>Ga0247843_1003542_pt1 | contig 25378 bp, 19 predicted proteins | sample LaCruzMarch2017__FD_192420 | JGI IMG/M metagenome (GOLD analysis project Ga0247843, IMG submission 192420) | Freshwater microbial communities from meromictic Lake La Cruz, Castile-La Mancha, Spain - LaCruzMarch2017_8m | ecosystem: Environmental > Aquatic > Freshwater > Lake | place: Spain...
CTCCGGCGCTTTCCCCTACACCGAATGGAAAATACGAAACGATAGAGAAAACATTTTTCGACTTATCTAAACCATAATTAGGATTCGATTTCTGCGGAAAGACCGTTCTCAAGAAGTGCGGTGCATTTTGGTTCCAAGTCTTCATACGTACCATGCTTTACAGCACATTTTCCCCCGTAATGAACGATGTAGGCACATTGTTCTGCCGCTTGAGGCTCCAAACCACAAATGGTAACCAAACAATGAATCACATGATCGAAGGTGTTCACATCATCATTGTAAAGAACGATCGCTAACTCTTGGTCTTCTAATACCGCTACCTCTGTCTTTTCACTAACCTTTTCTTTCATTGTTAATTTAAAATTACATTCAATGATAATGCCTCAGCCAATTTCCTAATCGATTCTCGATTAGCTTCTGACACTGGATAAAAATCAATGTATGGACGTGCTTCGTTTGAATAACTCACACGAAATGGTATTTGATTTCGAATTGCAAAGTCGTGCACCATAGGAAAGGTGTTGGAATTGTCCTGAATGGACATCTTTTCCACACGATCAGGGTTCAATTCGGTTAAGGTGAAATCTGAATAATAAATGGCCAATAAGGGTGAAATATCATTCGCGTCAAGGGGAGCCGACCTTAGAACATTCGGCGTGTAAACGAATGCCTCCATTCGATTATACGCATTCATTTGTTCCAATAGCAGTGTGTCTACTGATTTTGAAAAGGCATAAAATACGTTCGTGGGATCAATGAGCTCAATTCCACTCAAATCAGTATTCACCGCTGTTTTTGTTGGTGAAGCCCGATTTTCTGACTCTTGTTCATATGCCAAGGCAATCTCAATTTCCTTAAAGTTCACTGCAATACCATCGCGATAAGCCACGATATAGGCATCGGTATAGCCAAGTGTTTTTAACGCATCTCGCTGTTGCTTGGCTTCGTTCAATTGTTTGAATTTACCGCTGTTATATTTGTATAACCCTGTTTTTGATTGAATGTAAAATAACGCAGGAACATTTTTCAACTTCCCATTGTCTTGGTTCTTCAATGCTGCTACTTGAATCGTATAATACACCTCTTTTGAGATATTTACTGTAGACGGAATCAATTCCTCTTTGGAATTCAGAAGCGCGGACGCTTCACTCAACACTTCACCTTGGTTCCGTATCGTACACAAGCCCTTTTTCTCATATTCGAGTGCTTGTTTAATTGGAATCCTTTTTCCGTCGCAATACGCCACCACAAAGGCATCGGTATATCCTAGGCCTCGTACCTGTCCCCGCGCATCATTGGCTTGCACGGAATTAACAAAAAACCCAGTTAGATAGGCGGTTAATTCATCCGTCAACCGTTCCCCCGAAACAGGCGAGAATTCTCGAAAGAAATAATCAGGAACAGCGTTTCTGAAAACCCCAACTTGTATTCTGAAAATTAAGCCCTCTGGGAGTGTAGATAATATGGGATAACGATTGCCCTGTTTCTTATCGACGTTAAGTGTAAAGTTAAGGGATTGGGCATCTAATGGCGCATACACTAAATTTTGGCTAGGCGCGATTCCTTGACTTGCAAGAACATGATATGCTTCCCGATCTTCCATACGCTCAATCCTTGATAAAATTCGCAACTCTTGTGCTTCGAGCATGTTTAACGTGTTAGCAAGTTCGACCATTTCTTCGCTAATGGCTTCTATTGCTCCATCATCAACCGCTCTGAACAAAGCAACCCTCTTTTGTGCCAGTTGTATTTCGATTTCATTGCGTTTTGATGCTAGACTTACAAACTCTTTCCGTAAACTAATGTAGTCATCATAAGACTTGTCTGAACCGAGCTTGGTGCGCTGTTGCGGCGTTAATTCAAGCAAAGGATTCGGAGTAAAGGGCTGTGTTTTCACAGGTAATTCTTTCACAACTAACCCATTGGTAATTATTTCAGCCGCATTGTCGCTGAATTGCGTCTTTATCCGACTATTTTCTGAAAGGTCTGCGATGGATCCCGATAGTGCTTCAGCAAGCATTTTACCCTGCTTTTCGCCGATGATTAAAGCATACGTTGAGTCTCCATATGTGGTTTTTAGCGCTAACAAGACTTTGGCGATCCTCAACTGATTCTTCAATAATGACATGGAATTATCCAACCCACCCTGCTCGGGCTGGAGCGATGATAATGCGGTTTGTAATTCCTGAACCTCGTTTATTGCATTTTCTGTTTTTTGTTGTTCCTCCGTTTTTAATCGTTGTACAGGTAACGCAACTGATTCAGCGGGATTCACCGCTACATCGTTCGCTCTCCTTTCGTTGGTGATGGGATTTGTTGTATTCGTAGCCGGCGCGGTAGTATTCGTTTCTGCGGGATTCACCCCTATATCGTTCGCCCTCCTTTCGTTGGTGACTGGATTTGTCGTATTCGTAGCCGTTGCGGTAGTATTCGTTTCTGCGGGATTGACAGCAACATCGTTCGCCCTACTTTCGTTGGTGACGGGATTTGTTGTATTCCTACCTGGCGTGGTAGGATTCGTTTCTGCGGGATTGACAGCAACATCGTTCGCCCTCCTTTCGTTGGTGACGGGATTTGTTGTATTCGTACCTGGCGTGGTAGGATTTGTTTCTGCGGGATTCACCGCTACATCGTTCGCTGGACTTTCGTTGGTGACGGGATTTGTTGTATTCGTACCTGGCGCGGTAGTATTCGTTTCTGCGGGATTGACAGCAACATCGTTCGCCCTCCTTTCGTTGGTGACAGGATTTGTTGTATTCGTACCTGGCGCGGTAGGATTTGTTTCTGCGGGATTCACCGCTACATCGTTCGGCCTCCTTTCGTTGGTGACTGGATTTGTTGTATTCGTACCTGGCGCGGTAGGATTTGTTTCTGCGGGATTCACCGCTACATCGTTTGCCCTACTTTCGTTGGTGACAGGATTTGTTGTATTCGTGCCTGGCGCGGTAGTAGTTGTTTCTGCGGGATTTACAGCAACATCGCTGGCACTCCTTTCGTTGGTGACAGGATTTGTTGTATTCGTAGCTGGTGCGGTAGTATTAGATTCTGCGGGATTCACCGCTGCATCGTTCGCCGTCCTTTCGTTGGTGACAGGATTTGTTGTATTCGTAGCTGGTGCGGTAGTATTTGATTCTGCGGGATTCACAGCTACATCGTTTGCTGTCCTTTCGTTGGTGACAGGATTTGTTGTATTCGTAGCCGGCGCGGTTGTATTTGTTTCTGCAGGATTCACGGCTGCATCGTTTCCTGTCCTTTCGTTGGTGACAGGATTTGTTGTATTCGTGACTGGCGCGGCCTTATTGCTTTGTACTGGATTTGTAATTTTTGTATTGGCGAGAGCAAGCATTTCCGTATTGATGGAATCCAAGGAAGCTTCAAGCTCTTGGAGTTTATTTGCTAAGGCTTCTTTTTCAATGGGCGAAGCCAAAAGCATTTGATTTTGAATAACAGTGGTTTCAGCCTGCATGATAGAACGTTGATAATCCAAGGACGTGGTGTTTGAGCTTTGAGCGGAAACCACGCGCTGAAGGCTTGTTTGTTCCGTTTTACGAGCTGTTGTACGATCAAGAAGCTGTTCTACAATCGAATCCATTGGTTCATGTCCATTAATTTTCAATGCATTTACAATGTCATTTCTCGTGATATCTCCCATTTTGGAAGCGATGACCAAACGGGTTGAGTTTAGCATCTGCTCCTTAGCATCTTGATCCGTATTCAATGCCTCCAATTCCTTTCGATTTGCAGTTATTTTCTGTTGTTCAATCTGAGCGATTTGTTGACTTAGTTGTTTTTCAGTAGCCTCTAACTGTTTCAATTCCTCAAGCAGCGGTTCATTTGATGCTATAATCGGTATTGATGTATTCTCTAAATTTGCCGAATACGTGATAAATTGGTTAATGGAATTTGAGTTTCGCTGGAGCACTGCGATTAAGGAATCTTGATTTTCTTGAATAAGCGCCATATGAATTCGCTCACTTAATGAGGTAATGCTTGGTTCTACATTAAGGGTATTCCATGTGCTTAATTTCACTTGATTTTCCCGCTCTGATAGAGACCAAGAAGCTAATTCTAGCTCATATTTTTGAATAGAATCGTTTAGCTTCATCAATGCTGCAGCAAACCGTTGGTTGGCAACGGTATCGATCGTAGATAATAATTTCTTATACATATCAGCTTGTTTTTGATATACCTCTAGACGAGCATTGGTTGAGTTAATCTGGTTTTTATTACGTTCTGCGGCATCACTTAAATCAAATCCCGTATTAGAAATTTCTAATAGTTTATCCATTAAATACTCGCTTTTTTCAAGGAGTGTATTGCCTTTAATCGATAAGGACTCTAGTTGCTGTATTATTGTGTTTTCAGTATTCATGGGTTCCACCACGTCTACTATAAGAGGTTTGGAATGCGCCTTGAGGGATAATTGAGCGATTGCATTGGCTTTAAATGCTTTCATCTCTTCAGATTGAACTGCATTAAATTCATGGCTAAAATCCGCTGATTCAGTTCCCTGATTCATCGAATAGTTGATCGTTTGTTTAAAGACTACATCTTCTTTTTGCTGGGGTATTTTCTGTTCATGCTGAAATACTTTATCCGTACCTTCTATAGTCGCGCTAAACACATAGGTTCCTGCACCGGGCAGCATGAGTTTGTAGGAACCCTGCTCATCACTGGTAAAGGGTCCATAGGTAACACCATCCGCTTTGTCGGTCACACTAATTTGAATGCCTTTGTTTTTAGGATCCACAAAGTCAGAAAAATCACCAACGATGGCCACTAACGGTTGTGCATTGATCGTATAACTCACCTGCATCGCCTCAATGGCGCCGGTTGCCGTATTTCTATTTGATGCAAACCATGCCGTTGTTGCTGTTGCATTCAGCGGAACGAAGAAATAATCATCCGCTGCCGACGAGAAAGGGAAATCCATATTTTCAGGAGTCCCTACTTCATTTAATGCGGGGTCATAGGAAACTCGGAATAAATCATACCCCCCCATGGAAGTGAATCCATTGGAAGAAAAATACAATTGTTTGGATGCCGCGTCAAAAAATGGATATTTCAGCTCTGAATCGGGCCAAACGAGAGGGATCGCTGTTGGTTTTGACCATACGTCTTGACTAATCCGTTGAATATAAAACAATTTTAATGATGTAGCTTCGTCCCCATAGCTGGCATAGAACTTAAACGTATCGCCACGTTTGTAATAGCATGTAGGAATGTAATTTTTCTTTTTATCTATTTTCGTTTGCAAACTTGGATCCGGATAAATTGTACCTCCAATAGCTTCCAGGTCATACTTTTGAATAAAGGTTTCTTCGGACGCTAATTGAACCCCCAATGTACTCAAGGACTTAGGATGTTCAAGCAAGGATTTACCGTTGTTACAAAAACTTATTTCACGATTTGCATGCAGATAATCGGCTGGATTACAGGAAAGGTACGCTTTGAACGAGGAAATGGCCAAATCGAATCGATACCCGAGGTGATGAATTTTGCCCAGATAATAATGTGCTTCGCAGAAGGAAACACTTCGGTTTGCCACAAATTCAAAATACTTCTTCGCATGTTGTTTATTCTCTGTATGAAACACGCAGACGGCATAATGAAAATTATAACTATCTGATTCTGGATCTCGTGCGAGCAATTGTTGAAAATCTACCTTTGCGGTACTGTATTGAGCCAGTTTAAATGCTTGAAATGCTCGCTTTTCGATTTGAATAACAGACTGTGCGCTAAGCTGAATGCTTAGGCCTAGTAAAACAATAAACCCTATGTTTTTTATGTTAAGCACGCTTGGCAAGATTACATCTTTGATGCGTTAAAGTTCATTCGTTGTTCCTCCCCTGCTATGAGTCGTTTAATGTTCTTGTGATGTGCAATAATTACAAGCAAGGAGATGATTGCGTTAAACCAAATAAAGGCACGACTTTGTTGATCAAACAAAAAATAACTGATAAACGGCAATAGGCATGCTGCACAAATGGAGGCTAATGAAACGTAACGAGAAACCATAAAGACCATCAAAAAAACTAGCATGCAAATTAGGGCGGTTGATGGATTAAGGCCTAAAAAAACACCAAGGGCCGTAGCAACTCCTTTACCACCTCTAAATTGAGCAAAAACGGGAAACACATGACCGAGAATACAAATCCCTGAAGCTAGCATAACAAATACGACTGATTCTTCTTGCAACATGCTCTTCGAAATAAACATGCACAATACGCCCTTTGATATGTCCAGAATGAGGACTAAAATCCCGGTGCGCTTGCCTAAAATTCGAAAGGAATTCGTTGCTCCAGCATTTTTGCTACCGAATTCTCTTACATCCTTTCCATGGAGCCACTTCCCAAGCCAAACGGCAGACGGGATAGAGCCAAGAAAATAAGCGAACACGAACGCAAATAGAATTGTCATTTATTTTGCTCTTAAAAATTCTTTTAATCGAACCATTGCCAATTGAAGTGAAGCGTCATCAGACCACTCAAATTCAAAACCTTTGGATTTACGTTTATCCGGTTTCATCTCAATTAGCATGTTTTTCAAGTCAGTATCCTTTGAATAGATAAGCAATTTACCATCTTTTCTGTTCATTCCATAATCAAACCAGAAATCTTTATCGGTTTGATCCTTAAAGGAAAAGAGCAATCCTTGATAAGATTTATCTACCGCGGTTTGAGCAATGGCCATATTAAAATCAACTTCCTTTAGAATTGGTTTGCCTTCGATGGCAATAATTGCAACGCGATTTTTTGCTTTAACTTCATCCCCTTCTTGGTCTGTTTCTGTGGCTCCACTTGGTGGTCGAGTGACCCAACCACTCGAAAAACCGCTCTCATTACTCGTAGTTTTAAAGCGCACAAAATCAAACTTTAGACCGGATATCACCATGGTTTGATCTAAGCCAGCAGGCATTTTACGAAGCTTATCTTCCTCGTAATCCTTTAATAATTCATTCACCTTTTCTTCGCTGAGCATCGACCTCAAATACGACGAGAAATTAAGTTTCTTAGAATTCAAATCAACATTTTTCTGTCCTTCAAGTGCTTTTAGGCCATCCCCTATTTTACTGAACACCTCTTTTTGCATCGGAAATTTAAGGAGGGTTGAAACATCCATTCCGATTTTCTTGGTATCATTTTCATAAGAAATTGAGCCAAAGGAAGTGGCGGAAACTTCTCCTAAATTCACGCCAAAACTAAGCTCTCCAAGACCAGTTAACGAACAGGTTTCTGTATACATCGTAAGTAGATTGCCCACATCACTCATGCCGCTTAACCGTGGTTTCTCACCAATTTGAAACGTTTGACTCACTGGACTATATTGTACGTAACCTGATGCTGAAAACACCACCGGATCGTCAATCCCTTGTATTTTTGATAAAAAGGCTGGATATACGACTACGCTGTCCATGGATTCAGAATTCTTCCATAGAAAACCTACGGCCAACTTCCGACCAAGGTCATTTACCGGAGTTTTGGATATCGGAATTTGAATGTTTTTGGCCACAATAGTATCCTTAAAATTCATCCAAGAGCGATCAAAACTTTGGCACCCATGATTCAGTTTAGTTGCACCATCGCAAAAAATACCTCGACTTGCCGCAATAATTTTAACCGTTCCATAAAAATCAAACTCTTTACTCAATTTAAAATTATCCTTTTGGGCAATAGCACCTTCTGCCTGAGTGACGGAGTTAAGATATTTTATGCTTTTCATGTCTAGAATCGTCAAAACACTATCTCTATCGTAATACGGATATTTGGCAGTACCCTCGTATTTAATTCTAGAAGTAATATTCACATTCGCATTCGTGAACGTATGATATTTACTAATATAGGATGCCACGATTCGGGCATTAGTGAGGGGGTCCATCACCGCATTTTTTCTAACCGTAACTTTCATAGAATCGGGATAGATTTTAGCATCTCCTACCCGCACGTATTCCACTTTACTGCAAAACAAGGTTTGTAATTTTAGGTCGTAACTCGCCAATAAGGATCGAAATTGAAGGGTGTCTTGATCGTCGTGCATTGAAAAGAAATTGGATTCCGCCAAATCCGCCCCTGCTTCGAAGGTTGTTTTTTGTGATTTCGTTTTTTCAAAATCCACGTTAGCCTTATCCATATACCAGAAAAACTTATCCATGGTACAATAATATTGATTGGGAGGGAATTTGATTCTTTTCGTGCCGAAGGAATTAAATTCTCCTTTACGTGTTCGAAAGGAAACATTTGCTTTTATGTCTTTTGTTTCCATGGCTACAGGGGCTTGTTCCTGATTTAGAAACCTATTTTTAAGGGCAAAGGAAGAAGTATCTGACAAAATATCTTCGTGGGTAAATTCAAAATCTTTAGAACCGAGGTCCGCATCAGGAAAATGAAGTAATCCATTGCCGCGCATACCTTTCACAGAAAGGATTACACTCCCTTCCATCTCGCATTGATTATTAAACATCTGCAGGTTTACGCCCCGCCATGCACTGGCCTTGAGCACCTGTTTCTTCGGAATAAATGTAATTAGAGCAGCATCGGAGCTAACACTCGGCACCTTAATCCCCGTGGTAGATTCCTTATTAATGAATTGGGCAATGCCAATGGTAGAGTCGGGTAGAAAGGTCAGTTTCTGTGAAATCGCAGTGGCCGTGCTGTAATTAATTGTTCCTGCCCCTTGAAGGCCGTTGTGCGATAAAATAACCTTGTTCTCATAGGTTGAATAGTCGCCATAAAATGCCCACCCACCCTCAGGCGCTTTGGTAGAAAAACCCAAGGAATAATCAGGCATAATTTTGAGAGGCTCCTTGATTGGAGGAAAAATTCCTCCCGAGATTAACTCGCCATTTAATCGTTGCGATGCTTCTGTGAAATTATCTAAACTATCCAGTTCAAAGGGTAAAAGTCGAAAATAAAATCGCGCCGAATCATAGGCGCCATTGACAATTGATTTGTCATTATATACTACTTTGGTTGAGCGGGGAACCAGCAATTTGGGATAGCCCTTATTGGTTTTACTGATTCCGGATTTAGCACCAGGCTCATCAATTAAAATCTCACCTTGGAGTGCCGCAAATGAACTAATCATTTCAATCGGCTGATCTCCATCACTTGGATTTAATGGATTAACCACCAAAGCAGCATAGACACTTTCTAGTAATGATATTTTAAATTTGGAATAAGAAAAATAAGCATCATTTAGAAAGGCAACGAACTTACCCGCAGAAAGTTGACCCTTGAACTTAAAATCACGGTTCGGTTTAAGAATGCAATAACTAGAGTCTGGTATAAATGAAACTTGCTGAGCCTGTGAAATTAACACACCATCAACTCCGGTTAAAAAAATTTGATCTTTATCTAAATCAATAAACGCGTAAAAGTCTTGCTTCGAATACCTGGCATTTAAGGTACGTAAGAGGTCTGTATTTTGTGACTCATCCACTGCGCTGGACAGAGGCCTCTCTTTCAAGTCGCAGGAAAAAGAAATGTTATCGAAATCCACTCCATTCAATTTTGCATCTGCATAAGAAAACAACTTAGCAGAAGGGGTTATGGTTTTTTCGAACGAATTGTACGTTAAAAATCCTCGCATGGATAAATCCAATAATTTACTTTTCGCATAGTCAATGCTCAGGCCTAAAGCACTTGCTGCTTGTCCTTCCGTAAGGACGCTTAATCCATTTTTTCTTGAATAGCTTGCGATTTGAACCAGCGCATTCTGAGCTCCTACTCCCCAAAGGCGAAAATCCTGCTCATTAAAATAGTTCAATGACTCAAACTGAATGGATTTTTGTGCTTGAGAGGTAGCCATCTCAAAGGTGAATTTCGGGAAAGGGGTACCCAATTCCCATTTTAGTACGGGTGCATTATTGGATACCATGAAGTGATAATCAATAAAAGGGATAACCGCGTTACCTCGTTTAAAAGCGGTATAAAGCACTTGTTTTTTCGCGGCTTCAAATTCAAATAGTCCTGCAGGGTGAACCAAAGAATCTCCCGTTGAATACCTTAAAGTGATGGAGGCCTCTCTTGATAAAATCCGAGAGGGATCAATAGCAAAATCCAGCGAACTCACTATGAGTGTGGGTTTACTTATATACTTAAAAATAAGACGGGCAGGATTATCTTTTTTTCCCTCCCCCACGACGCGACTACCTTCTAAGCTGAATCCACCATCAAAGTCCATGTTTTGAATTAAATCAGGAATGACGAGGCGTTGACTGAATGAAGAAAAATGTGGCGCTCCTTGATGATCTTCCAACTGGTCCTTGGATTTATCAACAAGTGAACCCAATATTGGTGTTTTAAAATAAGGCGTGGTGAGAAGTACGGTATCCGCTTTTAAAACCACGTCAAGCATAACTACACGGTAACCATTAAGCGTGGCATAAGTTTCATCTTTTTTAAGACCAGTCTTTTCCCAAGTAATCGTTCCATTTCTCCCAATAAACTTTTTTGATTCGTAATCAAAAACGCCGCTGGTTTCGGCAACCCAAACACTATCTTCACCTTTAGTAATGGGACTATACCCCAGCAATTGGCCGTCGGTACATACTATTTTTAATTTTTTTTCAGTGTTCCATGCCATATCCCCTTTAAACACCCAGACGGCATTGTCATTTTTCTGAAGCGCTTTGAATCGAAAGAGTGTATACGAAAATTCTAGAAACGCAAGGTGTTCATCAGCATCCTTGGTGCGATAATCTTTTTCTAAATCAATCCAAGTATTGAAAAAGTCTGACGACCATTTGTTTTTGGATTGATATACATGGGTAGCAACCATTAAATAAGTAAGCTGCACATCATTGCTCGATTTAAAAATCGCATTAGCAGACTCTACCATGCGATTAAAATTGGCATCTGAGAAGAGCGAAGTACTTTCAATCACGTTTGGAAATACCTGATTGATATTATATTGCATGGGCTCCTCAATAAACATTTTTTGAGATTCCTTAACGAATTTTTCGCGATTCTTAGAGAATGGCTGAGCAAACACCACAAGATTAAGGGTTAATAAACCCATAAAAAGGCTAGCCTTTTTTAAGCAGCATACACGCCCAATTTTCTTTTTCATACGTATCAATCAATTTAAATCCAAGGTCTTCAGCGGCAGCTTGAATTGCCGAGACATCTGTGTTAAAAAAACCACTCAGCAATAACAAACCATCTTCTATCAGGGCCTGGTAGTAAGTCTCTATATGTCGAAGGAGAACATTTCTATTAATATTCGCTAAAATAAGATCGAAATCCCGTTCTGTTACATGAAGCATATCCCCTTCTCGAGCTTCAATGCGGGTACAGAGATTTCGTTGCGCATTTTCACGCGTATTTTCAACAGACCATGGTTCTATGTCCACCGCAATAATTCGGCGAGCACCTAATTGTTCTGCATTAATCGCCAATATGCCTGTTCCGGTCCCCATATCTAAAATCACCGTATCGGTAAGCGTTAAGTGCTCCATTGCTTGACACATGAGCGTGGTGGTTTGGTGATGACCTGTGCCAAATGACATTTTCGGTTCAATTTCAATCACTCTTCCGAGGCGATATTCGGCACCATGAAACGGTGCAACTATAGAAAGATGTTCAAGCAGCACGGGCTCAAAACTATCTTCCCAAACTTGATTCCAATTTTGAGCAGGGATTTCACTCAGTACACAAATCGATTCTATTCCTTGAGCGCTAAATCTATCCTGTAATACTTGAATTACGGAAGTGTCAAATAATGCTTTAGGGATATATGCCTTAATCGAATGTGCTTCCTCTAAAAAACTTTCGAAGCCGTATTCAGAACACCACACCGTTGCAAGTTCATTGGCGGGATAAAATGGCGTTAACGTTAATTGGAGCTCCATGTAATCAATCATACGCTTGCAATAATCTCTTGTATTGAGCTGTAGGATAATGAAGCACCACCTACAAGAAAACCGTCTACGTTAGGTAATTGGGCCATAGCTCGAGCATTATTAGCAGTGCAGCTTCCCCCATAAATTATGCGAATCGCATCCGCAAAAGGCGTATCAAAATGCTGCTCACATAATCCACGTATGAACCCATGCATTTCTGTAATCTCATCCATCGAAGGAACTTTGCCAGTACCTATTGCCCAAATGGGTTCGTAGGCAATCACCAACGCAGTACAATACTTGGGATCCATTTGCTCAAACAAGGCGGTCAGTTGCGCTTGTACCCACGATGTTGCCGTACCATTTTCACGAATTTCCATCGATTCTCCACAACAGAAAAACACTTGAAAACCAGCATTTAGGGCAGCGATTGCTTTTGCATCAATAAAATCTGAATGTTCATTAAAATACAATCTGCGTTCTGAGTGACCAATAAGTACATGTTGAATATGCAAATCAATCAAATGTTGCAGTGAAGTTTCACCCGTGAAGGCACCAAAAATTTCAGGTCCATATACATTTTGGGCACCAAGTGCAACGCCTGAGTTCAGCGATAAAAGACCAAGAAAGGGCTGAGGTGGAAAAACAACCAAGTCCACATGCTCGTTAACCTCCCCAAGGTTAGAAATTTCGTGATAAAGCGATTCCGCTTCAAGCCTCGAAAGGTTCATCTTCCAATTTGCCCCAATAATCTTTTTGCGCATGCTTAAAATTAGCGCAAATTTAAGTCTTACCACTTTTTATTCAAGATTTTTTTAAACGCAGGACCGTTAAATTTCTCGCTATCAATACCTTGATAAAAAATTTGCGTATTCCCGTTCCACAGGTATAATACGCCTGGAACTTCTTTTCCGCTTCCGAGTTTTTTCCAAAAGGAAATAATATCCATGACGTAATAGGGGTATTCAGCGCCTGCAGCTTTGAAAAAATCCGGAATAACTTCCACTTCCTCATCCATAAATACGATACGTATTGAAGGAAAATCTTTCACCGTTGACTTCATCGCGGTAAGTACTTTAGCCGTTTCTCTGCAATGATCACAACCCGGCGCGAAAAAGCATAGGATTTTTTTATCTGTATTGATGTCCGGAAAAATTTGTTCAAACCCAGAAGCCTTAGCTTTTGGTCCTTTTGCAATCTCAGGTTTTACACGAACGGTGTCGGTTTTTTTAATGCCTTGTAACACCGCCGAAGTATCGTGGGTGTGCGCTGGAAGAACGATTGTAGTATCGACGGCAACCACAGGAGTATTCGATGTAGTTTGTTGAAACCGTATTGGTCCCGCGATAAACACACCAAAAATAGAAGCCAATAATAAATTCCCAATAATAGACCAGTTCAACATAGACTGTACCCCGGAGAACAACGGTGTCTTTGTGGAGGTAGCAGTATCATTATCCAAGGTTGGTTCCGAAGATTCATTCTTCGTGAGGAAGTAATAGCCAATTAATAACCCAATTGAGACCACATTTTTAAGCAGGGCCTCAAGCGGAGTCATTTCAATCAAGGTACCAAAACACCCGCAATTCCCGGAATTCCCTTTAAATATAATTTCAATCGCTAACTCAATTATGAAAACGGACAACATGAATATAGTCACCGGGATAACCACTCGTTTTAAAAAGAAGGGCAAAAGAAGTAAAAATCCAATCGCAAATTCAACACCAATTAAAACTCTAGATAGGTATTGAGAAATACTCAAAGGAATTCCCATTGGTTCTAATTGATGAACCTCAAAATAGGTTAAGGCATAGGATGGATTTGGGTAAAGTTTGGCAACTGCCGAGAGAAAGAATACAAAAGAAATTAAAACTCTAATGGTCCAGGGTGCATAGTTCTTCAAGTTATTCATAGGAAATTTTTTCACTAAAATAAAGCTATGCGCGCAGCCCTTAAACTTGCTAACATTTATTTAACATCCATAAGGATTAAAGCGAATACCGCATAATTCAGCATATCATAGTAATTGGCATCGATTCCTTCTGAAGCAATCGTTTTACCATGATTACCATCGATTTGTTTGATTCGATAGATTTTCATCAAGATTAAATCCGTCAAGGATTCTAGGGCCATTTCTCGCCACGCTTCCCCATAGTCGTGATTCTTTTTGAGCATTAGCGCAACGGACTCATCCCGATATTTGTCGTACAAAAACACTGCTTCTTCCATGGATAATTCCATCGGCAAGCCTTCGGATTCATTGATTTGAATCAAGCCCATGATGCAGTAATTGACAATAGCCATGAACTCCCCGTCTACTCCATCCCCGACTTTCGTTTCTCCATTTTCCTGAATGGTTCGTATTCTATTGGCCTTGATGTACAATTGATCCGCGAGTGCTATGGGCCTAAGAATGCGCCATGCTGTCCCATAGTCCGTTGTCTTGGCAATATAAATTTCCCGACATTTTGTAAGTATATTTGTGAAAGAAGCCAAGGTATCGGACATGACAAAAAGTAGTTTTTACGGGGTCAAAGTTAAACATTTTCGTTCAATCGGGTCTATTCGCTTGCGTAATAATTTGGTGGACCTCGACCAGCCACAGATAATGGCTATTCTCAACATTACCTCAGACTCGTTTTATTCAGAAAGTCGATTTGAAGATTTTGAGAAGATTAACGCCTATCTTATGCAGTGTAAATCACTTGGGGTTCAATTCATTGACCTTGGCGCGCAATCTACACGCCCAGGATATACAGCCATATCGAGTTCTACACAAATTGAAAAACTTGCTCCCATCCTTACTTACATTCGGGAGAAGTTTCCGATGCTTTACGTTTCTGTAGACACCAGCTGTCCTGTTGTGGCTGAATGGGCCTTAACTCATGGAGCAGAAATCATTAACGACATTGAGGGAGGTAGAAACACACCCGCCATTTGGGAGGTCTGCGCGAAATATAATGCGCCCTATATTGTCATGCATTCTCGAGGCTCGGGAGACCAATTGCACGAAAAAAGTGAATATCAAAACATTACAATAGACGTGCTGCATGAATTATCCGAACTGGTATTTAAAATCAAAAAAGCCGGGGTAAAGGATATCATCGTGGATCCGGGATTTGGATTCTCAAAATCACTTCGTGAAAATCATGAACTAATGGCTAATCTTAGGTTTTTTCAACTGTTTGAATTACCAATTCTTTGCGGTATTTCGAGGAAATCCATGATTTATAATACCTTAAACAAGACTGCAGAAACCGCACTGAATGGCACCACCGCCTTGAATACCTTTGCAATCTTAAATGGCGCTAATTTCTTAAGGGTACACGACCCTGAAGAGGCCATGGAAATCATTCGATTGCTTAATAGCGATTGATTTGTGTTTTTTTGAAAGGAATTTATTAACTTCGTCGCAATCTTAATGAATTTGAAATAATGAAATTTCTATCTTTCTTACTTTTATTGGTTGTTTCTTTAACTGCATTTGCTCAGCCTACAGCAAGTTTCAGCCCTTCGGACAACGTAATTTGTGAAGGTGATTGTATCGACATAGAGAACACTTCATCCAACGACGTAGTTTCTTCCAGCTGGTCATTTCCAAGCGGTATACCATCGTTTTATAGCGGGATGAACCCAGGTCAAATATGTTTCAGTACCGCTGGAACTTACACGTTGACGCTCACCGTTACCGATGCTAATGGCGCCACCAGTTCGGCAAGTCAAGTATTAACCGTTGGCTCCATGCCTATGATTAGTATCGGACTCCTCGATACGATTGGAGGGGTTCCGATTAACGATACCATTATACCCATGTATGGCGGAATGTGGCCAAGCGGACAAATCACCTCCGGAGCGGTTATTGTTGCCAGTGGTTTTGTTGCTGGAGACTCGTTAGTTTGGGTAACACCCAACGGCGGAAATGATGTATATTGTTTTGGTGACGTAGCGGGAGAATGTGATACCGTTATTGTGGCTCCATTCTACTCCACATACTACATCCTTAATAACATATCGCCGGAAGGATGTATCGCTTCGGATACGGTATTTGTTGAGGTATTGTTTAGAGATTCAGTTAAAATTTCTGTGCCCGATGCCTTTTCACCCAACGGCGACGGAAACAATGATGTGTTGCGCGTTGTTACGAATGTGGATCAAGACATGAACTATTCCAATGGGTTTCAAGGAGATGGCGGCGCCATTGTTTCTATGAATCTAGAAATTTACAACCGCTTTGGTCAGATGGTGTTTAGAACAACCGACCCGAAGGAAGGTTGGGATGGCACGTTTAAAGGTAAAGTATTAAACGTTGGAACCTTTGTATATAAATTAGAGTATCGTTTAATCAATGGGCTTTCCGGTTCCTTGAATGGGAATGTAACCTTATATAAATAAAAGTAAGATGATCAAAAAATTATTTATTCTTGCTATTCTTGGAATATCACAAGTTGTCACCGCACAGTACGCCTACAATTCTAGTTTGTTTTATCAAACTCCAACATTGTTTAATGTTGCAAGCGTTGCTACAGGGGGAGAGGATTTCGCATTCTGCACTGCGTTTAAAATGCAAAATCTAACCATGACAGGTACTCCTATGCGGACAAATGCCTTGGTAGGTGAGTTTAAAATTGCCGATGGTCCAATGAGTAAAAACAATTTTGGAATTGGGTTTACGGTGGTGAATGAGCAAACTGGAGAAAGTAAGCTAATGGCTACAGAAGTTAATATGCCTATTAATTATACGATGCAATTGAGTCAATTTTCTAAATTTTCAGTAGGTGTGTCACCCGGCATGATTTTAATGAGTTATGATCCAACGATGCCTTCTTGGGAGTCTGACTGGAATGGTTGGGGTTATACAGGATCTATTGGCGATCCAATCTTTATAAACAGTACCTTGAGTAGAAACTCAAACTCAGCGTTCAATGTGAATACGGGTGTACAATATCAATATCAAACCCGCAGTAAATCGAGATTTTTTGGAGGACTAGCGCTAAACCATTTAAACAAACCGCGAATGACGTTCACCGAACCAGGACAGCGTATGTTCATGCAAATGGCGTTGAATCTAGGCGCAGACCTTACAACGCGACGTAGAGATTTAAGAGTTCAGCCACAACTTTTGGCATTCAAAAATGGACCAAATACAAATTTAATGATGGGTGTGATGTTTGAAAATATCATGAGTAATGGTTCTGATATCACGAATATTTTAAAATCAAAATCAATTAATTACGGAGCGTTTTATCGTTGGAAAGATGCCGTGAGTATTAACTTTAATTACAAAGTTCGGAACTTCAGAATGGGTCTTGCGGTGGACGTAACGGTATCTAAGTTGAGTAACGCCAATAAAGGACTAGGATCCGTTGAATTATTCTTCAAGTCTACCCACTTATACGGTAAAAAGAAAACGAAAGTTAAGTAATCACAAGCCCAACACCCCGCCGGTGTGTATAAAGAGTACTCGCTTGGGTTCATCAATCTTTTGAAGCTCTGAAATCATTCCAATAAAAGCCTTAGCCGTATACACAGGGTCTAATGCGAAAGCTCCTTGAATGTTAAGCGCTTGAATCTGCTGATTCACCAGTTCGCGTTGTTTTCCATATCCTGAAAAGTGATACTCTTCAAAACACACTAAGCGTTGCTTGGCCTTTTCCCAAGCAGCGTAAACCTCAAATTTATGAGCCAATTGTTCCATTTCCATGGAGGCATCGAATCCTTTTAATACGGGAAATGTCCAAACCGTAGTATTTGCTGTGGTACTCAGCAAAACCCCAAGACTCGTGGTGGTAGTGCCCTGAGCCAAGGCAATAATATCAAATTCCATCGCAGGAGTAATAATTTCCAAGCACCCCTTAAGTCCCAAGATACTTGCTCCTCCCTCCGGAACACTCAACCAAGCATTACCCTCAATCGAAATGACTGAATCTATAAGCTTCTCCCTGCTGTAAGAAACTCGATCCATAAACTCCAGCATAGCCCCCTCGTCGGCACAATGTCTTAAATACGCATTTGAATTTGCGTTTAGCTCATTACCTCGCACCTTCAAGATGCAAGGAATTTGATGTAACTTACATACCGTAGCAGTAGCGACTAAATGATTAGAAAAAGCCCCTCCATAGGTTACAATCCCATAAACTCCCAAGCGCTTAGCCTCTTCGATTACGTACCTTAGTTTTCGCCATTTATTACCAGAAATAATTGGATGAATTAAATCATCACGCAGAATGAACAAATTATGACCTCGTGTGTTTTGAAGTAGATTAAACGATTCAATTATACTATTTTCAATGGAGAGCATGCAGGATTTTGACATGGATTATACGGAATTCAGTAAGCGGTCAAAACTTACAGAGGAAGATTATTACATCAGCGAAGAAGGCTTTATTGTGTTTAAGGAGGCGTACCATTTGAAAAGAGGATATTGTTGTAAAAGTAATTGTAAGCATTGTGCCTACGGTTATAATTCCAAAACTGACCAACTTACAAAATAATGCCCTTTTCGGGGTATTTTCCTTTAAACTGTCCAAGTTTCATTTTAATGGCGATGATGTCTTCATCCACGTCTCCCGTAGGATAGAAAACTTCCAAAAACCCACCTGTTTTCGAAGGAAAATCAATAAAAGCCAAGAGAATTGGAACTTCTGCCTTCAGTGCCAGGTAATAAAATCCTTTTTTCCAATTTGGATTGTAACTTCGTGTTCCTTCTGGTGTAAACACCACAAATAACTCCTCTTTATCTTTGAATAACTCGGAGACGTAACTCACCATATTGTTATTTTTACTTCGATCCACGGGAATGGCACCCAGGGCTTTCAGTATTAATCCTAAAGGAAAAAAGAACAAATCTTTCTTCACGAGATATCTACCTTGCAAGTGCATCATATAAAATGCCAGCCTTCCAAAGAAAAAATCCCAATTTGACGTGTGGGGGCCCATCACCACGACAGCCTTCTTTAATCCCTCGGGTTTCCACAAGGAAATATTCCAACCAAAGAGCCTCAAAAACTTATGAACTAATTTTCGCATCCTACAAATGTAATCAAAAGGCTTTTCTATACCTTTGTCTGTATGAAAGTTGCACAACGATTTATTGCCATTATTCTTATTTTCATTATTTGGATTTTAGCATTCAGTTACGTGCATTCCATTCACCGTCAAAGCATCGTTTCCGCCATTCCCTGCCCAGAAAAAACCATTGGCATTGTGAAGATAAATTCCAGAGAGATTTTTTCGAAAATTCTATTTGACTATTCGTTCAGAAATGGGGATGCTAAAATGATGAAGACGGTATCCGAATACTATCAAAATTGGGCGCAAGATACCAGCTCAACGAAGTATCCCATTGATTTTTCCGAGAATTTCTGCTTCATTAAATTAAAATTAAAGCAAGAAATCATTTGGGTCTTGGCAGGAAAATCTATTGCTAATAGTGCCTCTTTTAATGGTTTTAGTAGGCAGGGGTTCTATTATGAAATCGTAAGTAAGGACAAGAAAGAAGCAGCGACACTGCAGCAACAATTAATGGGTGGAGCTTGGTTTTTAAGCGCGTTCAATCCCAACAAGGCACTCACCTATGAACTTATCGATAACAAACGGCTAAAAAACGAATATGTCTTCTCGCTAAAAGCACGAGAATTAGCATTTAGTTTTAAAGCTCGCAGGACCACAACCATGATAGTACCCGACAGCACGCGGAGCTTTTTCCATATTTCAACGCGCTTAAATCGCGGAAGTTTTCTACCTGAGAAATATGCAGACTTGGATGTATTAACGGACAAACTAGCAGGATTTTCCTTCAACTACTATGGAGCGAAGTACATTGATGATGCAAAACGCGGAACCTACATAGACCCTGAATTCGACGTACTACTCAATTTTTCTCAAAAAACTAAACTTACGGAATTAACCAAAATCCTTCGTAAGGTGGCGAAAGAAGACGTTCGGGTAGAATCGGATTGGATTTACTTAAATCGAGCGCGTTATCGATTGAAAGCAATCAATGATTCAACCATTTTCATTGGAAAAAACAAACCGGAACTTTCGCAAACGAAAGCCGCATATTCGATGAGGGGAAAGCCTCATATTTTAACTGAGATTAAAGATCTGGGGTGGAAAGGTGGGTTATTGGAACTTATCCCAGAATACCGTGCACTTAAAGACTTTTCACAATCCGTTGAATCCATACAAATGTACATGTCCTGCGAAAACCATGCATCTAAATACGATGTATCGAAACAAAATACATGTCAGAAAAACATACAACACATTCGTATAAAATTCAAGCCGGGATCGAACGCGCGATTAGAAACGTTTCGTGTGTTACTTACCATGGCAAACGCCTACCAGTTTCAGCAAGATTAATTAGTGATTAGCACGGCTATTCGTACAGGCTCCACCACCAATAAACCCAAGTTACTTTTTGTTGTGATCCAAAGTTTTTCATCACCAGAAATATCCATTGCCAAAAAGGAACCCGACAACCATTTGACCCAGGTACTTCCGTGGTCCGTTGAGAAATCAATGCCGTTAGAGCCACAGGCATAGGTTACTCCTTGAAAGTGAATGACATCGGAACGATAACCAAAGGGAGGCTCAGCGGATTCTTTCCATGTTCTACCACCGTTACTGGAAATACAACACACCGAAGTCCGTCGATCAGGAAATTGATAATTTCCTCCAACCACCACCATGTGTTGACGATCAATCACGCAAAGCGAATAGGGTCCCTCCCCTTCTCCGGACTTAAACGGCAGCACATACGACTTCCATTTTTTACCGAACCGTTTACCAATAAAAATACGTGAGCTTAGTCCGCCTGTTACAAAAATTAAACGATTTTCAGCAATTTGCACGGTGGTTCCACTGGCAGCATATCCCGCCTCTGAGGCTTCGGCCTTAACTCCTGGAATTGTTTTCCACGTTTGGCCATAATCCTGAGATAAATACAAGGAAAACGCTCCATTCATTGGATCTCCCATGGCAAACACAATCGAATCTTTTACCGCAATACCATCCAAAAACACCCCAAGTCCATTTGGACGAGGAAATAACGCGGGCTGATTGCACGAATTTAGAAATACCTTGCCGGTATCGCCCGTTTGCATCCAAAGGACACCGCGTTGATTCACCTCTACATCCCTGAGTTCAGGCTGTACGAGATTCATCAGAACAAGCGCTTTCGTATATGGATTATAAGAAAAACAACGTCCAAGATTATCTCCTACATAAACAAACGCGGAGTGACACCTCAAGGCTCTTGCATGCGCTGAACGCGTAAGGGTATCTAACTCAATCAGTTCTTGAGCGAAAGCAAGATTGAACGATCCTAAGAATAGCCATAAGACGATATTCCGCACCTACTTATCGAATGAAAAGTAATTCACGGAATTTAGGCAAGGGCCAAAGTTCATCTTCTACAATAAGCTCTAACTTATCGGCGTGATAGCGTATTTCATCAAAATGCACTTTCACCGTATCGCAATATGCTAACGCTTTTTCCTCCACGTCCACCACGGCATTCGCCTTCTTTCGTTCGGCAAGCATTATTTCAGACGCTGATTTCATCGATGCCATGTGGTGATTTACTTGCTGGAGGATCTCTATTTGTGTATGAGCCATCGCTTTCCCTTCCTTTTCACCAAAGATCGAAATCATGCCGTGAATATTCTGAATCAACTTATTCTGATACGCTAATACCGCAGGAATTATGTTGTTATTTACTAAATCTCCCATTAATCGAGATTCAATTTGAATCTTTAAGACATATCCATCGAATTCAATTTCTCGACGAGCTTCTAATTCTCTTGGAGAAAGCACCCCCATCGATTCAAATAACTTCACTATGGATTTGTCGTGATATGCTTGAAGTGCGCGTGGTGTATCTTTCCGGTTGCTTAAGCCACGTTTTTCTGCTTCTTTGACCCATTCGTCCCCGTATCCATTTCCTTCAAAACGAATTTTTTTAGACGCCTTGATCAACACTTGAAGTTCTTTCAGAATCGCCTCATCCTTTCCTTCGCCTTTAACGATTCGCGCATCTACTGATTTTTTGAACTTAATTAACTGGTTGGCTACAATGGTATTAATTACAATCATTGCTGATGCACAATTCGCAGAAGAACCTACCGCACGGAATTCAAATTTATTCCCCGTAAAAGCAAAAGGTGATGTTCGGTTTCTATCGGTGTTATCTAGTAAAATCTGTGGGATTTTCCCAATGTTTAATTTTAACTCCGTTTTATCTTGAGGTGTCATTTTCCCCACCTTGATGTTTTTCTCTAAATCGTCTAACAAGGTGGTTAATGAACTACCAATAAACGCTGATATAATTGCTGGTGGTGCTTCATTCGCTCCCAATCGGTGGTCATTACCCGCCGACGCAATCGATGCTCTAAGTAAATCCGCATTGTCATGAATCGCCATGATGGTATTCACAAAAAAGGTCAAAAACTGCAGGTTGCTCTTTGGATTTTTTCCAGGTGCCAATAGGTTAACCCCGGTATTTGTTCCCAAAGACCAATTGTTGTGTTTTCCGGAACCATTCACACCTGCGAACGGTTTTTCATGAAGCAACACACGAAAATCATGCTTTCTCGCAATTTTCTCCATTAAATCCATCAACAACAGGTTGTGGTCATTTGCCAAATTACATTCTTCGAAAATTGGCGCACATTCGAATTGATTTGGGGCCACCTCATTGTGACGTGTTGCAACAGGAATACCTAAGCGCAACGACTCCATTTCATACTCACGCATAAACGCATTAACGCGCTCAGGAATTGACCCAAAATAGTGATCCTCTAACTGCTGTCCTTTAGCCGGGGCATGACCAAAAAGCGCGCGTCCAGTCATCATTAGATCCGGTCGCGCATTAAATAGCGCTTGATCCACTACGAAATATTCCTGTTCCCAACCTAAGGTTGCAATCACCTTATTTACATTCTTATCAAAGTACTGGCAGACATCCACCGCAGCTTTGTCAATGCAATTTAATGCACGAAGCAAGGGTGTTTTATAATCTAAGGATTCTCCGGTATAAGAAATAAAGATGGTTGGAATACAAAGTGTTTTTCCAATTATAAATGCGGGTGATGAAGGATCCCAAGCGGTGTATCCTCGTGCTTCAAAGGTATTTCGAATTCCCCCGTTTGGAAAAGAAGAGGCATCTGGCTCTTGCTGAACTAACATATCACCATCAAATCGTTCAATGGCTCGTCCTGGTCCAATGGGTTTTAAAAAGGCATCGTGTTTTTCGGCTGTTGTTCCGGTTAGGGGTTGAAACCAATGGGTATAATGGGTAGCACCTTTAGACAAAGCCCAATCTTTCATGGCTGTAGCCACTTGGTCAGCTAATTTACGATCCAAACGCGCTCCCGTATTGATGGCCTCCATCATGGATTTGTACGTATCGGATGGCAAGTATTCACGCATTACATCACTGTGAAAAACCAGGGTACCAAAAAGATCAGAAAGTTTTCCGTCTAATTCCACCGATTTTGGTGTTCTATTGAGCACATCATTATACGCATTCAGTCGTTTTGTTGCCATAATTTTTAATTTTTTTCAAAATTACCCCAATTTTTTAATCCGAGAATAAAATATTTTTGACATTTTTTGAACATACCCCCTATTTTTTATAGGGGTGTTAACTTAAAGCTGAATTATACCTTAATTCACATCCAATATTCAGATAATATTACTTTTGTATATGCGATGGATTTACATGCTCGGACTCACCCTGTTTTTCGCTTCTTGCGCCAATGACCAGGAGGTTAAACTTCGAGATTTCGTTAAAAACAAGCATAATCTTCCCGATTTGAAAAAATATAATGGATTAAATCACACGTGGACCATGTCAAGTTGGTTTACTAAACAAGATGCGAGCGATCCTTACCTCTATCCAGATTTAAAAGGGCTATGTGGCGCGAAGAGAAACATCGGGTACACCATAGAATCTTTGAATTTATACATGACCATCGAAGATTTTAACCAAGAGGAATTGGAAGAAATACATTTTCTACAAGATCAAGGAACGATATACGCCTCGTTAAAACAGCATTATTTAGATCGCCTTGAAGCATCAAACAATCATTCCCTATTTCGCCACAGCATACCACAAATAGTAAAAAATAAGCATGGATTTAAGATTCAATTGTATCATTTATCTCTTGAACCTCTGGAAGACTACTACACGAGTGGCAATGGATTTCTTGCGGTAATGCAACGAAGAAATGAATTTATGGTCATTCAATGGTATGGATCAGAAATTGCCAATGCCTATGTTGCGGATGATTTCAAACGAATCTTACAAAATTTCGATTAGTTTACATGGACTTCATTTCGTACCTCAAACGTATTGAACTCACGGAAGAGGACCACTTGCCTATGCTCCCGATGGGGCGCACCCTATCGAGCGAGGCCTTAAAAATCATGAAATCCCCGCGGGAATCCGCTGTAGGTATTCATTGCTATCCTTGTGCAGCGGGTAACCTTTCGATTTTTTTGATTCAACGAAGTGAATACCAAGGAAAACATAGCGGTCAAATTGCCTTTCCAGGCGGTAAAATGGAAGCAGATGACCCCGACCTAGTGTATACCGCACGACGAGAATGTTTTGAAGAGGTGGGGATTCCGATGCATGAGGGTGAATACATTCGAAGCTTAAGTCCGGTCTATATTCCAGTATCCAATTTTAAGATGACCCCCTATTTCTTTTATCACGATAGACAGCCGATAACCATGCACAATGAACGAGAGGTTCAACAAATTATCCCCTTAAGCTTGGATGCACTTGCGCATCAACTCCCTATTGAACTACGCACCTTAGAAATTGAATTGAATTCGCTATTCACACACCAAGTTCCTGGATTTGTTCATGAAACACATTGGATTTGGGGAGCCACGGCCTTGGTTTTGAACCAATTGAAGACATCCTATAGGCAATGGTATCAAAAAAGCCGTTGACGAATCAACGGCTTTCTTAAACCAATTATAACCAGTTCACCTAACTACTATGAATAGTTAAGCCAATGTACTTTCCGCAATTCATTTAATAAAAACATCATTCTTAAAGTAAGTTAAGACTTAAATGCCACCGTCATTTCCCGTTTCCCCGGTGGACCCGGCCTGGATTCAACCGTAAACCCCACCGATTTTAAATCACGCTTCACCTGGCCTTTGGCACAATAGGTAACCAGTATTCCATCTGATTTCAAGGCCTTGAATGCAATCTCAAAATTACTAATGGACCACATTCCTTCTTGCGCCCCTGGACCGAACGCATCATAAAAAACAACATCAAAGGAGTCCGTAAAATTAATATCCGCCCAAAAGGCATGAATTGGTTCTAGGGTAAAGTACCCCATATGTTGAGTTGAACCATAAACAAATTCGCTAAAAAAGTGCAGATCTTGTTCTTGATTAACCCCGATTTCTTTTAAACACGTGGTGATGATCTCTCCCTCGACCGGATAGGCCTCCACGCCACTATACCAAAGCGTAATGTTGTTTTCTCTTGCCCATTGATAACTCAAGTAG
>Ga0247843_1003546_pt1 | contig 25331 bp, 15 predicted proteins | sample LaCruzMarch2017__FD_192420 | JGI IMG/M metagenome (GOLD analysis project Ga0247843, IMG submission 192420) | Freshwater microbial communities from meromictic Lake La Cruz, Castile-La Mancha, Spain - LaCruzMarch2017_8m | ecosystem: Environmental > Aquatic > Freshwater > Lake | place: Spain...
GAGACTTCTACCACCAGCGGCTCCTTTACGGACATTCGGTTGTGTTTCACGGCGTTTTCAACAAGTCAATCTCGTTGATGAGCTGTTGTTTTTCCAGGGCCTCTGAGCGGACTTGCATCCGTTGCGAACGCCGTCTGAAATACAACATGCGCATACCAAATGCCCATGCAACGAGCGCGCCGCCCAACCCTGCTGCCAACAATATACCCAAGGTCCTGTCTTTCTTACGCAAGGTCTGCTGATGCACCATTTCTGTCTGGAACTTCTCTTTTACGCGAATCAAGCTATCTGCCACGGTTTGGCGTTCCAACTCCATTCTCTTAAGTTTTTGAGCCGTTTCGTAGATCTGTAAACTATCTTTTACAATCATATGCTGCTCCAAATAATGAAGCGCTTTTTGCGCATTGCCGAGCTTGAGATGTGAGACATAGAGACAGTGACAAGCATCCGCTTCACGCATGTTTGGACTCCCTATGACCATGGCAATTTTTAGTGCGGCATCACATGACCGGATCGCCTCCGGGTAGCGCTTCAGTTGGATTAAGAGTTCCCCCTTGCTGTCATAACCATCCGCCAATCCTTCCTGATCTCCTATTTCTTTGAATATTGATATTTCTCGATCAAAATCAGCTAATGCTTCCTGATATCTTCCAAGATTGCCGTTTATAATAGCCCGGTTTTGCAGAGAAGTTCCAATGCCAAACAGATCACCCAACTTTTCCTGTATCGCCATACATTTTTTATTAAAAAGTAAAGCGTTATCATTATCCCCTTGTTCAAGATAAATAGAAGATAAATTTCCAAACACAAGGGCCAGACCTTCCTGACTGCCTATGGCTTCATAAATAGCCTGGGCTTTGAGCAGGTAGGCACGCATTTTATCAAAATTGTCGGGTGTATCGTAGTAAATGGTAGCGATGCTAGTGTATGCATCAGCAACTTTTTTCCGGTCGCCAGTTGCTTCCGCCAACGTCAAAGATTTGTTTATACAATCAATGGCTTTCGACAAATTGCTCTGTATCCTGTATATATCTCCCATATTGCCATATACAGTTGATAAGGTGCTTCGGTCGCCTGATTGTTCGAGTAAAACGATGCTTTGTTCAAAATTTTGCAGCGCTTTGGCGTACTCACCTTGATAACGCCAGGCTACCCCAATAAGATTCAGTGCTTTTCCTTGCCATTTTAGGTTTTGAATTTTTTGGGCAAACGCCAGTTCTTTTAACCCTAGTTGATAGCTCGAATCAGGATTCGTGCTCAAAAATCTTCTTGCAAAATCATGAAGCGCCTGCAACCGAATGGTATCGGATCGACCCGTATCCTGCCATAAATTGTACAAACTATCAGTATTGACTTGCGCCAACAAAACAGTCGATATACAATCAAAACAAATCAATAGCAGTAACTTTTTCATGCCTCTGCAGGTATTGGGTTGGCATTTAACAACGGCACCCGAACGATGAATTCATCCTCACATTCTCCGGCTTTTACCGAGCGATCTGTGAGCAAGGCATATCGGTTAATGATATTGTTGAGGCCCGTGCCAGTGGAAGATTCCCGCTGTGGTCGCATACGAAGCTTGTTTTTTACCACCAGGAAATCGTCTTTTATCAGCACTTCCACCACGAGGGGTTCTTGGACCGACATCCGGTTGTGTTTTACGGCATTTTCTACCAACAATTGCAGCGTCAGCGGGGCAATTTTGTATTTGTCCAGCAGGTCTTCCCGCAAGTTTATGCGCAGGTCAAATTTGTTTTCAAACCGGATTTTCAACAAAAAAGCATAAGAATGAATAAACTCCATCTCTGTGCGCAGGGTGACGAGCGTTTGATCTTTTTGCTCCAAAATGTATCGGTACGAGCGCGCCAGTTGCTCAATAAACTGCTCCGAAAGATCGGCATTCACATGCACGAGCGAAGAAAGAATACTCAGGCTATTGAACAGGAAGTGGGGGTTTACCTGCGTTTTTAACAGGTCAATTTCGTTGATTAACTGCTGTTTTTCAAGTTGTTGCGTTTTGTCTTGCAAGCCTTCAGACCTTTTTTGGAAATACAACATCCGGCTCAAAAACACCAATGCCAAAACCAAAATGGCCATACTTGCCACCAAAATCAGGTTGCGGGTTTGTGTTTTTTTATTCAAGTCAAGTTGGTAACTTATTTTAATGTGCTGCTTCTCCTCCTCCCGCACAAGGCTGTCCGTGAGCATTTCCTTTTCAAACTCCATTTGGTCGAGTCGCTGATTGGTTTCTTCCCTTTGAAGGCTGTCGTTCAAGGAAACAAATCGTTCGTGCCATGCCAGGGCTTTGCCCGGATTCCCCATCCCTTTATAGGCTTCATAGAGGCAGCTGCATGCGTTGCGTGCCGGGCGCAAGGCGCCAATTTCTTCACTGACCGCCAAACCTATGGCACACCACGCTGCTGCTTTTGGATATGCTTTTTGGTCGGTGAACAAGGTGCCGAGGCTATAGTAGGTATTAGAAAGACTTGGCTTGTCGCTCAATTGCTCGTGAATGGCGAGGGCTTTTTGGTAATATTCATACGCGATCGGATAGTCTTTCTGTTCCTGATAAATGAGTCCGATGTTGTTATACATAAGCCCAACCCCACGCTGATCATCCACTTCCTGACGTATTCCAAGGCTTTTGTGGTAATACTCCAGCGCATCGGTGTAAATTTTTTGGTTGTAATAGATGGACCCGATATTGTTATAGGCAATGCCGATACCCAATTTATCGCCCAGTTTTTCTGCAAACACCAAGCCTTTTTGATAATATTCCAGTGCCTTGTTATAATTGGCCTGGTCGCTGTACAGGGTGCCCAGATTGTTGAATGCCGCCGACAGGATATCATTGTTATGCAAATCTTCCCCAATTTTGAGGTACTTTTCGTAGTATTCAAGGGCTTTTCGGCTGTTGCCTTTTTCCCTGTAAATCAGCCCAAGATTATTGTACATAGAGGCAACGCCCTTCAAATCTTCCGCTTTTTGCAGCAAGACCAATGCTTTCTGATAATGCTTGAGCGCCGTTGGATAATCGCCTTTTACATGATAGGTGCCGCCAACCGTGTTCAACAGTTTGCCTTCCCACTTTTCGTTCTGGACGCTTTGGGCATATTGTATCCCCATATTCGCCAGCAGAGCGGTCGAATCAGGGTTGCTGTATATCATATCCCAGGCCAGACTCTGAATGGCTTTTAAACGAATCGTGTCTGCCTGATTGGGATCGCTCCACAAATTCCACAAACTATCCACATTGACCTGGGCGAAGGACCCAAAAGCCAGGTGGAGGAACGAAACCAGAATGTACAGTTTTTTCATGCGTTGAATGGTACGGAAGGCTGTTTGCGAAGCGCCCATTTCTTTGCTGCAAAAATGGCATTCCGGGCAGTTTTTTGGGTATAAAAAATTACCGAAAGGCAAAATTGGGCGGATGAGGGGCTTGAAAGCGGGAATGACGGGGCTCATAATGGCAATTAGAAACCTGATTATTGCTAGAAAAAACTGCTACTTTTGTAAAAAATTAGAACTCAGCATGACGGCAACAGCAGCCCAAACAATTCCAACAGCAGCCAAAGTGCGGGGTCATAAGACCCTCGCAAAGCCAAAGCACGTCTCTTGGCCCGAATTTCAAAAACGCTACCTCGAACGTGAGGATAGCTATAAGTATGAATGGCTCAATGGTGAGATTGCCAAATTTAAACGTATGGATTATACTCAATTTTACATTGTACGCAATCTTCGGAATCTGTTCGAACAATTACGCTCTTTAGGTCATTTGAGCGGTATTTTAATGCCTGAAGGCGATATCTTCTTTGGCAAAAACCACCGCCGCCCTGATGTGGCCTATTTGACAGACGAGCAGGTGGATCGCACAGCTTACGGCGAAAACCAGGTGCCGCAATTCGTCATAGAGGTCATTTCGAGCAATGACCAATTGAATGCCGTAGCAGATAAAATGGGTAACTACCGCAGCGCAGGCGTACAGGTCGTGTGGCTCATACTGCCCAACCGCCGGGAGGTACAAGTTTTTGCAGGGGAAAAACTCAAGCGCATGTCCGTCTGCACAGAAGATGACATTTGCAGCGCAGCACCTGCCTTACCGGCTTTTGAGATGACGGCCAATGAGATTTTCAGGAAGCCACCGAAGCCGGAGTGAGTGACCCCGGATATTAAGATTATGGGATATTGAAGAGATATTAAGACCCCGTCAGCATTTCAATTAAATGTTGGCGGGGTTTTGATTTTGCCGCAGCTACCCCAACTGTCCGATTCCGAACACTCGCGTTCATCATTGGACAAATGCCAAAGGAGGAATGACGAGTGATAATTTTGATTATCAGCACTTTAGTGTTTTGGCACGGGGTTGTATTTATGATATTTACCCGCCATGGCCTTTGTACCCACCATAGTTTTACCGATGGCAAAAGGCGACGGCGGGCAGCAACTAATATCATTCCCTATGGATCGTCCAATCAAGAAAAAAGTATTCACCTTCCAGCGCCTGGCCATTGCCTTGTTCACGGTCGGTTTTTTGATCTTCGCCGTGCGCACCGTGCTCAATGGCAGCCAAAGCAGCCTCAACGTGAACCGCGAGAAGATTACCGTCTCCAAAGTAGAGCGCGGCGTTTTTGATGAGTTCATCGTCGTCACGGGCGTCGTGCAGCCTTTAAAAACCTACCAACTCGATGCCATCGAAGGCGGCTATGTGGCGCAAAAACTCCTCGATGGCGGCGCGAGCGTAAAAAAAGGCGACCTGATCTTAAAACTCGAAAACCAGCGCCTTACCATGGATTTCGTGAACCGCGAAACAGAGATGTACCGACTGATCAACGAGCTGGAAAACACGCGCCTCCGACTTCGCCAGGATAAGTTTGCTTTGCGCAAAACGCTCTCCGAACTCGATTTCCAGATCCAACAGGCCAAAATGGATTATGACCGCAGCAACAAACTTTTTGCCGACAAAGTGGTCAGCCAACAAGAATTTGAGCGCCTGAAAAACACCTACGAACGACTCATTGGCCAACGCGAGATCGAAATCGAAAACCAAAAATTTCAGGAGGAAAACAGCATCACTCAGATCAAACAACTCGAAGGCACGCTCGACCGCACCAAACTTAATCTTTCCATGATGAAGGACAATCTGGCGAACCTCTCGGTCAAAGCACCCGTCTCTGGTTTGTTATCGCGGGTAGACGTGGAAATTGGCGCCAGCATCACCGCCGGACAAAACATCGGCCAGATTGACGACCTCAACGGATTCAAAATGCAGGTGGAAGTGGATGAGCACTATATTTCGAGGATTTTTCCAGGACTGGAAGGCTCCTTTGAGTTCAACGGAGCAAAGGTAAAACTGGTTGTTTCCAAGGTTTATCCAGAAGTCCGCAACGGCAAATTTGATGTAGACATGACCTTTGAAAAAATACCAGAAGGCATCCGCCGCGGTCAATCCGTGCCTGTACGCCTCCAACTGGGCAAACCCGCCGAAGCAACCTTGATCGCCACGGGCGGTTTTTTCAGTGACACGGGTGGCAACTGGGTTTATGTCCTCAGCGAAGGCGGTGCAAAAGCCATTAAAAGGAACATTTCTTTGGGGCGCAAAAACCCGCAGTTTTTTGAGGTGCTGAGCGGGCTGGAGCCAGGTGAAGAGGTGATTACCAGCTCTTATGAGAACTTTGGGGATAAGGATGTATTAAATCTTCAAAACTGATGGTGGTTGCTGCTGCACGCCGCCCTGACGGGACGGCTTGCAGCAGCAGCCACCATCAGTTTTGAAGGTTGTGGAAAGATTGGTGAAGAATGCCCTAAAAAATGCGCGCTACAAAAGGGTATTGATATGGCACTTAAACCTCGTAGGTTTTTAAAACCTACGAGGTTTCCAGAAGAAGACGAAGATTTAACATATATCCTAAAGAACTCAATTTCAAATAATTACTCATTCACATCTAAATCCATAACCTTCGTTTTCCGGGGTGAGTGTTAGCATTTTTTGTTTAAAAAAATGCTAACACTCACCCCGGAAAACGAAGGTTTACAGCACCATGATTAAGACAGTCAATCTGCACAAGCTTTTCACCACCGACGAGGTGGAAACCACCGCCCTCAACGGCGTGAGCATCGAAATCCAACCCGGCGAATTTGTGGCCATGATGGGCCCATCTGGTTGCGGAAAATCTACACTCCTCAACATTCTTGGCTTGCTCGACAACCCAAGTGAAGGCGAGTACCATTTCTTCGGGACAGAGGTGGCCAAAATGAGCGAGCGCAACCGCGCAAACCTGCGCAAAGGCAACATTGGCTTTGTGTTCCAATCCTTCAACCTGATTGATGAACTGACCGTGTACGAAAACGTGGAACTGCCCCTACTCTACCTGAAAACGCCCGCCGCCGAGCGCAAAAAAAAGGTGGAAGCGCAACTCGAACGCATGAATATCATGCACCGCCGCAATCACTTTCCGCAACAATTATCCGGCGGTCAGCAGCAGCGTGTGGCCATCGCCCGAGCCGTGGTAGCCGAGCCCAAGGTCATCCTTGCCGACGAACCAACCGGTAACCTCGACTCTACCAATGGCCTCGAAGTGATGAACCTGCTCACACAACTCAACCAAGGCGGAACGACCATTGTCATGGTGACACACTCACCCCACGATGCTGGTTTCTCCCACCGGGTGATCAATCTGTTTGATGGAAGGGTGGTGACGGAGAATTTTCATGTATGACTTTTGACTTTTGACCGTTGACTTTTGACCGTTGACCATCCCATGAGTATTCAACGGTCAACGGTCAAAAGTCAACGGTCAACAGTCAACACAAAAGCAGCCAATCTACCCGTTGGCCAATCTGTCTAACCTCCTGTTATTCAGCCGTTTTTATCCAAACAAGGCTAATGGGTTAGGGAGGCTGCTTTTATATGTCCAACGTCTATTGTCCCAAAGTCCAACGTCTATTGTCCCAACGTCTATTGTCCCAAAGTCCAACGTCCACAAAAATGATAGAATTAAAAAACATCGAACGCTACTACCCCACGGGCTCGCTAAAAACTTACGTGCTGCGGTATGTGAATGCCCATATTGCCGAGGGCGAATTCGTGAGCATCATGGGCCCCAGCGGCTCGGGCAAAAGCACCCTGCTCCACATCCTCGGGATGCTCGACGAGCCGACCGACGGGGAGTTTTGGTTTCTTGGGGAGGCTGTACACAAGTTCAACGAACGCCGGCGCACCGAGATGTACCGCGAGTACATTGGCTTTGTATTTCAGGCTTACCATCTCATTGACGACCTCACGGTGTATGAAAACCTGGAGACGCCCTTGCTCTACAAAAAAGTGCCCTCTGCCGAGCGGAAAAGCCGCATCGCCGACCTGCTCGACCGTTTCAACATGGTGGCGAAAAAAGACTTGTTCCCCAGCCAACTTTCCGGCGGACAACAGCAACTGGTGGGCGTGGCGCGGGCCTTGATCGGTCGCCCGAAACTGATTTTAGCAGACGAACCCACAGGCAATTTGCAAAGCCCACAGGCCAAAGAAATCATGGAAGTTTTCAAAACGCTGAATAAGGAAGATGGGGTGACCATCGTACAAGTGACACATTCTGAGGAAAATGCGAAGTATGGAAACCGCATCCTGCACCTGAAAGACGGGCGCGTTGAAAACGAGGAATTGGTGAAACATTGAGTGGATTATGCTGGGGCAACAACTTTATACAAGCTACAAAAACAAAAATACCATGCTAAGCAGTTACCTCGCCCTGCGAAATCTCTGGGCAATGCAATTCATGCTAATTGCTTCTGTCACCTTTCTTGAGGCCCAAAATCTTCCGGAATCTTATATGCAGTTGGCCGATGATTTCAAGAAAAACGCCCAGCCAGATAGTGCCTTGATCTATTATGAAAAAGCGTCCGTGGAATTTCAAAAACTCGGCGATTTAGAAAGCCTGGCCAATGTGTACAACCAAATGGGCATAATACGCACAAGGCAGGACAAATACGAACCGGCCAAAAAATACCTGGAAAAAGCCTTGCAAATTGGCCATACTTCGCTCGATTCCAACAACTTGACTACTGCCGTGACTTACATAAGTTTAGGCGTGGTGTATACCGCTGAAGAAAAATATGAACAGGCTTTAATTTTTCACCATCAGGCGCTTGCTATTCGGCTGTCGAAATTAGGAGAATACCACGCCGATGTGGCCACGAGTTATGGTAATATAGGGAACGTCTATTTTAAAAGCAAGGACTACGACCAGGCTATTGAAGCGCACCAAAAAGCAAGGAACATTCGAGCGAAAATATTTGGAGAAAATAGTGCAGAAATCATTGAATCCTTTAAGGGTTTGGGCAATGCCTATAGAGAAAAAAAGGACTATAAGATTGCGTTGGAGTATTTTGAAAAAGCCTTGCAAAACAAAATTGTACAACGAGGATTGGGCCATGCTGAACTGGCCAAGTTTTATAAGGATATCAGCAATGTCTATTATTTAATGGGGGATAAGGTTCAGGGAGATTTGTATAAATCCAAATCTGGAAATTAAATGCCACAATTACTTCAAAAATTGTGCTCCAAAAATGAATGAAAGTTCTCCGAATTGATTACCGACCAATCTGCATTCGGATAAGCTTCAGAAAATACACGGGGCATTTTGACATTGCGATCTGCAGACCATTTGAATTCGAACGCTGAGAATTTGCCGCCCGAGTCTTCGACGTAATCAATTTCTTGACCATCGTGCGTGCGCCAGAAAAAAGCCGAGTGTAGGTACGAAGTGTATAGGTTTCGTTTTTTTCGTTCGCTGACCAAAAAATTTTCCCAAAGCGCGCCCTTGTCTTGTCGCAGTTCGAGCGGGTTGAAGTTGTTGATAAGCATGTTACGCAGGCCATTATCATAAAAATAGACCTTTCTCGAGCTGGAGATTTCTTTGCGAAGGTTGCGACTGAGGGGGGGAAGTCTGAACACTATAAAAGACTTTTCGAGTAAGTCCAGGTAGTTCATTACAGTATCCTTGTTCACTTTGAGGAGGTTGGCAAGTTCGTTGAATGAAACCTCATTACCCATTTGCAAGGCGAGTGCTTGCAGCAATTTTTCAAGGATTTCGGGGCGACGAATATTGCCAAATGAAAGGATGTCTTTGTAGAGATAACCCGCTCCGAGACTGGAAAGCATGGCAGGCTCATCACCAGGGTGATTGATTACATCGGGGTAAGAGCCAAACAGCAGGCGTTGTTCAAGGCCGCGAGTAGCCTCTACTGTGCCAATATGTGCTGCCCATTCTTGCCAAGAAATGGGCAGGAGATAAAATGTGAATAGACGTCCTGTAAGCGGTTCATGGATGGTGTTCGCTAAATCAAGTGAAGAAGAACCTGTGGCAATAACCTGTTTATCAGGCATTTGATCCACGAGCAATTTTAGTGTGAGACCGATGTTGGGCACACGTTGAGCTTCATCAATCAACACAAGGTCATTAGCGCCGACCAACTGTTGTAATTGGGCAGAAGAAACATTCGTCAACCGAGAACGATCAAATGGTTCATCAGCATTTAAATAGAGCGAACGACCAGGGCGTTCGGCCATAATTGATTTTGCTAGAGTCGTTTTTCCGGTTTGACGGGGGCCTAAAATCAGGATAGCCTTTTTTTGGCCGAGGCGATTCAGGATGGGCTTTTTTACTAGTCTGTCTATCATACTAACAAATTTTAACGGCCAAAATTAGTCAAATTTGGCTGTTGTAACAGCCAAATTTATACAAAAAAAGATGCTAAGCAATTATTTCAAACTCGCCCTACGCAACTTGCGCCGCAACGGCCACTATCTGCTCATCAACGTGTTGGGCCTGGGCATCGCCTTGGCATTTTGTATCCTGTCCTATACCCAGGTTCGTTTCGCGCATGGTTTCGACCAGTGGCATCCGGCCGCCGAGCGCATCTTTCGGGTAGAAACCTATAAAACCTCCAACCACCTCTTGCACGGTACTTGCCCGGCATCGCTCACGGAAGTCGCCGCCAGAGAGATTCCCGGTTTGGAAGCGGCCACTCGGATTGACTCACGCGGCGTCGTGATAAAATCGGGTGAAAACGTCTTCAACCAGCAGGTGCATTTTGTGGATGAAAACTTTCTCGACATCTTCCAATTCCCCTTGTCAGCAGGTCAGGCCCGGCTGGCCGATCGCAACGCGCTGCTCATCAGTGAGGATATGGCTCAGAAGTTTTTCGGCAATGAAAGCCCGGTTGGGAAAACGCTTTCCTTGTACGCCGATCTGGAGGCGCAACGTAAAACCATGACCATCAGCGGGGTTTTTAAAAACACCCCCAAAAACTCGAGCCTGCAATTCCAGTTTTTGACCCATTTGGAAAACCAGTTGGAAGGTGACAAACCCATCCGCTACGATTCCTGGAAATGGTTTGTGGATGCCGGTTTCGTGAAACTGCGCAACCCAGCCGATGCCCCTGCCGTAGAGGCCGCCCTCCAAAAATATATCGCCCCCCAAAACGCTGCGAACCTAAACTGGCAGGCCGAGCGCTACCGACTTGAAGCCTTGCCTGAAATGGCCCTGAATGCCCGAAATGTCCGCTGGAACAATCTCAACAGCGGCATCCCACCAGCGGCCTACTGGGGCAATATTACCATCGCAATGATGCTGCTTTTGACCGCTTGCCTGAACTTCGCCAACACCACCATTGCCATCGGCAACCGACGTCTGCGCGAAATGGGCGTGCGAAAAGTGATGGGCGGTACTCAGCGACAGCTGATGTTCCAGTTGCTGTCTGAAGCCGGACTGGTTTGCCTCGCCGCACTGGCATTAGGCATGCTCATCGTAATACCCATGACGGATTGGTACAACGCTACCTGGAAGCATTTGGACTTGCAGGTCAGCTATTGGGACAATCCACCCCTGATGCTTTTTCTGGCGTGTGTAACCGTTTTCACGACCTTATTGGCGGGCGCTTATCCAGCCTTTTATATCAGCGCGTTCAATCCCTCCAGGATTTTTCGGGGTGCTTTCAAGTTCGGCGGCGCCAGTTTTTTTTCGCGGTTAATGCTGGGCGCACAAGTGGCGATTTCATTGGCTGCTGTGGTGGTGGGCTTCAGTTTTGCCCGCAACGCTCAAGTGCAGCGGGAGGCCGACCTCGGCTATGCCCGCGATGGTATACTTGGCGTAGAGACCCAGGATCTATCGGCACTCAACACCTTCGACGCCGCTATAAGACAAAACCCCAAGGTGCTTGAAACGGCCCGGACGCGCCACCACGCAGGGTTCAATTTCCGCCAGGTGGAATTCTCCTGGCAAGGACAAAAACAGGAATCCCTGTGGTTTGAAGTCGGCAAGGACTATATGCCCCTGATGGGCATGAGTCTGGTGGATGGAAAAGGATTTTCAGCGGTAAATCGTGCGGTCGGTTCTGAATCAGAAGTGCTTGTAAATGAAATGTTTGCCCGCGAAATCGGCGGTAACGGTCCGGTGATTGGACAGATGCTCCATTTTGACACAATCAGCTATCGCATTGCCGGGGTGGTGAAGGACTTTATGACCCGTTCGCTCTTTGATGCACCGTCCCCCGTCATTGTCCGATGCACTCCCGAGCGCAATTTCACTTACTGCATTGTAAAAAGCAAACCGGAAGACCTGGCAGCCGTTCACGCCGACATGGAGCGTACCTGGAAGGCCCTGTTTCCTTACAAGCCATTCACTGGTTTTTATCAAAGTGAGGTACTTGCGGAAGCGCTCGAAGTGTCGGATAACATCGCGCTGACCATGTTCATTTTTGCGTTCGTCATCCTGTTACTGACAGTGAGCGGACTGTTTTCCATCGTTTCGCTCAATGCACTCAAACAATTCCGGAGCCTGGCGCTTCGGCGTGTTTTGGGCGCTAAACCCGGCGAAATCGCCTTTCAATTGAACCGCAATTACCTGTTGGTGATACTGGGCGCCATCCTCGTTGGGTGTTTGGGTGGTCGTTTTATGGCACTGGCCATGATGGATAGTATCTATAAAGTTCACGCCGGGATACAAGGGCAATCGCTCGCCCTGGCGGTGCTTACCGTGATGCTGGCAATGTTGGCTACCGTGGGTGTGAAATTGCGGCAAATTTTAAGGGCTAATCTGGGGGAGGCATTGAAAGCCGAGTGAATACGCATGGATGAACAAGACAAAGGAAAATAACGCTCAATCAAAGGCCGGCAAACTGTTCCAACTCCGTGCTGCGCCATGGATGCGATTCTGATTCTCAGTACCAGCGTATACTAAAAAGGATTGGTCGGGTGGCGTTGCCGATATATTTTGAAAGTACGCCAAATTTTTAAAAAAATCAGGTTTCAGTGTTTGGCTGGATTTGATTTCGATGGGGAAAATTCGGCTGCCATCCTCGACCAAAAGATCTATTTCATTACCCGTACTGTCGCGCCAATAGTAACAGTTCGGACGAAGGCCTTGATGCAAGCGACGCTTCATATATTCGACTACAATGAAATTCTCAAACAGTGGGCCGCGCATAGGGTGGATTTCTAATTCAGATGCGGATCGAATCCCAAGCAAGGAGCAAGCAAGGCCCGTGTCGTAAAAGTAAATTTTAGGTGTTTTGAGCAGTCTTTTGTTGAAATTCCGAAAGTAGGGGGGCAGCAAAAATGCAACAAAGCTGGTTTCCAACACTGAAAGCCAACTTTTAATGGTTGGCTGGGAAAAGTTGGTGTCGTTGGACAAGGATGTTTGGTTAAAAATCTGACCGATGTGCCCAGCACAAAGCCGCACAAAACGCTCGAACGAAGCCAAATCACCAATGTTTTTCAACAGCCGTACGTCCCGCTCGAGGTAAGTGAGCAGATAAGAAGGATAAAACAAATCAGGTGGAGTGCCTTGGTCATAAATACGAGGATAAAAGCCCTTGACGATATATTCAAAAGGGTTGTCCAATTGATGAATCGTTCCATTAAGTTCTTCGGTTGAGAACGGCAGTAGATTGAAAACAGCAACACGTCCGGCAAGACTTTGGGTTATTTTTTCCATTAGGAGAAAATTCTGAGAACCGGAAAGAACGTATTGCCCATTGCGCCCAGAGCGGTCTACTTCCACTTGAATGTATGAAAATAGTTCTGGGACATATTGCGCTTCATCAATGATAAGTCCGTTGGTGTATTGTTGGAGAAAACCGATCGGGTTTTCGCGAGCATATTGGCGAGTGGGCAGATTTTCAAGATTCGCGTAAGCATAGTCCGGGAAGGCTGATTTGGTTAAAGTTGTTTTGCCGGATTGCCTTGGCCCTGTGATACTTACAACCGGCATAGTGCGTGCAGCGGACTGAACAAAGGAGGTTAGTTGTCGTGCTATCATATCAAAAGTCAACGAGGCAAAAGTGTTAAAAAATATTGCAAATTTAAAGTTCAATTTTTAATTTGCAAAAAATAATTGCAAAATCATCATGTTAACAAACAATCTCAAACTCGCCCTGCGCAACCTGCGCAACCAAAAGGGCTTTGCGGTGCTCAACATCTTGGGCCTGGCAGTCGGCATTGCTGCGGTGCTGTTGATATTCCGCATGGTTCACTATGAACTGAGTTTCAATAAAAACTTCCAGAACTACGATCGCATCGTGCGGGTTGTGACCCAGGATATTGGCCTCGACGGCGAAGAATTCTTTACACGCGGGGTGCCGGTGCCAGCCATGTCGGTGGTGAAAAACACGGTGCCACAATTCGTGGCAACCAGTAAAATCAAAGAATATTGGCCAACGGTCCTCGTGCCCAATCCAACAGGCGGCCCTGCCCTCAAGAAGTTCAGCATCGCTCAGGAGAAAATCTCCTTTTTTGTGGAGCCTGATTTTTTTCAAATATTTGATTTCCAATGGCTTGCGGGGGATAAAAACACAGCGCTCAAGGAACCCAACACGCTCGTGCTGACTCAAACCATGGCAGAAAAGTGCTTTGGTAAATGGGAAAATGCCCTCGGACAAACCTTGCTGGTCGAAAACGACCCCATGACGGTTCAAGGCGTGGTGGCAGACGCACCCGTGAATTGTGACCTGCCCATCAATCTGGTTTTGTCGTATTCCACGCTCATAAGCAACAAAGAAAAATATGATTACAGCGAGGACTGGGGCAGTACCAGTTCCAACGACCAGCAGTTTGGGCTCCTGGCAGATGCCAGCCAATTGCAGGCAGCCGACAATCTGATCGCGCAGGTAGGCCAAAAAGAATACACTGAGCAAGGGCGTGGCAACCGTTCATCCCGACAACATCTCCTGCAGCCCTTATCAGAACTTCATTATGATGATCGCTACGGCACTTCGGCCACGCACGTCATCTCGAAAAGCAGATTGTGGGTACTTTCTTCCATCGGTTTTTTGATCCTGCTGATGGCTTGTTTCAATTTCATAAACCTTTCCACAGCACAGGCATTGCGTCGCTCCAAAGAAGTCGGCGTTCGAAAAACGCTGGGCGGAAGTCGGGGCAACCTCTTTGGCCAATTTATGAATGAAACGTCCCTGATCGTCTTGTGCGCAACGGCCCTCGGAACCCTGCTGGCCTGGGCATCTTCGCCCCTCCTTGAGTATATTTCGGAAGTGCCGACCGAGTTGCCTTTCCTGAACCAACCCATTGTTTTAGGCTTTTTGGCAGTTTTGGGCATATCGGTCACCTTGCTTTCTGGCTTTTACCCGGCAATGATTTTGGCAGGCTTCAACCCGATCCGTGCCCTGAAAAACGACGCCTCCGACCGTACGATTGGCGGCAGCTCTGTACGGAAAGGTTTGGTGGTGTTCCAATTCATGATTGCGCAGGCACTGGTGGTGGGTACCATCATCACGCTGGGGCAATTGGATTATGTGCGCAACATGGATTTGGGTTTCAAAAAAGACCTCGTTTACACTTTCGGGATCAATGGCGACAGTCTCAGCCAGTCGAAATTGGCAGGTCTGAAACAACGCCTCCTGCAAATACCGGGCGTGGAATCCGTGGCATTTGGCAGCGACCAGCCGGCATCCGGAAGTACCTGGGCCAACAATTTTGCCTTCGGGCGTGGCACAGAAGATCAAAAATTCAGCACCACCATGAAGTACTGTGATGCCGATTATCAAAAGACCTACGGCATCGAATTAATAGCAGGACGCTGGCTGGAGCCTTGCGACACCGCGAAAGAATACGTGATAAACGAAACCATGCTGAAAAAGGTAGGCCTTAAAAATCCGGAAGAAGCTATTGGGAAAGAAGTTCGTACGGGCCGCAACCGCTGGCGTCCGGTAGTCGGGGTGGTGAAAGATTTTCATGCGCATTCAGCGCACCGTACCGTAGAGCCACTTATGATGACCACCCATCTCAAACGGATGTATAATGCCGGGGTTAAAATCACCCCGAAAAACATTTCGGCTACCACAGCCGCTATCCAAAAGGAGTTTGACAGCACTTACCCCGAACAGGTGTTCGACCCAGCATTCTTCGACGAGAGCATCGCCGAATTCTATATTGCTGAAAACTGTTTTTCGGACACGTGTAAAGGCTTTGGGGGCTTGGCCATTTTCATTTCCTGTCTCGGATTGTTGGGCTTGGCTGCACACGCCGCGCAACGCCGCACCAAGGAAATTGGCGTACGCAAAGTACTGGGCGCGAGTGTCTTTGGGATAACCGGATTGTTGGCCAAAGATTTCCTGAAACTGGTGCTGATTGCCATCATCATTTCATCCCCCATCGCCTATTACTTCATGAACCAATGGCTGGCAGATTTTGCGTACCGCATTGATATTCAATGGTGGGTGTTTGCATTAGCAGGACTCGGGGCGATCGTGGTGGCGTTTTTGACGGTGAGTTTTCAGTCGGTCAAAGCGGCATTGGCCAATCCTGTGAAAAGCCTGCGGAACGATTGATTCGATTGACCGATTGATTCGATTGCCCCCAATCGAATCAATCAATCTAAATAAGTGAGCGCAATTAGTTTAAATTAAACACATAGCCACAGTAGGACACATAGTGCTGAAAATCAAAACTATGTGTCCTACTGTGGCTATGTGTTTAATAAATTATCTTTCCTTCAGTACTTATGTTCCAATATCACCTAAAACTCGCCCTGCGCAAGCTGCGCAAACAACCATTCCTGGCGACGATCAACATTTTCGGGCTGTCCGTTGGACTGGCTTGCTGTATGCTGGCCGCGCTTCATATTTACCAGGAAACGCACTATGATCACCACCACGAACGGGTGGAAGACCTTTACCGGGTGGGCACGGTGTTCGTGAAATTGCAGGGCGACAACGACACGAAGGAAGAAGCCTCGTTCAACACGCCCTCGCCCCTCGCGGCTGCGCTGCAACGGGAGTTTGCGGAAATTGAAAAAACCGCGCGTGTACAGCGTATTTTCCAACAAGAAAAGACCCTCATTCGCAGCATGGAGGGTGGCACGGTGCAACAGACTTTTGCGGAGCCGGAAGGAATGTTTGTGGATTCCAGCTACTTCGAGTTGTTCCGCTACTCGTTTCTGGAGGGCAGCCCGGCCGAAGCTCTGCGCGAACCCGGCACAGTGGTCATCGAACAAGAAATCGCCCGGAAGTTTTTTGGCAACCAGGCTGCTGTGGGGCGTGTGTTGCGGATCAGCCACGAATGGTTTGAGGGCGGAGAAATGGATTTTCGGGTCACCGGCGTAGTGCAACAACCTGATGAACCCAGCCAGTTCAAAGGGCGTTTTTTCATGTCGCTCTACTCCGGGGGCATCGGCGAGTTTGTCAAAACGACCACCAGCCTCGGCGGCAACAATATGTTTGCCACTTACCTCCGCTTGCAGCCCGGCGCTGACGGTAAGGCACTGGAGGCCAAATTGCCCGCTTTTGTGGAAAAATACGTCACTCCAGACCTCAAGGAACGAGGCTACCGCAAAAAGCATTTCCTCACGTCCCTCCGGGATGCCTACCTTTCTGACGTAGGCAAAAGCCAAACTGGCGCGACGGGCAGTAAGGCGTACCTATACATTTTGGGCTCCATCGCGCTGTTTACGCTGCTGATTGCTTGTGTCAATTTTATGAACCTCTCCACCGCACGGTCGGCGCGGCGGGCAAACGAGGTGGGGGTACGCAAGTCGGTAGGCGCCAGTCAGGGCAGTTTGCTTCGGCAGTTTTTGGGCGAATCCATGCTGACTTCGCTCGTATCCTTTTTCTTGGCTTTGGGCTTGGCCTATATTGCCTTGCCGTTTTTTAACGACCTGACGGAGCAACATCTCAGTCTATCCATATCCGACAACCCCTTGTTGTTCAGCGGATTCTTCGGATTGGCCCTGCTGACCGGGCTGCTGGCAGGCATCTATCCGGCATTTTACCTGTCGTCATTTCGTCCGGTGGAAGTGCTGAAAGGGCGGATGGGCAATCACCTCTCGGCGGCGATGCTGCGCAAATCATTGGTGGTGTTCCAGTTTGTGATTTCGGCGGGACTCATTTTAGCCTCGCTGGTCATTGGCGAACAGATGCACTACATGCAATCCACCGACCTCGGTTTTACCCGCGACCAGCAGATCGTGCTGCCCCTCACCAGTGCGGCAGCGAAGGCGGCTTACCCGGCATTGAAAGCGGAACTCAGTCGCGACAGTCGCCTGGCCAGTGTCGGCGCCTCGCACTTTTATCCGGGCATCATGAATGCCTCCGATTCGGGTTTCCGTCGGGAAGGACAATCGGTAGAGGAATCGGTGGGTACCCGTCGCAACCGCGTAGACTTTGATTTTTTGCAAACGCTGGGTGTGCAATTGGTAGCAGGCCGTTTGTTCTCCCGCGAATTTCCCGCAGACACGGCCAGGCGTTTGGTCGTGAACGAAACTGCGGTAAAAAAATACGGTTTCGAGTCGCCCCAAGCCGCTGTGGGACAAACAATTATGTTCACCTGGGATGGAGAGGACATACGGTTTGAGATAGTGGGTGTTGTGCGCGATTTTCACTTTGAAAACCTCCACGAGACCATCGAACCATACGCGTTTGAATGTTACAACGGCCCAAATTTCAGTTACCTCATCGCCCATGCACAGGCAGGCAGCAATATGCCTGCACTGCTCGCCTCCATAACATCTACCTGGAAACAAAGGGTACCGAGCGAGCCTTTGGAGTACAGTTTCCTCGACGCGGATTTCCAGAAAAATTACAAGAACGACCGCCAGTTAGCCAGTCTGGTGGGCAGTTTGACGGCCATCGCCATCCTGATTTCTTGTCTGGGCCTTTTTGCACTGGCCGCTTTCGCCGCAGAGCGTCGCACCAAAGAAATCGGCATCCGCAAAGTGCTGGGTGCGAGCGTGGCGGGCATCACCGGGCTGCTGGCGAAGGATTTTCTGAAATTGGTCGTCGCATCGTTTGTCATCGCATTCCCGATGGCGTATTACTTCCTACAACGCTGGCTTGCTGACTTTGCCTATCGTATTGATATTCAATGGTGGATGTTTGTAACGGCGGCTTTAGCCGCTGTATTGGTTGCCTTTTTGACCGTGAGTTTTCAGAGTGTGCGGGCGGCGCTGGCGAACCCCGTGAAAAGCCTGCGAAGCGAGTGAGAGGATTGTTTCGATTGATAAGATTGTTTCGATTGGCCGAGCGAGTGCAATCGTATCAATCGAAACAATCTTGTCAATCGAATCAATCCCTCCGCCGTGTCATTCAAAATCCGGCAAATTGTTCCAGGTTCGAACCTGGGCTTTGCTTCGATTTTGATTTTCATTCCCCCCGTAAATCAAGTAAGATTGGCTGGCTGGGTTGTCGGCAATGTCATTAAACACGTTGAGGTTTTTGAAAAAAGAGTCGTTTACAGTCTCCCCAGATTTGATTTCGCAAGGGAAAAGCCGTCCGCCGCGCTCCACAAGCAAGTCAATCTCATGACCGCTGCTATCTCGCCAAAAAAAGAGATTGGGTTTGAGGATGCCCCGATTGAGAAAGCGTTTCATTGTTTCGACGATGATGAAATTTTCGAACAAAGCGCCACGAGCAAAATGTGTGTCTAATTGCCGTGCGTTTTCAATGCCCAACAAGGAACAAGCAAGACCCGTGTCATAGAAATAGACTTTGGGGGTTTTGACCACCCGCTTATTGAAATTTTTGAAATACGGTGGGAGCAAAAAGGCTACAAAACTGGACTGCAACAGCGACATCCAGCGTGAAACAGTGGTGGTGGACACGCCGAGATCGTTCGAAATGTTCGTTTGGTTGAACATCTGTCCGGTGTGCCCTGCCAACAGGTGCATGAACCGTTCAAAAGTGTAGAGGTCGCTCACGTTTTGAACCTGCCTAACGTCGCGTTCCACGTAGGTCTGTAAATAGGAGGGGTAAAACGAAACCGGCGGAAAACCCTCACTGTAAACCCTGGGATAAAAGCCCTTGAAAATATAATCGAATGGGCTGGAAAGGGCATGTTCCGTCCCTTCCAGTTCGGAAACCGAAAAAGGAAGCAAGTGAAAAATGGCCGTTCGTCCAGCAAGGCTCTGTGTGATTTTTTCCATGAACAGGAAATGTTGCGAGCCGGTCAGGATGAATTCGCCATTACGGCGACTTTCGTCCACACGCACTTTGATAAGCGAAAAAAGCTCGGGCGCGTTTTGTGCCTCGTCTATGATGACGCCTTTTTTGAACTGATTGAGAAAGCCTTCGGGATTGTCAATGGCTGCCCGGCGGGTTTGTGGACGATCCAAATCAACATAATCGTAGTCGGGAAAAACCTGTCGAGAGAGCGTTGTTTTGCCTGATTGACGTGGACCCGTGATGCTGATTACCGGTGTTTTGGTGGATAAATCACGAACATGTTCAGTTAAATGCCTGGTTATCAATGCCATTTGCAAATGCTATTTTAAATGTCCAATTTGCATACTTTATGCAAAATTAACTTTTAATGTCCAATCTTCAAAACAATCCAATTATTTTTTCAAGAAAAAGTAAGCCATGCTGTGCAAATTGGAGGTACACTTTTGGTGATTAGTGACATAGTTTCACGCAGACGTTACACAGATAACGCTCGCAGTTTGTACACGGAATTTATCTGTGTAACATCTGCGTGAAAAATCTGTGTAACATCTGCGAGAAAAACGCCCGGCAGGGTGGTCCGCGCCCAATTGGAAACTTTTATTTGCCCTTTGCTTGTATGCACAAAAATGCCATACTACCTTACGGCCCGACAAAACTAAAAATCCAATGACACGATTGTTACCATCAAAATGTTGAAATGCGCCCCCGTCTCTGGTTTGGTACCGGAGGCGGGGGCATGTTTTGTATATGGGGAATACCCATCTACCTACCGGCAGGCAGGCAACGGACGACTAAGTGAGTTTTGAATTTTTACTTAGTCGTTAGTTGCGGGTATTTAAATTGATGTGTATGATTAAATAAAGACTTCAAATGAATAAGCCAGAAAAAATAGATGTTGTAAATCTTATGGCACAGATTGACGAGTTGCTTTTCGAATTTTTGGAAGGACTATCCTTTAATGATTGGGAAAAGCAAACTATTGCCCCTAAGTGGAGCGTTAAGGATGTAGCCGTTCACTTATTGGACGGAAATTTAAGGTCACTTTCAATGCTACGAGATGGATATTATGGAGAAAAGCCCGAAAATATAAATTCCTATCAGAATTTACTTGACTTTTTAAATGGGTTGAATGAGGATTGGGTCAAGGCAACTAAGCGACTTAGTCCGAAAGTTATTATTGATTTATTAAAAACATCAGGAAAAGAATATTGTGATTACTTGGCAACCTTAAATCCTGATGATAAATCTGAATTTTCAGTAGCCTGGGCAGGTGAAAACGAATCGAAAAATTGGTTTCACATAGCAAGAGAATATACTGAAAAATGGCATCATCAACAGCAGATTAGGCTTGCGATTGGAAGCGAACAGGAATTATTAAAAGAAAAATGGTACTTTCCATATTTGGATACCTCTGTCAGAGCACTTCCTCATAATTATCGAAATGTTGAGGGAAAAGATAAAGATTTAGTTAAATTTACTTTTTTAGGGGAAGCAACAAAAAGTTGGTTTTTGTACTATGACAGTGGTTGGGAGTTGCTCGCAAATACAAATCAAGAACCCGTTAGTGAAGTAAAAATAAGAGATGATTACGCTTGGCGAATATTTACCAAAGGAATAAGTAAGCAAGAAGCCATTGCAAATTCAGAAATAATTGGAAAGCAAGAACTTGGTCTCAAAATTTTTGATATGATTGCGGTTATGGCATAAACAAATTGAAAACCAGACACAACACTGTATATGCGATAATTCTCCCTAAACGGTCGCAGTTCGCATATACTAACCGTAACCAACACAACAGATATAAAACGACATTATTTTTGATCGTATAGTACACGCTAGGACAAACAAATAATGGTAAGGAATTCTGACATACAAATAGGGTTAAATCTTTTTCAATAAGGGTATAAATAACCAACCCGCGATCCTAAAAATAACTTTAATTTAATATTTCAGCGACAAACTTCAAACATGACTGAGGTAATTTTGCCGGATGGTAAATACAATGCTGCAACTGAAAGTCATCGGATTAGGCTTTTTATTGTGTTTTATTTCCTTTTTTAACTTCAAATGTTCTTCCAATAAATCTAACGCACTTCATTCCGATACCATTCGGGTATTGAGCTTCAATATCTTGTATGGTGGTGATGAAATTGATTTTGATAAAGTGGTAGAGGCGATCCAAAAGGCAGATCCTGATGTTGTAGGTATCCAGGAGGCAGAAGGCAATATTCCAAAATTAGCAGCGGCATTGGGTTGGAAATATTTTGATACACGTTTGCATTTACTTTCAAAACATCCGATTATCAGCAGCAATGCCACGGGTTGGTATTACGCGCTGATTGAAATAAAACCCGGAAGAGTGATTGCTTTTTCTAATGTGCATTTACCTTCCGACCCTTATGGACCCGATTTGGTACGAGCAGGCGTGGCATTGGATAGTGTCATCCAAAACGAATACGCAACGCGCTATTACGAATTGGACAAGCACCAAAAAATATACGATTCTCTCAACCAAAAGGGCATTCCTTTGATCGTTACGGGAGATTTCAATAGCCCTTCGCACAGAGATTGGATGGAGCAGGCTGTAATGACACGTCCGCATTTGAAATACAAAGTGGATTGGATAGTGAGCAAACGAATGGAAAAAATGGGTTTTGTAGATACTTATCGCGCTGCGAATCCTGATGTACTGACCAAACCCGGCTTGACTTGGACGCCGGCCTCGCCGCCTATTGTGAATGAAAATGAAACCCACGACAGGATTGATTTCATTTGGGCTTCTTCAATAGACAAAGTTATTCATTCCACTTTGGTAGGAGAAGAAGGCGGAAAAGACGTGGAAATCTCAGTCAAACCTTATCCTTCAGACCATCGAGGCGTTTTGACTACCTGCGCTTTAAAACCCGTACCCGCTCCAGCATTTATACAGACTTTTCCATTGAAGGATAGTTTGTTGATCTGTTATCATTCACCCAATCCAAAAGATTTATCCATACAAATTTACAATGAAAATGGTCAATTGACGCAAGAAATCAAGGATGTAAAGCATACGGATAGCGCAAAAACCATACGGATAGCGCAAACAGGCAGTTATCACATTCAATTGAAAAGTAACCATAAAATCATCGCTGAAAATGATTTTTTGCAAGTCATTGAAAGTCATAAACCTACTTTGAATGTATTTAAAAATGAATATAAAGTAGGCGAAGCAATACAAGTAGCATGGAAACACGCACCCGGGCATCGGTTTGACTGGATCGCGATTTATCCCGAGGAAAAATCCACCAACAGTGATTACTACAAACCAGAACAAAATACAACTTACCTGATATACGCTTATACTTATGCCAAAGAATCAGGCAAATTGATATTAGACAAGCAATCCAAAGGCAACGGTTGGCCGCTCAAAGCAGGAAATTATAAGATTCACTTGTTATTGGATGACGGATATACTTCTTTGGCTTCCATTCCTATCAAAATCACGGACAACTAAACTTTAACGATATGAATATGCGTCTGACGTTACTTATTGTATGGCTATTCTCGATCCAATGCCTACAAGCCCAAACCCCAAAAGGCACTATTACTGGCAAAATCATTGACGAAAATGGTATCGCAATGCCTTATGTTACTTTATTCCTGGACGGCACTCCGTGGGGAACAGTTACCAACGAGCAAGGCATTTATCTACTCAAAGTCCCCGTCGGCACTTATAAAGTCATCAGCAAATTCTTAGGCTACACAGATTACGCAGCGGATGTGTCTATTGCTGAAGATAGGATTGCGACTTTGGATATCAAAATGACGGAAAATTTGGGCGAATTGGGCGAAATCGTAGTCAGTGGTGTAAAAGTAAAAAGTGCTACTGCCACCAGAATCTTGATGGAAATTCAAGATATCCCACAATCCATCGTGGTTTTGGGACAAAAAACCATCGAACAACAAGCCGCTTTTGATTTGACAACCATCACACGCAATATGAGCGGGATTAATTTCACCGGCAATTACAGCGGTGCAGGTTCGTATCAATTTTTTAATGCCAGAGGTTTTGATTTGGTCAATTCGCAAAATTTCCGATGGAATGGGATGATGATTTGGAACTTGGGTAATAATTATGCAGATAATATTGAACAAGTAGAATTTTTGAAAGGGCCTTCTTCCATTCTATTTGGAGATGTGGCACCCGGCGGTGTGATGAATTTTTCAACCAAAAAACCATTGGCTGATTTTTATTTGAAAACCGAATTAAGATTGGGAGAATGGAATTTATTTAGACCTGCAATGGACGTTTCGGGACCGATTACCAAAAGTAAAAACGTACGCTATCGCTTGAATACTTCTTACGAAAAAAGCAATAGTTTCAGAGATTTCGTTACTTCGGAGCGATTTATGATTGCTCCAGCCCTTACTTGGGATATTACCCCCAAATTATCATTCAACACAGAGGCCGTTATCAAGCGCTCTTCAGCCACTGATGATGCAGGCTTGGTTTCGCCCGATGGTACTGTTGAAGGATTAGATCAACTTGCCCCTTCTTTGTATCTTGGTGAGCCTTCTATGAAATATGAATACGAGGACAACAATTATTTTGCCAACCTCACCTACCAAATCAGCCAAAATTGGCGAATCAGAGCAGTAGGATTTTATGGCTACACCGAAAACAAACCGCTTGGCCTTTGGTTCGACCCACCCAATACAGACGGAGATTTTGTAAGAAATCAATATGGCTACCATCAATGGCTCAAAAACAATTCTTTGTCAGCAGATGCCTCCGGCACATTTTATACAGGTTCAGTGAAACACAATATTTTGATAGGTTCGGAATACCAATCAACCCATTTCAGGTATACCAATGAAGGTTATTTGAGCGAATTTGGTGTGAATAACATCAATAACCCTGTGTATGGCGTTACTCCGGTGGTAGAACCAGGCAAAGAAATGTATTTGCCTTTCATTTCAAGAATCCGCCGTTATGGTATATATTTTCAAGACCAAGTCATGTTGATGCAAGAAAAACTACACGTATTGATTGGGTTCAGGTACGGCAATACACAACAGGGCAATGATTATCTTGAAAATGAATTGCAAGGCACCGATTATGAAGGTTATACAGATGATTTGGTGGATGGAAATGTACTCAGTCCGCGCATAGGGCTGGTGTATAAACCGATGACTTGGGCATCCATTTATGGTTCGTATTCACAAGGATACGAAATCAATTCTCCAGATTTGTTTGCATTGAATTATGCAGAATTTTCAACGCCACCTGCTACTACCAGTTCGCAATTTGAATTTGGTACAAAGGCGAATCTCTTCAAAGAAAAATTAGGCCTTACGCTTAGTTTATTTCAAATAGATAAAAAAGACCCCTATGGATTTGTGTATTTAGATCCAATAAATCCCAATTTTGATGAATACAATGTCTATTATGACGGACACCATCGCAGTCAAGGCATTGAAATAGATATGGATGGCAAAATTATTCCACAACTTTCCTTGACAATGGGTGCTGCCTACACCAGAACCAAAGTAGTGGAAGACCCAGGTTATCCTTCAGGCAATCAATTACCCAATGCCCCAAAATTTACGGGGAATGTATGGTTGAATTTCGAGCCGACAGATAAATTGAAAGGCTTTTCAGCAGGATTTGGTGCTTTCTTTAAGGATAAGTTTTTTTCAGGAATTAACAATGATAGAGACTTGGAAATACCTGCAAGCTATACGATGGATGTGGCTTTAGGATATAAATACAAGCAATTCGGTGTACAATTGAACGTTTCAAACCTCACCAATCAAGTCAATTACAGCAATCCGTGGATATTCAATCTATTTGAAGTGCGCCCACTCCGAAGAGCAGTTGTAACACTTACCTATAAATTGGATAAAAA
>Ga0247843_1003547_pt1 | contig 25330 bp, 26 predicted proteins | sample LaCruzMarch2017__FD_192420 | JGI IMG/M metagenome (GOLD analysis project Ga0247843, IMG submission 192420) | Freshwater microbial communities from meromictic Lake La Cruz, Castile-La Mancha, Spain - LaCruzMarch2017_8m | ecosystem: Environmental > Aquatic > Freshwater > Lake | place: Spain...
TGCTGGAGTGGCTATCTGAGCACGATGTTCAACCCATTCGCCTGAAGAGGCTTGGTGTGCCTGATGCGTTTCTACATGAACTTGGCAACCAGGCCTATACCCGCCGGCAGCTGGGGCTGGATGCGGCTGGCTTGGCTCAATCCTTCCGCAACGCCATCGCGGCTTAACACCATGCTGATCGGCCTGGATTTCGATAACACGATCGTTTGCTACGACCAAGCAATCGCACTACTGGCAGAAGAATTGTTTGAGTTGCCAGCAGATGTTCCCCGCACCAAGCTTGGCCTGCGGAACTTTCTGCGAGCCGCCGGCCGCGAGCCTGAGTGGACAGCCTTTCAAGGGGAGCTCTATGGGCCAGGGATGCGCTACGCAAAGCCCTTTGATGGGGCAATCGCCACGATGCAGCAGCTATTAGCTGAAGGCCATGAGCTAGTTATCATCAGCCACCGCAGCCGCCGGCCTTATGCGGGTGAGCCCCATGATCTCCACGCCGCGGCGCGGGGCTGGGTAGCTGATCGTTTGCAAAGTGTTGGGCTTTTCGGGAGCGTGGCTGATAAAAGTGCCGTTAATTTCTTAGAAACCCGCGATCAGAAGGTGGAGATGATCACCCATCTGGGCTGCGAAGCTTTCCTGGATGATCTGCCTGAGGTGCTGAATGCACCTGGCTTTCCAGCTGCAGCCGCGGGAATCCTGTTTGATCCAGCGGGAGTATCCGTTTCTTACGAGGAGAGCGGCTCCATACGGATCAGCTCATGGGTTCAACTCCCCGACAAGCTGTCTTCAAAGTGAATGCAGACCCCACTCAGTTGCCCCCTGAATTTGCACGACACTGGGCCCGAGAACTTGGATCCAAGGAAACAACTCTGGTAAGGCTGCAGGGTGGCATTAACAATCATGTTTACCGATGTGGCGATCGTCACTTCTGGGTAATCAAGGGATATGCACCTTTGGAGCCGGGGTTACGCGACCGGATGCAGGCAGAGGTTGACTTTCTGCGCTATGCAGCTCACGCAGCCCCCTCTTTTACTCCGGAGTTGATCCATGAGGATATAAGCAGGCGCTGTGTTGTGTTGGAACATCTGAAGGGAGAAGAGTTCCCAGGGGGAGTGCCCCCCCCCCAGGAAGCCGTGGACGCCGCAGTGCTCTTTTTTCGTTGCCTAAACGAAGACCACTCCGCTGCTAGGCAGGCCATTCGATTGGATGCTGCTGAAGGATTTCTCAGCTTGACTGAGCATCTTGATAACATTCGGCAGCGCATAATTAAAATGGGATGCGAGCACCTCTCCGCCGAAATCAAGCCAAAAGCAGAGTTGCTGCTCTGCTCCTTGCACCAGGAATTTGAGTATGTTCATTTTACTATCAATCAGCAGATTAATAGTGGTGTGTTAAATAATTCAATCAATCCAGAAGAATGCCATGTATCTCCTGGAGATTTTGGTTTTCACAATGCTATCCAAACAGATGCAGGATTGAAATTTATTGATTTTGAGTTTTCGGGTTGGGATGATCCAGTTAAGACCCTTCTCGACTTTATTCTTCAGCCGCAAGTTCCTTTTATTGGAGGCCGATCACCATTGCGTGCTTCACTAAAGGTCAACCAGTCCTTTGACATTGAACGACGTTATCAAGCGCTCATGCCAATCTTGAGGCTAAAGTGGACTTGTATTATTCTCTCCGTTCTCAACTCTGATCGATTAGTTGAGATGACCCGCATAATACCAAAGCGGGCAGTTGCAAGCCTGATTTCACAGCGCATAGGCACCGCATTTACTTTTTCTAAAAAATTTTCCAATCATCTAGTCACTCTTGAATAATTAAATCTCCCAGGCCAGAAATGACGCAACCTATTAATTGGCCAACTTGGCCCCAATACGATCAAACCCATGAAGAAGCTGTGCTGCGTGTGATCCGCAGCAATCAGCTTTTCGCAGCCGCAGAGGTTTCTGCTTTTGAGAACGAGTTCAAAGAATTCGTTGGTGCAAGTTACGCGATCGGCGTAGGCAATGCAACCCAGGGTTTGCAGTTGGCATTAGCAGCTCTTGGACTAGGAACCGGAGATGAGGTGATTGTTACTCCCTATTCATGGATCTCATCTGCATCCTGCGTCTTAATGCAGAATGCCATCCCTGTATTTGTTGATATTGAACCAGACAGCTTTGGTCTCTGTCCTGAGGCTCTAGAGAAAGCGATTACGCCTCGTACCAAGGCTGTGATTTTGGTTCATATGTTTGGCCTTTGTTCAAAAGTGGATGAAATTCAAAAAATATGTGCAATACATTCCATTGCATTGGTTGAAGATGGCAGCCATGCTCATGGCGCACGTTTAAGAGGAAAACATCTCGGAACTTTTGGCCAAGTAGGTGTTTTCAGCTTGCATCAGCGTAAGGCTATTGCCGCTGGTGATGGCGGAATACTCTGTACTGATGATCCGTCTATCTATGAAAAAATTAGGCGCTTAAGATCGTTTGGAGATAAACAACTCAGCTACAACTACAGAATGACAGAGTTTGCAGCTGCAATTGCAACGCTTGGGCTAAATCGATTAGAGCAGGATAATAACCTTCGCCGTAAGAATCATGCTGTGCTTGCATCTAATCTGAGCAGTTCACGAGCCCATGTCGTGGAAGCATCAGAAGATGTAAAACCAGTATTTTATTCAAATTTAATCCTTATTGATTTGCCCTATCAGCAGCAGGAAGAACTACTCGCATCGGCAAATTCATTCGGCATTCCACTAAAACGCACATGGCAGCCACTCCATAAGCATCCTCATTTCGATAGATCTAATATGATTAACAATATTGCTCCATGGGACAGCGCTCCTGATCAATTTGTAGAGCCATCATATCTTCACCTTGATAATTCTAAAAAATACCAAGAAAACCTTCTTTTTGAGTTGGAATGTCATCCATTAGTTAGTGAACAATTGGCAGCGGATGCAGGCCGCTTTCTAGGCCATTGGATAGATCAGTGAAGGATGGATTTGTTGATGATATTAAGCTGACTAGTCCTAGTCTGTTTGAACTTAAACAGATCATTAGGGCAAGCCATGCCGCTCAGTGTATTTATCAATCAATAGACGGGCTGTATGTATCGCAGACCGCCAAGCTATGCGGAATCTATACTAATAATACACTTGCTTCATTCGCATGGCACATGAAGCGAACTTGGGTCATTGATAACACAGTTTATACCGGCCTATCGATTGGAGTTGTAACAACTGTTCCTAGTCTTCGCAATCGAGGCTATGCGAAATCTCTTATTGAGGAATTGGAAAAGTTAGGGGAGTTAAAACAGATCGATTTTTTGTACTTGGCTGGAATCCCTGGCTTCTACTTTAAATACGGATTCAAAGGTTTTGCCCCCAAAAGCAAACTTGTCTTCAACAGATCAGACCTTCCGTTAAGAAAAGGTTCGATTTCATCTCTTACAAAAGAACATCTTAAGACTATCTCTCAGATGTATGCTGCCCATGCTAAAGAAACCTCTGCTTACTCAAGCCGAACAGATAGTGATTGGCAAGATCTTCTGGGGCCGCTTTCATCGACATTTCTATTCAACAATCCAAGCGTAATTCTCGACCATAGCAATAATCCAATCGCGTACTTCTGTGCCACACCTAATAATCCCAGGGCGATTCGCGAATTCATTACTCTCCCTAATCCGGATTCGGCGATCACCGCGCTCTCCCTGATTGCTCATTCAGCAGAATATTCAGATCATGAACGTTTGGAGATCTTCACGCCAGCCAAGGGGCCGATTTGGGATGCTGCGGCAAATAACATTGGTGCTGATTTCTTGTGCTTTCTTCGTCCGCAGGCTTCGAATATGATCAAATGGATTTCAAGCAAAAAAGCACCCGATGATTTTCATTCTGCCTTTATTTTTCAAGGAGATAACTTATGAATGATATGAATTTGCAAGGCTTTGCTCCAGAGCAACTTAAGGCAATCCGCAACGATCTCTTTAATCTAAAAAAGAGTTTATCGAGCCAGGATCAAAAGCTACTTGAAGAGTTGGCTGGTTTCACGATGCTCCCTCCCTCTCGTCTCTTAGACGCCTATCGCTCAGCCGAGCAAGCAGCAAAGCGCCACCCAAATGCTGCAATTGTTGAATTTGGCGTCTATCGAGGTGGGGCCTTGGCAGCCATGTCTTACGGCGCTTCTCTCACTGGCTGCTTTACTGGCCCTGTAATTGGCTTCGATACTTTTGAAGGCCATACTTCAGCACCGCTTCTACATGAGGTTGACCTTCATGGTAACTTACAAAGACCAATCTTTGATGAAAAGAAAAGTAAAGAAGAAGCCTGGGCAGATTGTGATATTAAATCTGTGTTTGACAACTTTAAAGTAATTATGGGCGAATTACAACGTGAATCCCCCCCCCCCCCAATCAATTTCAAGACAACATCAAGCGGTGAGCCATAGTAGCAGTCATCCTTTTTCTAACCTATTTGCAACAGGGCGATAAATGATTATTAAGTCTGAAGGTTCGCTCATCAAGGATTCGGTTGTTCTGGGAGAAGTATTTCTTGATAGGTATGCATGCATTACCCGTTCTAGTTTGTTAGGATATAATGCGATTGGCTGTTTTAGCTATGTACGAAACTCAATTCTTGGTAGATATACACATATTGGATCAAGAGTATCAGTCGGGGGGGCAAAACACCCATTAGATTGGGTGTCAATTGGGAGTTTCCAGTACCGAAATGACTGCTGGAAATCCAAATCCTCAATTATTCCTTTTGATGAAGGTGATGGTGTAAATATTGGTAGTGACGTCTGGATTGCTGATAATAGCGTTGTTTTGGGGAATGTAAGCCTAGGGGTAGGATCTGTCATTGGTGCGGGTTCTGTAGTTGTCAAAGACGTTCCGCCATACATGATTGTCTGCGGCAATCCAGCCCGTGAAATGCGAATGCGGTTTGATCAGATTCATGTGGATCACTTACTCAAGACTCAGTGGTGGAATAAGTCCCCAAAGGAACTAGAAGGTTTGACAATGAACGATCCAAGTCAATTTATATATGATTTCAATTCAAAATTTAATTAATTAGCCATTTCAATTTATTACTTTTGATGAATAGATTCGTTTTTGCAAGAGCAATGCAAGAAGCCCAATTCGGCGAGACATTAAGAATTAAAAAATGGCCTCAGATTTCTTTCTAAAGCGTAATTATGCTTGCAATAAATAATAAAGCGTTGCACAACAAATATATCCCGATGTCACACTATATCTTTGCCATTTGCAGTGGTATATTGAATTATTCTTGTTAGGTCAACTTTGAGTTATGGTTAGCGCCCCTTGCCGGCAGGTGGTAATTTACCTGATTGCGCACCCTTAACTCTGACGGCGTGAATTTAAAGCTTATGGCAATGGCGTTGATGGCCGTAAAGGCATTAGCCGCCATGTAAGCCATCGCTTAAGCGTTGAGGAAGGCCAAAGGATCTTGCTTACCTGCAATGAAGCTAAATACGCCTCCTTGCCACCAGGCCAAATCGTGCCTGATCTAGCTGATCAAGGCATCTATATAGGTTCTGAACGCAGTTTCTATCGGGTTTTACATGCCCACGGGCAGCTGCACCGCGTAAACGCCAGTTGCTACGCCATTGATAAAGCGTTGAACGATGAATACCTAATTCCTTAGAAATTTGAGGAACATCCTGCCGATTTGGCGGGCTCATCCTTTTTCTCACATTAGCTTGAACAGCAAGGCTGTAAGCAGTCATTAAGTTGCTCCATTAAGCCCCCAAGTGATTTAAATAAAAAGGCGTCAACTTTCTTGGCAGAGGGGGTAAGTTTGAACAGCCTGGTAATACGACTCATATATTTAATATTAATCCCTTTTGTGTGCAGATAACAGAGTCAACTCTTTACCATGCCGAGTGGTAAGCTGATAAATTATTATTTTTTAGACATTTTTAAACCATGCAAATTACAATAACGAGAAATTTCAGTGAATGGGCTCAACAAGATATTTTTTTACAGAAACTTGAATTCAAAAGGGAATTAGCAAAGGGTAACTATACAAGAGATCATATAAGACAAATTAGATCTTATGGAATACCAATTAATTCTTTGGCATTAACTCATGCGTTAATGCGAAATTATTGCGAAGTAGGATTAGCATGCTTTAGCCAAATACGTTTTATTTGCTGGTTTTGGGATAATGGGGATAAAATTATTTACCCTTTGAACAGTAATAATCAGTTATATCTTGGGAATGATTCTAATTTTTGGTGCCAGTTCTGGCCATTTCTAAAGCAAATAAATCACAATACTTACGAATGCAAACTTATTGCTTCAGATCAAGGTATTATCTGGGCGGACAAAGATAGTTATACTCTTGGTTTAGGCGGGCAATCACACTTTGGGCATTTCGTAACCAATCGAGTAGCTGCTTTAAATCAAAGTAATTTGGCGTACCCATATATTTCGTCACTGAAAACAATTTTAGTTCCTACGAATTACCTAAAGCTTCATGAATGTATATTAGCTTCTATATTGGGTGGAACCCCAAAAAAGTTCAAAGAGTTTTCAAACGAAGCAAAAATTTATACATTTAAGAATGTTGTTGTACCATGCATAGATGAACATTATAATGCAATAACTGGTTTGCAAGGTGTACTCGAGCAAAATTATACTAATCGGAGTATTGAGAATAATAAAAAAGTTTATATTACTAGGGCCGAAAAAGAAGACAACGATAGGCTTTATAAATATAAAGATTTTACATTAATGCTTCATAAACTTGGCTTCATTATTGTAAATCCAATTAATTTATCCTTTAAGGAAAGGCTCGAACTAATTGGCAATAGTCAGTTTATTCTTACTGATTCAGGGTCTTGTTCCTTGAATGGTCTACTATTTGGTAATTCCCTATCTAGAGTCAAGCAAATGATACCAAGAAGGGTCATCAGCTCCACAGATGAATCTGTTATTAATCAACTTTGTATGGGTTTTAATCAGGGAGTTAAAGGCCAGTGGTTAGTTCTTGAAGCTGAAATTGAAAGTATTGTTAACCCTTGGTACGATATTTGTATACCTCCTTCAAGAACAATGCTTGAAAAATTCATATATTGATTCAGTTAATATTTATTAAGCAAAATTTTTCCAGGGCCCTACCTAGCTTAGGTAAATCACACGAAAAATTTGTATGGTGAGGAATTGAATCATATTGATTATTTCCTGACCTAATTCGAATATAATTAATGTTTTTGCCCTTTGTTAACAGAAAAATGCTTATCGAATTATATGTATGATGTGCCAACTCAATGATTAATCCTTTTTGCATATATATTATATTAGTAAATGCTGCTCCGTTTGCTCCAATTATCATATTAGCATTCATGAACAAACATATTTGGTCTTGGACTGACATCGTACCAGGGTCAATAATGGTAAAATTATACTTTTTTACTAATTCAATCAATTCTAACTCATTCAATATTAACCTACCATTTCGGGTTTTTCCACGTAATATATATAATCTAGTAGGCTTAGATGTTAAGGATAATCCCTGTTCAAATGATTTGGGGTAAAAATTGTTAGTTAATTGATTAAAGCCTTTCACAAGTGATGATGAATAACTATTGAGAAGGTTAAAATTCATCGTACTAGAATTTGTTGTGGGAACCATCCAGCAATTGCTGATAGTACATCCATTAGGATAAAAATCATAAACAAAGCTACGTCCTAATAACGCCTTAAAAATTTCTTTTTGAAAGTTATTAAGATCTTTGCCCACGACTAAAAAAGAAATTTTAGAAAGTTCTTTGTCATCTAAATATTGTTGAAGGGCAAATAGCCTAAATGCAGCATCAAATGTAAAATGCCAATAATTTTTTTGATCTTCATGCCAACATAGTACAAAGGAATTTTCGTGATTGGCTTTTGATATAAATTTCATTCTATCAGATAAAATTGCATTAATGTACGTAGTTTCATATTGCCATCTATTGTGATAAATTCCGTATATTTTTCTTTTGTGGACTCTTTCTTCCTTAGATATATATGACAGGTGATGGCTTATCAAGATATCCTGATCAATTATGAATTGATCATATGACTCTGGGATGAAAATTATATTTTGTGATTTATTAACTATTACTGGTTCAATGATTACACCTATTTCATTAAGCGCATAAAACGGCATTGTATTTTTACACCATTCTTTTATATAGGATTTTGAATAGAAATCTGTTGCAAGATCTTGGTATTGATTAATTTCAATAGATTTAGGATGAAAGTTTTTTTCTAATTCATTTTTAATATTGTCATTGAATTGTATTAAATGTTTATATGGCTTTCCGGGGTTAATCGAAGAACTCTCCATATTTGAATTTAGTGAAAATACTGGATTAATTATAGCACTATTTATTTCCGTGGATTATATGAATGTTAAAAATAGCTCAATAAACCCTTTATTTAGTTTTTCTATATTTCTTTGGAACAGCTTCTCATATCTTTACTTATACATAGTTTAAATATTTTTCATAAGTTCGTTGGCATTATTTATGAATAGCGAATAGCCTGTCCTGGCATGTCCTGAATTAGATGCCGACCAAAATTTCTTAAATCTGCATGCTCAAGTATTTTTGGCGAAAATTCAAGTTCTTTCCTTATTGTCTTTAAAATTTTAGGATTAAAGACTGATTGAGTATGTAAGTAATTAAGATCGCTACTATTAATTTGATTTAATAAATTTTCTATAGCTGAGAAAACAACAACTGGAGAGGCTGGGCACCTCTCAAAAAACCAATTACCCTCGAGCATGGTGGTTAAACCAAAAATAAGAGCCTTCAAAGGTGATAAACTTAGTAGATGACTAAATCTCCTTGGACAAGCAATCATATGGTACTGATTCTGAAAGAATATATTAGGTGTATTAAATATTCCAAAGAATTGCCCCGATGCAGATGGTAACGATACGATGCCAGTAGGTGCTAACAGCTTAACATTAGGAGTTGTTAAAAGATAAGTATTTATTAGATCTTTCTCGTTTCCAATAGAATCAGTTTGGTTGTAATTTTTCACTTCATAATGCGAAAATGTATGATCAAAAAAATTTATCAAAGAGTCGTATTTACTGAAAATGGATATTAATTTATTGCTAGGTCTCGTTCCAATTAAGTGTACTTTGTTTGTAAATTTAGCAGCCTCTTGAATTAGCTGGTCAAGCTCCTCTGGTTCAGTATCTCTATCTGTTCCATGATAAGCAGGTGCTTCCCTAATGCTTAACACAAAACGAGGAGAATCATCCACTTTTAGTAATTTTTGAGCCTGCAATATATTCTCATATTTTAACTTGATTGGCCTATCCTTGCTGTTTATTCCATTACGGGTTAAATCTACAAAGGATATAAAATTACTTTGAGACAGAACAAAATCTGGATGAACAAATTCTGTATTATGAATAATACAGCGAAGTAAATCACTAAATGGCCAATTAAAGTCTGGAATTTTAGAAAATAAGTTACTTAAATTTAAATTATTTATACAGAGGTGCCTCAATTGGTCAGATTTACCTACTGATAGACCAAGCTGGCTATTGTATGTTTCTATTTCTGCATCATGAATAAATTGCAATCTTTCCCACAACTCAAAATCTGAAATATTTTCAAAAAGTCTTAGTGTCTCAATATTTGTTCCTTGATTTGCTATAAAACACACCCTATAATTCTGATCTTTCGAATGTTTGATTACTCCGAGCATCTCAGGAATCACAACTCCCCATCCGACATTACCCTGGGATATGACGTAGAAATACACTGGTATGTTGTTCTCATAAGTTAACGCCTCCCACTTTTTAAATAGAGTACTTCTTATTTTTAGCTCCATTGCATTCTGCATGTGATTAATTTATTGCAATTACATATTAGCATACATTCGCTAAAATCGCAATTTGGCCAAGTATCTTCCAATTCCTATTTCATTACCTGGGAATTAACGTTAAAGTGAGATCCCATAATTAAACATATTTCAATATAATGTTACGCCTCAAAGTAAACTTGTAATCATTTTGCTACAATTTAACTGTTCGCTTGATTTTATCTGTGACTGTAATCCACCTAATCGGAAGTGAAGGATTTATAGGAAAGGCCATTCAACGTCAGGCAATAACAGGCTCATTAAATTGCTGGAGTCATAGTAGCCGCAAATCAGCAAATTACTTTGACTTAGCAAATGCAGAAAGTTGGCAATCACTACTTAAGTGTAAACCAAAAACCGTTATTTTACTTAGCTGGCCGGGTCTGCCTAATTATAATAACCCATTCCACATAACTAAGAATCTTCCAGCAACAATTGAGCTCATTGAGCAGTTGGTTTGTTCTGGATTAGAGAAAATTGTAATTGCTGGAACATGTTATGAATATGGCCTTCAGAATGGAGAAATGAATGAAAGTCAGAATACAGACCCGGTTAATTATTACGCTATTGCTAAAGATTCAGTAAGGCGGGCCGTTACATATCTTTGCGAAAATAGTAAGGTGAATTTAGCATGGCTAAGGATTTTTTATCCCTATGGAGAGGGCCAAAATCCTAATTCTCTATTACCCTCGCTGGAGAATGCAATCAAAGCAAGAGAACCCTTTTTCTCGATGAGTTCTGGTCGACAATTGCGAGATTTTATAAGTGTTGAAAATGTTGCTGATAAGCTATTGTTGTTAGCTAGTCATCCTACTGCAACAGGTATTTATAATGCGGGAACTGGTAAACCTCAATCAGTTCGCGAAATATTAGAATCTAGGATAAAAAGCCTTGGCTCGCCAATTATATTAAGACCTGGAGATATTCCTGATCGATTGGATGAGCCTTTAGCCTCTTGGGCGGGCTTAGATCGCTGGCAGAATCTCGAATTACCTGTATAATTTAAAGGCTAATCAAAACCACCGAACCACAGCCATAGCATAATGACTCAAGCAAACTTTAAACCTAGAATAGATCTAGAAAACAGAACAAAACTAGAAACAGTTCTTCCCCTAAGAACACCCTTTGTCATTTTTATTGATCCATCTGACGCATGTAACTTTAAGTGTAGCTTTTGCCCCACTGGTGATTCTGAATTAATGAAGGAAGTTGGGAGACCTTTGAAGCAGATACCTTGGAATCTATATACAAAAATAATTGATGATATTTGTGAGTTTGAGGATAAAGTTCGAGTTATCAGATTATACAAAGACGGCGAGCCATTATTGAATAAGCGTTTTGCAGATATGGTTCGTTACGCTAAGGACTCAGGTTGTTGTGACCGAGTTGATACAACTACAAATGCTTCACTTCTTACCGAAGAAAAAGGAATTGAGATTGTTACAGCTGGCTTAGATCGCATCAATATATCAATTGAGGGTATGAATGAGCAACAGTATCTGGATTTTTCAGGATATCACCTGAAAAGTTTTAGTGAAATTGTCAATAATGTAGCTAATTTCCATAAAAATAAAGGTGATTGCGAGATGATAGTTAAAATTACTGGTGATTCTCTATCTGATGATCAAAAGAAAGAGTTTGTTGATACGTTTGGACCAATTGCGGATGGGATTTGGATCGAGAGCGTTATGTCTTGCTGGCCTGAATTTGAGCTCAGAGGTGGTGTTACGGTGAATCAAGAACGTGGAATTTATGGTCAACCAATTGAAGAAGTATCGGTTTGTCCTTATCCTTTTTATTCTTTTTCTATTAACCCAGAAGGTTCTGCGAGTTTATGCTTTTTAGATTGGGGTAGGAAACTTTTGATTGGAGATGTAAATACTCAAACTGTGAAAGATATTTGGGAAGGAGAGGAGTTGAAAAATTATCGATTAATGTTCCTCAGGGGTGATCGTAAAAAACACCCGATTTGTGGTGGCTGTGGACAAATGACACATGGTCAACCAGACAATATCGATTTATATGCAAATACACTTCTTTCTTCTTATGAAAAAAACTAGTTTCTCAAGACGCACACTAGAACAACGCCCTGAGCTAGCAGATCAAATCCCTCTTCAGCAACCACATGTAATTTTGCTTGACCCCTCGAGCTCTTGCAATTTGAGATGTAAGTTTTGTCCAACTGGTGACCCCAATCTTATAAAACAGACAGGTCGTTTCCAGGGCCAGTTGTCTATCGATCTTTTTAAGAAATTTATATCAGATATAGATAAGTTCCCTAAGCCCCTTTCAATACTAAGGCTTTATAAAGAAGGTGAACCTCTTCTCAATAAAAATTTGGTAGAGTTTATTAAAATTGCGAAGTCATCAAATATCTTAAGAGTTGACACTACTACTAATGGACTTTTGCTTAATCAAGCTTTATCCGAAAGACTCGTAGAGTCTGGTATTGATCAAATTAATATATCTTTGAATGGCCTTAGTCAGGATCAGTACAAACAATTTACCCAGCGATCTATAAATGTAGCCAAATTAATCGATGAGATAAAGTATCTTTGCTCAATTAGTGGAGATACTTTAATTTATATTAAATGCATCAAAGAGCATCTTAGTCCAATTGAGCAAATTCAGTTTATTTCTCTTTTTAGTGGCCACGCGGATAAAGTTTTTCTTGAAGGCTTACAGCCCAATTGGCCAAATTTTAATTTTGATTATATTGACGTTAATTATTCTGTTGGGCATTATGGCCAAGAGTTAGTGCAAAGAGACGTGTGCCCTTTCATTTTTTATATGATGGTGATTAATTCTGATGGTTCTGTAAGTGCTTGTGTTCAAGACTGGAATCATACACTTATTGTGGGTGATATTAATACATCTTCCGTTTCAAGTATATGGAATGGAAGTGATTTGAATCAAATGAGACTTGATCATCTTTCATTTCGTAAAAGTTGTTATTTAAACTGTTCAAATTGTCCTGTGTTGCTTAATGGCTGTTTGGATAATATTGATCAATTTGCTGGGTCTCTGGTTAAGTATTTTAAGTGAACTTTCTTATTATTGGTGGAACGGGTAATTTAAGTGAAGAGACCGTTGTGCGGTTGATTAGGAAGAATCATTCCGTTCATTGCGTTACTCGAGGCAATAATTTGCTAATAGAGTCACAACTTGAATCATTAGGGGTTCATTTTTTCCATATGCCTAATATTAATTTATTGGATTTTAAATTATCAAAACTTTTTCTTTATCATTACGATTTTATTCTTGACTTTGTTTGTTATAATGCAACCGATATTAAGTCTCGTCTAAGTATTTTCAGACCAATGGCAATCAAGGCTTATGTTTTTATCTCCACAACCGCTTTCTATAATCGTATTTCTCCACGATCCTTTCCGCATGTTGAGGCTAAAATTGATGTTACATCTGATTGGGATTATGCGTTTTCTAAATTCCAAGCAGAACAGTCTCTTATTGAGCTTTCTAATTCTTTACCCTTTAAGACTTTAACAATTAGGCTTGGTCATACATTAGGTTCATCTATTCCAGTTTATTTGGGTAACCCTGGTCTTGGATATATTGATCATTTACTATCGGGTCTTCCCATTCCTTTTGTCGGATGCCCAGATAACCCTTGGTCTATAGGCACTGCCTCTGGTCTTGCATCACTTTTAAGTTTTCTTCCAGAAGTAATTTCTTCGCTACCTCATAATCTTACTTTTCATTATACTGGTTTTGTAACTAGCTGGAATGAATTATACTCCTCTTTGTGTTCATATTTATCAATTGGCAATCCTGTATTTAAATTTCTTTCTTTTGATGAAATTAGACCAATAGCTTCTGATTGGATGCCAAGTATTTTATATCACAAGATATATCCAGACCTTTATGATTGCTCAAATATGCAGCTATATTTCCCTATGCCAACACATGATTCTATTGAATTAGTCGTTTCTAATGCTTGCATGGTTACACTTGCCCGCAATCGTGAGAAGTCCTACACAGCCAATCTCAATCGGTTGACCTTGCTTGTCAGTTCTTCATAATCCATCCTGGCTTACCTCGATAATATTCTATTCACTGGTTTTAGCCTTATATGAAATAGACAATGCATACCCCAGCACATGTCCATTGAACACTGCATCTTTTTTATGCTTCTAATTTCTGTTGTAATTTGACAAGATGCATGCCTTCAAAGTTTCTTTTGGCTTGTTAATTTATAAAAAATCATGTTAGCGCAAACAAATTCTGCCAACTATTTGAATTTGTTAGATGTCTCTATGCAGAATCATTTGTACGTTCTTGAATAATAGCTAGAGTAGCTTTGCAATTTCACGGATTAGTGAAAATAAATTTGTTTCAGCCAAATCGATGCATGTTTATAGCAATAAAAAATCGTGGACAACACTTGAATGCCTTGTTTTTCGTGTGAATGGCTGGCTTGGAAAAAAAAAGCCGGTACTTAATGCTTAGCAGCAATCATCCCTAGCATATGTGCTGTTTCAAATGCATGATCTAGAAATGGATCTAATTACCCCACTAACCTCCAAGGTCGGTGCTATTATTAACTGGTTATTATTGCTAGAGCTACCATTTTTGGCATACTGGATTAATTGCCGCTCCTCCTCAGCTGATCCGTTCTCTCATGGGTCCCCCCTCTTCTTTAATCTGCTGCTAGCTAATTGTCTTTGAATATCCCCATAAATCAATATATCAATAATTGCATACTCTACTCTGTTCAATGACTATGTAGGCAATATCATATGCCAATCACCAAGTAGAAGTATAGCTACATTCTTTTACTCCGTTGTGGAGAGAGCAAATCATAAATTTGTTAATTTGATTTTGGAGCGCTACCATAGGACTGCGATTAGTTGTTGATTCTTGAGGTTGCGTTGCCCTAACATCCTTATTATATAGATGCTTTTTGGACGGATTTGTTTTGACATCAACTAGATGTATTTAGGTGGTTTGCAAATAAGTAAGGTTTTTGGCATTCCTTAGCCCCTAGACACTGTCATACATCTTGAGTACTGTCCTTACTGCTAATTATACTGTCATCATTTTAATATTTACACTATCCGCTCTTTAATCTGCACTATTAAATATCTTGCAAAGGCTTGTATCAATCAATATTTGCACATGCATTATTTGCTTTTGCGATGTGGATAGTCACGTTCTTGTTTAAGAGCTCAGAGTTTATAGGAATCTTAATGTTTTAGCTTTTCCTTGTTCCCACATTTGCTCTATAATTTTATTAACTTTCCCTTGGTTCTATGAAGTTAAATCTGAGCTCAGATAAGTTAATCAATTACTTGGCTAGGCAACTTTCTTTTCATTTCCCTGATGATGCTGATTTAAATGACCTTACTGATATTGTAAACATAGCTATCGAAAGGTTGCGCTTCTGTTTTGAGAATACTAAATACTCTCCATACTGGCGCAATAATTTTTGTTATTTTGACTATCTTAATGCGGATCAATATCTAGTTTTTTTATATTTTTGTTCGCGCTCATCGTTTCAGCTTAATAATATTAATTTAGCAACTAAATTTTTCTATTTAAATAAGGTCCTGCATTCTTTTCACTGCATGTATGATACTATTTTGCCTGATATTTTTTTAGTGGTACATGGTTCCGGTATTGTACTTGGTAAAGCCATTTACAATAACTATTCTGTTTTTATGCATGGATGTACCGTTGGCGCGAACAGTAAGTTTGAGATCCCTACTCTAGGTAAGTTTCTTTTTATGTATCCTAATAGCACTATCACGGGAAATTGTTTTATTGACGACAATTGTTGCCTATCAAATGGTGCTCATGTGAATGACGAGGTATTACTACCAAATAGTTTAGTCTTTGGCTCCTCTCCGCATTTAACTATTAAGAGAAATAGGAGAGATAGGCTATCACATGTCTATGAGATTGATTAATTATTTTCAGTAAATTGAATCTATATTTTTGCAAATCTTAGCCATAAATTTTGACTTAGGGAAGTAACTTAGATAATGCTTAGGGCTTCCTTTTGTGCTGGATATCCACCCCTGTGAGTTATATTTAATTTTGTTTCTTATGTAAGACGTAATGATATTAATTCTTTCTAGATCTTGCTTTACATTAAGAATATTTTTGATTATTTTATTGTTCTGAAACGTATTTAATATGAAGGAATTTAATACTGTGTCCTCGCAATTTGTAGTTATAAAGGTTTTGCGTATTTTTTTATTGCTTAGAAAGATATCCCTAATTATCTTGTTGAATTTTAATCTAGCTTCTCTTGAAGAGAACATTTTTTTTATAATTACAATTGAAGCATTGCTCATCCCTTTTCGAAGCTCAATATTTTCACTAATTAATATAGTAGCTTCCATAAACTCGTCTGAGTTATGCACTAGTATTCCATTATGATTGTTTGATATTATATTAGATTCCGCCGGATTGTTAAATGCTACTACTGGAAGGCCAGTAGCCATAGCCTCTAGAACTGCTTGTTCACCAGTACCATAATGATTTTGGCACAGAGGATATATAAATATATCTGCTTCTGATAGAAATAAATGGATATTTTCTACAGGTCCAATAAATTTAACATCTTTTGATTCTGAATCTAACTCCCTCTCAATTGCAGCATTATCTGGCCCACCGATTATAGAAATTTTAAATCCTCTTTGGCTAAGCTTAGTTATGATACTTAGAGTATCAGGATGCAACTTATCGTATGATACAGTTCCAATATAAACTAGTTTTTTTCCAGCATTGGAAAAAGTTCTTTTTTTGGCTAATTCAAGAAAAGGATCAAGGTTCCTTGTTGAGTGGATAGTTTCAAACTTTTCTGAATTTATCTCTATTGCCTCTTGAATATTTTTCGCTCCCCTCGATATATCAGACGTAAATATGATTTTGTCAGCAAGATCTATTAAATATGATGGAATTATTGAGGGCTCATGTAGGCCTGAAATGTGGCACCAACAAATGAGGCGGCAAGATGGCAAACCATCCGTTACCAGCAAATGTGCTAGTAGTGGATGGTTCCAGTAATGCAGTAAAACAACATCTGCTTGCTCAATTATATCTATAAATTGCTTTCTGTCTTTTTTGTATAAATTATCTTCGTAATTTATTTCATATTTTGAAAGTTTTTCTAAACTTGCTGGATGGCATGCATCAAGACAAGCAAGTGTGTGCTCCATGGTTGTATCATTTTTTGTATCATTGAGCCAGTCTATTAGCACCGAGCCAACGCCGCCGCCAACATGTGGAGCAAGATGTACAACTTTTATGCGTTTATTTTGCATCATCTTGAACTTTTAAATGCAACTAAGTTGTTAGCATGAAGCTTTGGCTCTAGCCGTCTACTTATTGATGTATACATTTTCTTATTTTGAGAAATTTTGATGTTTCTAACATTATGCATCTGGATGTCCATGATGGAAACGTAGCTTAGGTATAGCCGTTATTAGTGCCATACCTGGCAGCTGCTTTTTTATTTCTTCGATTAGATTCCACGGAAGCACTAGAAGGGAATCAACTTCTTGCTTCATCAACATTTCCGGACTTATAATTGGGATGTGGCTCCCAGGCAAGTAGTGGTTAAGTTTACTTTTCGCCCTATCAGCCACCGCTGGAAGAAGATCGTCCCTTATACCTGCGTAATTAAGTAGCGTATTTCCTTTTGCTGCAGCGCCGTAACTCAAAACTTTTCTACCTTCTCGTTTTGCTTGAAGTAAAAATTCCAGTAATTCATTCTTAGCTGCTACGGCCTGTTGCTGAAAGCCTGAGTATGCGTTGATAGTTTCAAGCCCTGCCTTCGTTTCTGCAACAAGCACTGCATCCACCGCAGCTGTGGCTTTATCAGCCCCTTGATGGGCCAGCCATACCCTCAGGCTGCCACCATGAGTAGTAAGCATCTCCACATCAACAACCTCAAGCCCAGCAAAAGCGGCTATCTTTGCTACTATTTTCAAGCTTAAGTAACTGTAATGTTCGTGGTAGATCGTGTCGAACTGGTTGCCGGCTAGGAGTTCTAACAGGTGTGGAAATTCGATTGAGGCGCGGCCGGTAGGCTTAAGTATTCGAGCGATACCAGCTACGAAATCATTGATGTTGGGAACATGGGCCAGCACATTGTTAGCAATTAGCAGATCTGCTGTTTCTAATTCCTTGGCTAGTTCTAACCCGAAAAATCTCTCTATTGTGTTGATTCCCCTAGCCCTACTAGCTTCAGCGCAAGCGTGGGTGGGCTCGATTCCAAGGCATGGGATGCCCTGCTGTTGTACATATTGCAGTAAGTAGCCATCATTCGATGCAAGCTCCACAACATGGCTTTTGGAGTTGAGCCCTAATCTCTCAATAGCATGAGCTACGAAGTTCTCGGCGTGAGCGCACCAGCTGATGGACGTACCTGAGAAATAGGCGTAGTCAGACTTAAATAGCTCTTCTGCCGTTGCGTGGGCCGGTAACTGTACAAGCCAGCAACTAGTGCAAACGTAAACCTGTAGAGGGTATGTGATCTCGGGCAGTGATAACTGTGCAGCCGTTAGGTAGGCATTACTGGGCGGTTGGTGCCCAAGGTCTATAACTGTGTGCTCAAGAAGCGATCCGCAGTGTCGGCATTGGTGTTTGCTCATTTATTCAATTCAAGCAGTGGAAGCTCCAGATCTCTCTTGCTTACGTTCAGAGGAGCTAACGGCCATGATACGCACAGATGGGGATCGTTAAATTTAATCCCGGTTTCGAGTTTTGGCACCCATTCGCCAGAGTGGAGGTATAACAGCTCACTATTTGGTTCTAAAACTTGGTAACCATGGCCACAACCCTCTGGAATTATTAGGCAGTTGCTCTGATCTGAACTGAGTTCGACTGCATGCCATTTGCCATAAGTTATTGAATTGAGTCTCAAATCTACTGCCACATCCCATACTCTTCCCCTCAAGCAGCGAACCAGCTTTGCTTCGCTATGAGGTGTTGCTTGTAGGTGTATACCTCTAACTGATCCAACTGAATCTGTGCGGCTGAAGTTCACCTGAGTAATGCTGCGATCTCCCCATGCCTCTGCAAAGGCTGGCTCATTAGAACGGAAAGCATTTAAGAAAATGCCTCGATCATCAGTAAAAGGTTGGCTTATAAGCTCAACTACACCTAAGATTGAGCTGTGGAATAGTTTAGTTGTCATTGGTTCTTTCTCTCATAGGCCTCTAGATCCTCCAGGCAGCACTTTAATGGGCTATCGCCATTTTGAACGTTTTTATACCATTTAACTGTGCGTTCAATCGTTGTTAAGTATTCCCAGCAGGGGCTCCAACCCAGCCGGTGGAGGGCCTTATCGATTTGCAGGTGCAGTAGGCCAGCCTCATGTGGTGAATTGGGTTGGCTGGTATTTTTCCAGCTGCCAGCCCAGTACTGCAGAATCGTTTCAATCAAGTCCCCTACTTGGCGGTTGCTATTGAGTGTGGGCCCAAAATTGAAGGCTTCGCAGTATGTATTGGGCTTGTTGTTACATGTTTGAGCTGCTGCCAGCGCTTCCGCTAAGCGCAGGTATCCCCCCAGCGGTTCAAGCACATGCTGCCAGGGCCTTGTTGCATTTGGATTGCGCACAGGAATTGGTTGGTTATTTGCTAATGCCCGCATTGCATCAGGCACGATTCGATCTTCTGCCCAATCACCACCACCAATTACATTGCCGGCGCGGGCCGTGGCGATCGCAAGATTCGGCGTTTGGTGTTTATCTTTGCCGCAAAAACTACTGCGCCAGCTGGCAATAGCTAATTCAGCGGCTGCCTTACTGGCGCTATAGGGGTCGTGGCCGCCTAAGCGATCGTTTTCCCGGTAGCCATAGATCCACTCCTGGTTTTCATACACCTTGTCGGTGGTAACCATCACCACCGCACAGGTATGTTGCAGCGTCTTCAAGGCCTCCAGCACGTTCAGGCTGCCCAGCACATTGGTGGCCCAGGTGCCCAGTGGGTCGCGGTAGCTGTGCCTTACCAGTGGCTGGGCTGCCAAGTGAAACACCACCTGTGGTTGGCAGGCCTGGGCGATTTCCGCAAGGGTCTGCGGATCGCATATGCTGACAATGTGATGCTGCTCCAGCCTTTGGGCTAAATCCAGCTGGCTAAATAGATTTGGTGTGGTGTCTGGTTCTAGGCCAATGCCTGTAATGCGGGCGCCCACTTCACTAAGCCATAGCGCCAGCCAGCTGCCCTTAAAGCCGGTGTGGCCCGTGAGCAGCACCCGCTTACCGGCCCAAAATTCAGGATTGAGCAGCATCAGTTCCAGAGTTTCCAGGGTGCATTGCCAGCCGCCCAGAGCTCTTCTAGCTTTTGGCGATCGCGCAATGTATCCATCGGCTGCCAAAAACCTTTATGGAAATAAGCATTTAGTTGGCCGTTGCTTGCCAAGCAATTGAGTGGTTTTCCCTCCCAGGTGCAGCTATCGCCATCTAATAGCTCCAGCACTGCAGGTTCCAGCACGAAGTAGCCACCATTTATCCAGCCGCCATCACCATCGGGTTTTTCTTGAAACTGCTCCACTTGATAACCATCAAGCCCTATTGCTCCATAGCGGCCCGGTGGTTGCACAGCCGTGAGTGTTGCTTGCTTGCCTTGCGCGCGGTGATGTGAAACTAAGGCATTTATATCCACATCAGCCACACCATCGCCATAGGTAAAGCAAAAGGTGTTATCTAAATAATCACGCACCCGCCCAAGGCGCCCACCAGTAAGTGTATTTTCACCAGTATCAACTAGGGTTACTTTCCATGGTTCTGCATTTTGTTTGTGGATTTCCATATGATTGCGATCCATATGGAATGTAACATCACTAGTGTGCAAGAAATAATTAGCAAAATATTCTTTGATCATATATCCCTTATACCCACAACAAATAATAAATTCATTGATGCCGTAGTGGCTATAGGTTTTAAGAATATGCCAAAGGATTGGTTTACCACCTATTTCAACCATTGGTTTTGGCCGTAGATGGGTTTCCTCTGCCAGGCGCGTTCCAAGCCCACCAGCCAGAATAACAGCCTTCATTTGCGTAAATTAATTATGCTTAATCATTCTATCATTAATTTTAAAATGTATGCTGATGAGAATTCCAAATAGTAACACTTCTACAAGCCTTTCTCCAAGCATCATACTAATGAAGCTCTAGAAATTTGAACATCGCATATCTATTTCAGAAATATCTATCAATCGCCCAGCGCAAGTAAGTCGCAACAAGATACTCTTGATTAGTTTAATTTGGTCTTCTACGGTATAAATTCCTCCACTATATATTAAACTATATTTTCCGCTCGAAAAGTTTACTTCGGAATCTAACTTTAAGCTGATTTCAGGGGGGGGGGGCTTAATGCAATAGTCGCATGATTTGAATTTATCGTTGAAATTAGCCCAATTGTGCTGCAATTAAATTGATTATGAAATTCGCAAAATAGTTCATTTATTTTTCTAACATTGAAGGCATCTCTATATCTGTCTTCAATCTCATTAACTGAATATACAAAAAGAATTTCTACTTTATTCATTTTTATATACTCTAGCCTCTTTATACCTCTTCTGAAATGACCTAATATCTCTGCCTGAGATAAATCATGGTGTGGCAATGATGCTTCATGATAGTTAGATGGGTCATCAAAGTTGTCAATAAATGTTCTGTGGCCATATTTTGAATTTAGATTCTTCATATCCTTATTGTATCTAGAGTAATAATGATTTTTAAAATTGAAAAAATGATTAAAATTGCTTAATAGCATTGAATTTATATTGGATGGGATTTTCATATTAGCTGAGCCAAGCAGGGATGAAAATTTTTTAAGTTGTGCTTGAGATATAGCAATTTCAGTTGTACATCGGATCCCGACACTATAAATAATTTTAGGGAACCATTTCATACTTGGGATAGATCATATTTCTTATAAATCTTAGCACAGTATCTGCACTATAATATTTCCATTCTCTCTAAGTTCAGTGCAATGCTAACTCCACAAGAATTTTATCTAATGCACGTGAATATTTCAAGATGGTTTCCTTGCAAAAGTGGTAGGGATACCCATCATTCTCATCAATATTGATCTCTGAATATGGAATCATAACCAAATAAAAATTTGATTCATTTGCCGATATTTTTAGAAGCGCTTTGGTAATTTCTGTTGACCTTTTCTTCATGGCAACTCTGTTATCAAATAACGCTGGAAAATCAATGACTATTATTGCCTTTATTTTTTTATTTAGTAGATGACCGCTGAGACAACTATAAAAACTATGAAATTTTTCTATTGAAAGTCTTCCATGAGATTTAACCTTGCGTTTTGCGATGTCACTTAGATCGCAATAATTTGCAATAAATCTTAGGCTTGAATCACTAAATAATTGATGCACTAACTCCGACCAAGTATCCATAATTAAAATCTCACCAATTATATCACCCCCCCCCCCGCTGAATGGTGTTGTGAATCTTCATATGCTCTGTAAAATACTCTGGTTTTAAGCTGTAAGGAGCTAGTTCTGGATTTAAGGCATACGCTATTAACCTATCAACTCGCAAAGTTGGCATTATTTGCTTGCATTTTATGCTCTTTTCATGATCAAGTAAGAATTTGGAGCTTTGCACAACCCATGTGCCAAGGCAGGCACATCTAAGTGTATAAGAAATCATCCCGCAAGTAAACATTTACTTAAATAGAAGCTCACAAACATCTCCCTAAATGGCTGTAATTGCGAGGCATGTATTGCGCCACCAATATTTGTAAATGGCAGGAAGAAATGATCTCCAATTGCAGAGAAGGAACTCACCCCCCCCGTAAATTTAATCCCAGCCTGATTAAAAAACTTTGTCATCAGCGTGTCTCTGATAGTAATTATATGCTTATTGTACTCGTTTATACTTAAACGCTTGTTAAGGAACATATAGCTCTCTGTAATTCCATGAGGATGAATAATTGGTTCAAATCCAGCCTTAAGTAGATGCCATACCACATCCTTCCAGTTTTCGCCTGGGATAGAATATTGATTTAAGTCTGTCATTAGTTCAACATCAATACAGTTAAAGTTTGAACTTAACCATCCTGGATCACAGGAACAGATGATAGGTTTTTCGTGTCCCTGTGTATCTATGCACAAGTAATTAACTACTTCATTATTGAACGTTGATTGTTTGAGATCAAACAAACTTATTGTTTCCACATTGTAGCATTCAAAATCATCTCCTACCATTTGTTTTGTGCGAGATTCAGGTTTTTCTAATGAGGACTGTCCTCTTCCATTAGCAAAGAAATTTAATTTTTCCCCACTCACTGAAGAGCATGCTTTTGAAACAATATTTATCTGCATCAAAGATCTATTTTTATTTAATCTGTTGATATTACTTCTTAATTCTGTAAGACAAGTTTTGTCTGGTTCAGCATAAACAAGCCTCTCAACTCCTAGATTTAAATAAAATTCAACCTCTCCTTCGGCTGCGCCTACATGTAGTACATTTGTCATTTGATGACTTTTGAGTTTCTTGTCGATGTTAAACCAAAGACAGAAGCCCTGGTAAATTAATTAATTATGGAAAGTTTAAAAAATTTTATAGTTTACTTTTTCGTCTATTGTGTTGCTTAAGTTTATGGAGTTGCAGATAATATTGCTGATAAAATCAATATTACTATCTGGATCTAGGTTTATGGCTTCCTTCAATGGGTTCTCATTATCTCTGTTGATATCAATCAAAACCGTATGGCTGCCAAGAAAGCCTGCCCAGCGTGAAAATGAACTTGATCCTCCAATTAGAATATTAGCATTCAACATTAGTCGCATATCTACAATCTCGCGGTCATTAATAAATAACTGATTAGTTGAGCTGATAAAAAATCTGTTTTGCGATATTAGAGTGCTTATGGTAGCTGAGTTAATCCATGACACATCACCTTGAGTACAGATAATTACGCTGTAATTTTTAGGAATAATTTGAGGAAGTAAGTTTATTATGTGGATGAAAATTTCGTTTTTTACGTACCATGTTGGATGATTTGTTGGGGTGCAATCGCCTCTTCTAATATGAATGCATATATACGGTTCTTCTACTATCTTCTCGTCGCTATTAAAAGAAAATATTTTTTTTATATCATCTCTAATCACTTTTTTGTTCAATAGCTTTAGTAGCAATCCAGCAGACTGATCAAACGGAAGGTTGATAATATTGTCATCATCGGCATCAACTATTTCGTTAATTAGCTCATTTAGCTCGTTCTTGTTGTTTAGGTCCCATTTGCGGTTGCCATTTTGATCGTTCTCTCTCTTCTCTAGATAGCTAATTTTTAAATTTTTGGGAATTAATGTTGCTACTCGTGAGCATTTAGTGAAGTTCGCGTGTTTATTCCATTTGTCGCAAAAGTACATATATCTTGGTTCAATTATTTTTGTATTTGTTAAATGAGCTAGCAGTATTCCTGCCGCTATGGATGTTGTTTGATGGCCAAATCTTCCATATCTATCGGGTGAAACAGTGAGGAATTTGGGCATGGATTTTAATTAATACTTAACAAGTAAGGATTGGTTTACCACCTATTTCAATCATTGGTTTTGGCCTTAGGTGGGTTTCATCTGCTAAGCGCGTTACAAGCCCACCAGCAAAATCACGGCTTTCATGCAGGGTGCTGTGGATTGGTATGAACGACTGTAGAGGGCTGACCTGGGGCCCTGGATGCAGCATGCGTCCCTACCCCCGGATATGGCCACCATTACGCTCCACGAAGTTGTGGATTGCCTCAAGCGCCAGGCCACCGGGGCAGGCGATGCCGATGCTTGACTCAGGGATGTTGAGCACCTGCGCGCGCAAGTGCTGGGTCGGCTAATCCAATCCAAGAGTTAGTCGCCGCCACAGAGCGCGCGAGCCATTGACATCAGTCGCAGACACCAATGTGCTGGCAGCCGGGAAGCCCGGGAGGTAACCCACAAAAAGACCGGTTTCAGAGCAACGCTCAATAAGTGCTGAAAAGTGTGCATTAATTCTGCACAGGATGATCTGCTCCGGGGCAAACCGTTCCACCAGCTGCTGCGTGAAGGCTTGCAATGCCGGCTCAACGCATGAAGGCGATTCCGCAACAGACCCCAAAAAAACTCATTAGCAGCGCAGGCAGACAAAGGTGCCGGTTGCGCATCCGTATCTCTTAAGATACACTGAACTATGCTCGAAATCCGGGAGTCGCCTGCCTATGCCGCCTGGTTTTCTGCCTTGCGTGACCGCACTGCCAAAGCTCGTATTGATATTCGGATCCGGCGGCTCTCCCTTGGCAACTCAGGGGATATTCGCCCTATTGGAGAGGGCTTATCGGAGCTGAGGATCCATTACGGCCCCGGCTATCGGATCTATCTGACAAAGCGAAGGGATACCTACGTCATTTTGCTTGCAGGTGGCGACAAAAGTTCTCAAGCTCAGGATATTCGACTTGCCAAAGATCTTGCTCAAAATCTCTAAGAGGATC
>Ga0247843_1003548_pt1 | contig 25322 bp, 22 predicted proteins | sample LaCruzMarch2017__FD_192420 | JGI IMG/M metagenome (GOLD analysis project Ga0247843, IMG submission 192420) | Freshwater microbial communities from meromictic Lake La Cruz, Castile-La Mancha, Spain - LaCruzMarch2017_8m | ecosystem: Environmental > Aquatic > Freshwater > Lake | place: Spain...
AATAAAAAGTCAAACCTCATATGTGGATAACTTTGTAAAGCCCGAGCAAATAATTAAAAATGCAGCCTAAAAATGATTGAAAATAAATGAATTTTTGCTTGGATTAACCATAACAATCCGTGCGGTACCGTTTTAGATGGGGTTACTTTCAGTTTCCAATAAAGCCCGCCGCACCGACGGGCTTTATTTTTTGTGATGCCTTTCCAAACGAATTGCCTATTTTTGGGAGAATAAAAATAAATAAAAGAAAACAAATAAAGGTTTCGCAATGAAAGGAATCATTTTGGCCGGAGGCTCCGGTACTCGCTTACATCCGCTTACGTTGGCCGTAAGCAAGCAACTCATGCCTGTCTATGACAAACCCATGATTTATTACCCGCTCTCTATTTTGATGTTGGCGGGAATTCGTGAAATTCTGATCATTTCTACTCCGCACGATTTGCCGCATTTTCAAAAATTGCTCGGTGACGGCAAACGCATTGGATGCGAATTTACCTATGCCGAGCAGCCCAGCCCAGATGGATTGGCGCAGGCGTTTATCATTGGTGCAGATTTTATCGGGGAGGATAAAGTAGCCCTTGTGTTGGGTGACAATATCTTTTATGGCAGCGGCCTGAGCAAACTCCTTCAAGCCAACAATGACCCCGACGGCGGTGTAGTGTACGCCTACCAAGTGCAGGATCCCGAACGATATGGAGTCGTGGAATTTGACAAAGACTTCAATGTACTGTCGATTGAAGAAAAGCCTGAAAACCCCAAATCAAACTATGCGGTTCCCGGGTTGTATTTTTATGATAATGACGTAGTTGAAATTGCTAAAAACATCAAACCCAGCCCTCGCGGCGAATTGGAAATTACGGACATCAATCGTGTTTATCTTGAACAGGGCAGATTGAAAGTAGGGGTGCTTACCCGTGGTACTGCTTGGCTGGACACTGGTACGTTCGAGTCGCTGATGCAGGCCGGTCAATTTGTGCACGTCATTGAAGAACGGCAGGGACTTAAGATAGGTTGTATTGAAGAAGTGGCCTATCGAATGGGGTTCATTAATGCAGAGCAACTCCGCGAAATCGCGCAGCCTTTGTTGAAAAGTGGGTACGGGAAATATTTGTTGGGGCTTTTAAAGTAGCACGCACCCGCTTTTGAAATGAGAAACAGCCTGATTGTTTTTTTTCTTTTTTTGTTCCATAGTGCCTTCACATGGGGACAGAGCATCATTACTGTTGATAGGCTGCCTTCTGAAGGGTTATTGCTCAATAAAGGCTGGAAATGGAGTGCAGGTGACAATCCGGAGTGGGCTAATCCGGAGTTTGATGACAGCAAATGGAGGGAAATAAGCCCCTCACAGGATTTAAGCAAGATACCTCAACTTACCCAAAAAGGAATTGGGTGGTTTAGAGCAACACTGGAGTTTTCACCTCTGGTAGCGCAGAAACTTACTACGCTGCATATTAGCCAAAGTCTGGCTTCCGAAATTTATATCAATGGCTTATTGGCAAAAAAGATAGGAGTGGTAAGTTCCACACCCGACTCGGTCAAAGCCGTCAATGCTTCCCGATCAGCAGTGATTGGCCTACCCTACTCGGTTAGCTATCCTTTTGTGCAAATTTCGATTCGAGTGGCTTATGAAAGACATAGCTTCTATAATCGAGTAGGATTTACTAAAAACTATGGAATGCGGGCCATTATCACGGAAACGGATAATGCCAATGCCGTCAGAGATAAGATTCGTTACCAGATTTATTATGGTTGGTTTCAAGTGGGAGTATCCTTTATTCTGACGTTTCTTCACTTGGCTTTTTTCTTTTTGTACCCTACCCAACGGGCCAATTTATATTTTTCGGTTACCACCTTTTTTTTAGGAATCGCCTTTTTGTGCATTCCGCTTACACTGAGTTACATAGATTACCTTTCCGGCTACTTCTTAGCGGAATTGATTCAAACCATTTCCTTCCCGATTGCCTACATATTTCTGGTGAGGGCGATTTATGAAATTTACCACCAAAAGACCGGAATCCTCTATTGGATCATCGTAGCCTTTGGCATTGTGGTAGTGCTGTTGCTGTTTACTCCCTATTCTTTGGGGTCAACTTTAGCGGAATTGGGAACGGAGTTTTTAATGACTGCCGAGGTGATTCGTGTCACTGCGTTGGCGTTGCGTCGCAGACAACCCGGCGCCCGACTTATCATGATAGGAATGGGCATATCGCTCATTATGTTTACGATATTTTATGCGCAGCTTGTACTGGGGCATTATGATGCGGAAGAAGTTGCGGGGATTTTTGCGTATCAAGCGGCTGTATTGTGCGTGCCGATGTCGATTTCTCTTTATTTGGCCATTAATTTCTCCATTACCAATCGGGATTTGATTGATAAACTTCAGGAAAACAACGCCTTGACCCAGCGTAATTTGGCGCAGGAGTTGGAGAAACAACATCTTTTGGCTGTTCAGAATGAATTGCTCGAAAGTCAAGTGAAAGAACGCACCTCTCAATTGGAGCAGTCGCTGGAAGAATTGAAATCAACGCAAAATCAACTGGTGCAACGCGAAAAAATGGCATCTTTGGGTGAACTGACGGCGGGAATTGCGCACGAAATTCAGAACCCGCTCAACTTTGTCAATAACTTCTCGGAAGTCAGCATAGAGCTTTTGCAGGAACTGAAAGAGGAACAGGAAAAAGCTCCTGAACAAAGAGATGAAACGATTGAAGGCGAGCTATTTGGTGATATTGAGCAAAATCTTCAAAAAATCAGCCTGCATGGCAATCGGGCTTCGAGCATTGTCAAAAGTATGTTGGAGCACTCTCGTACCAGCCTTGGCAATGCAGAACTCACGGATTTGAATGCACTGATTGACGAATATTTATTGTTGAGTTATCACAGTTTTCGGGCCAAAGACAAGAACGATTCGACGACTCGATTTAACGCAACCATGTTCAAAGAGTATGACCCAAATGTGGGCAAAATCAAGGTCGTTGCCCAAGATTTTGGCCGGGTCGTACTCAATTTGTTCAATAATGCTTTTTATGCCGTGAATCAACGTGCAACAGCCCCCTTATCCCCAATGGGGGAGAGTTATAAACCTACCGTTATGGTTAGTACACGGCGCATAACTCCCCCATCGGACGGTACGCCGCGCGGAGCGGGGGGGGCTGTTGAAATTCGAATCAAAGATAACGGAACGGGTATTCCCGAAGCGATTGCGGCAAAAGTTTTTCAACCCTTTTTTACTACAAAACCAACCGGGCAGGGAACGGGCTTGGGGCTGTCTCTAAGTTATGATATTGTCACCAAAGGCCATAACGGAACCCTTGAACTCACTACCAAAGAAAATGAAGGCACGGAATTTATCATTACAATTCCTGCCTAAGTATTTGTTGATCAGATGTTAATTTTATTTACTCTCATGTTTACAGGAATCGTAGAAACCACCGCCGAAGTGGTCGAAATTATAGCAGAAGGTACAAATCTTACTTTTAGATTGCGTTCTTATCTCGCCCCCGAACTCAAAATAGACCAAAGCGTGAGTCACAACGGCGTTTGCCTGACTGTGACGAGCTTAGACCAAGACTCTTATACCGTAACGGCCGTGGATGAAACCCTAAAAAAGACGAATCTTGGGCAATGGAACTTGGGTACTAAAGTAAATGTCGAGCGCTGTATGCCGGCGCACGGTCGCTTTGATGGACACATTGTGCAAGGCCACGTTGATCAAACGGGTATTTGCACATCCATTGAAGAAGTGGGCGGCAGTTGGTTGTTTGATTTTAAGTACGATGCTTCGGTCGGCAATATCACGGTAGAAAAAGGCTCAATTTGTGTGAATGGCGTAAGTTTGACCGTTTTCAACTCGGAAGATGATGGTTTTCGGGTGACGATTATTCCCTACACGTACGAGCATACGAATTTTCATCAATTGAAAGTCGGAGACGTTATCAATCTGGAGTTTGATATTTTGGGGAAGTATATGCAGAAGATTTTGGCCAAATATTGAAAAATCACAGCAGATAAAAAGCTATATTTGATAAAACAATTGCGATTTATGAATGCTATCAGTGATTTTATAGACGTGAAAGAGCATACGATTACGTATTCACTTCCGCCTGATTTTGATGCTAAAAGAGTACAGATTATTATTCTTCCAATTGATGAAGAGAACGGTACGCTTACCAAAAAAAATCGTATTCGTGGTCTTAGAAAAAGTATTTCAGGAAAAGAGGCTGAACGATTGGAGGCGCATGTTAAAGAAATAAGAGAAGAATGGTAACCCGTTATTTAATAGATACCTCTATTGCAAGTAAATATTTAGATGGATTTCTCTCTGAAAAAGGATTTGATTTTATGGATTCAGTTTTTGAGGTAGAAAGCAACATTTCGATTATTACAAAAATTGAGTTATTGAGTTGGGTGACCGAAGAAAAAAGCCTTTATCGGTAAATTGAAATTTTTGCTGAAGATTCAATAATTTACCCGCTTTCTGATGAGATAGCTTCGAGAACGATTGAACTTAGGCGCAAGTACAAATTAAAAACGCCTGATGCTATTATCGCTGCAACGGCTTTAATACATAAATTGACACTACTTACTGACAATGAACGGGATTTTAAAGCAATCAAAGGGCTAAAAATCTCTAATCCTAATCGGCTATAATTTTGCCTAATCACCCTCGCATCTGTTACGAAATCTTTGTTCGCTCTTTCTGCGATTCCAATGGGGACAACATTGGTGACCTTAACGGTATTACCTCCAAACTGGATTATTTGCAGGATTTGGGCATTGAAGCCATTTGGCTGACGCCTATTCAGCCATCCCCCAGTTATCACAAATATGATGTGGTTGATTATTACGGCATTGACCCTGAATACGGCACCTTTGATGATTTTAAAAGGCTGATTTCTGAGGCTCATGTGCGTGGCATTTCGGTCATTATGGACTTGGTCATTAATCATACAAGCGCCAATCACCCTTGGTTTCAGGAATCAAGAAAGGGCAAAGACAATTCATACCGTCCCTTTTACACTTGGAAAAGCCCCGAAGAAATCGAAGCGTTGGGGATTGCTACGCGTGAAGTGACGCCCGATACCTGGGACCGTAATCCGTGGCATCAATGGCCCGGTAATTCAGAAAAATACTATGGATTGTTTTGGAAAGGGATGCCCGACCTTAATTGCGACCATCCGCCCGTTCGGCAGGCAATTTATGAAATCGGTCGTTTTTGGCTTGAAATGGGCGTAGATGGATTTCGTTTGGATGCCGCAGGCCACATCTATTCGGAATGGGAAGAGCATAAGAATTACGACTTTTGGGAAGAGTTTCGTACTGAAATGCAAAAAGCCAACCCAAAGGTCTATTTGGTGGGAGAAGTTTGGAATACTGCCGAAAAAATAGCCCCTTATTTCAAAGGCCTGACGGCCAATTTTGATTTTGACCTGAGTTTGGCCATTCAAAAAATTGTTTCGAAAGAACGGGATACCGTAAAAATAGCGGCTCTACTGGCCAAGAATCGAGCTGTTTTTGCCCAAACCAATCCGCGATTCATTGACGCCATTATGCTAACCAACCACGACCAAATACGCATTGGGAGTATGTTGAAGGGGAATATCAATCGCCTTAAAGTGGCTGCCAATCTGTTGCTGACTTTGCCAGGGCAACCTTACATGTACTACGGCGAAGAAATCGGGATGTTAGGAAAAAAGCCGGATGAATTTATTCGGGAGCCTTTTTTATGGGATTATCGCCAAAATGATCGGCAACGCGCTCGGTGGATGAAACCTAAGTACAGTAAAAGCAAAACGGTGGTACCGTTGGTAGGTCAGGTCAATGACGCTGATTCTCTGTTTAATCATTACAAACGCCTTATTCATTTCCGAAAATCAAATCCCGTTTTGGCGAATGTACACGGGGCTATTGAAATTTTACCCAATACTGACAACCGAATCGTGGCTTTCAGCAGGAAAGTATCCGACCGGGAAGTATGGGTCATTCATAATCTTTCAAGTGAAACGTTGACTTATACGGCCCTTTACATGCCCAATGAACTTCTTTTCAGGACAAATGAATTGACTCGGTTTGTAAAAATAGATCAACTTTCGTTGGCTCCTTACAGTTGTGCGGTGTTGGGGGATTAGGTGTAAACTTTGCAATTCCATTCATTGCCCGTAAGTTTGGCTTTTATTTCCCAAACCTATGATGCTTCGCTCTGCGTTTTTTCTTTTATTTCTCTCCATTGTTAGTTTTTTGGTAGGTTGTAAAAAAGACCCTGCCCAACATGAAGCGTTGGCACGGCAGCATTGTGGTGGCTGTCATTTGTTTCCCGATCCTAATTTATTGCCTAATAACGTCTGGGAAAAAGATGTACTTCCTTACATGGCTTTGCGGTTAGGTTTGGATGACGATGTAAAGAAAATCCGAAAACTGAACGCGAATGACCTCAAGGTAAAAGCGCAGAAACCCCTGATTTCAAAAGAAGACTGGCAAAAAATAAAAGAATATTATTTGGGATTGGCTCCCAAACGGCTTACGCCGCTTGCTCCTTTTCAGAAGGCAGCATTGATTGAAAAACAGTTTGAAATTCGCCCTTTGTTTTCGCCCATTGAACAGGAAATGGCCAACGTGACCTGCGTCCGAATCGACGAGGTCAACAAAGGCGTTTATGTAGCGGATGAAGTCAATAATACCGTTTGGCTGATGGATGCCGCAGGTCAGCCCGTTAAACGCTTTGGGGGGCAACCTGCCGTGAGTGATTTGCAGTTTTTGGACGCTTCTCATAAAAATCTGTTAGTCACTTACATTGGTGAAACTGTCAAGGTAACTTACAATGCCAACGGTTACGCGCAAACGGTCAATATGGGCCAAAAAAGTGCCAATAACGCTTCGCTGCTGCTGACCAAGCTTCTCCGTCCCACGCAAACTCTCCAACAGGATTTGGATAAAGACGGTCAACCGGAACTCATTACCTGCGAATTCGGCGTATTGGAAGGCAGGTTTTCCGTATGGAAGAAAAATGCGGGAGGAAACTATGAAGCTAAAGTGTTGAGTGCTACGCCTGGAGCAATGCATACGGTGGTGGTGGATTGGAACAAAGATGGTTTGCCCGATTTAATGACCCTCTTTGCCCAAGGCGATGAACGAATCGTGTTGTATCTCAATAAGGGAAATTTGAATTTTGAGGAAAAAATGCTACTTCGTTTTCCGCCCGTTTTTGGATCCAGCTATTTTGACGTGGTCGATATTAACAGGGACGGCCGATTGGACATCCTATATACCTGCGGTGACAATGCGGATTATTCTATTCTTTTTAAGCCGTATCATGGACTGTATATCTTTGAAAATCAAGGAAAGGAGCAGTTTCGGCAACAATTCTTTTACCCCATCGACGGTGCCTATAAAGTAGCCCCCGCTGATGTGGATGCCGATGGAGATTTGGATTTGGTCAGCATTGCGTTTTACGACGATATTGACACCAACCCTCAAACCAACGTGCTGTATTTTGAAAATCAAAAAGGAAAATTCAAGCCTTGGTCTATCCCGATTGGTCGTATGGGCCGCTGGCTTACGTTGGATACCGGCGATATTGACGGAGATGGAGATATAGATTTTGCGTTGGGAAGCCACCCGTTGGGCCCCACGCCCGGACGGATGCGCGGCACATGGGCTCACAACGGCCTGATGGGGGCTTATTTGTTGAATTTGAGGAAATAAAGAGAGAATACCGGTCGTTTTTGAATTATAACGGCCATTGTATGAAACCCTTTTACTTGCTTCTTTTAGGCTTCTTTTGGAGTGGAATAGCCACTGCTCAATATCCATCTACTAATTATTGGTTTGCAGAGTTAGGCGGAGCAACTCCTTTAAGCCAAGTTAAACAGGAAATTTATCGAGGCTCAAGGCAAAAATCGGTCAGTTGGTCACCAACTTCTTGGCTGATTTTGAATGCAGGATTTCATTTAGAATCGGAAAAGAACGGGTTTATTGAGCCATTTCTTCATATCCGTCGTTTAAATGAAAGCGCAGGTCTTTTATTAGGCTTAAGAGTAGGGAGAGGCTTTAGAAGAAGCCGTTGGTTTATTGAAACAGAATATGGGGGTGAAAGAGGGTCTTTACTAAGTTATAGTACTACAGTCGGCAGGATTTTCCTACGGAGCAGGATTTCGTTATCGATTAACTGCCCGAATATCAGCACAAGCTTCTTTTTTAAGGAATCATTTTTCTCAATTTTTTCAAGTTGATTCTCAGTACAAGCACCCCGCTCGCTCGTTTTTATCCGCAAGTTTGTATTGGAATCTAAACATCAAATCTGATAAACTCGCCAAAGCCCCGAAAGTAAAGAAATTATCGCCGCGACGTCAGAACCGTTGTCCCTATTCTCCTTCAAATACCTAATCAATTTTGGTGCTTCCAATTGAGTTACCGAACTTTGTAGCTCAAATTATAGTATTAAGTAGAGGTGCAAGGTATTGAGTATCTGTTTTTTCTCATTACTCATTACCCGCAACTCTATACTCTGAATCAATGAAAACCAAAGGAACCAAGAAAAATAAAGTCAATATCGTGACGCTGGGTTGCAGTAAAAACCTGGTCGACAGCGAGAATATTTTCACCCAACTCAAAGGCAACGGCTACAACGTTTCGCACGAATCTAAAAAAGACGACGCCAGCATTGTGATCGTGAATACCTGCGGATTTATCGACAACGCCAAGCAGGAATCCATTGATACCATTTTGCGCTATGCCGATGCCAAAGATGCCGGTTTGGTAGATAAAGTGTACGTAACAGGCTGTTTGTCACATCGCTACAAAGATGAATTGGCGCTTGAAATACCAACCGTAGATGCTTGGTTTGGCACCAACGAACTGCCTCGCCTGCTCAAAACCCTCAAAGCAGATTACAAACAGGAATTGGTTGGCGAACGTCTGTTGACAACGCCCGCTCATTACGCGTATCTGAAAATTGCCGAAGGCTGCGACCGTCCCTGTAGTTTTTGCGCCATTCCATTGATGCGTGGCGGACACGTTTCGCGGAGTATTGATGATTTGGTGATTGAGGCAAAATCATTGGCGCGTCGCGGGACGAAAGAACTGATTTTGATTGCACAGGACTTGACTTATTACGGGTTGGATATTTATAAAAAACGCAATTTGTCGGAATTACTGAATCACCTTTCCGACGTGGAAGGCATTGAATGGATTCGTTTGCAATACGCCTACCCATCGGGTTTTCCGATGGATGTGTTGGACGTAATGCGCGAGCGTTCCAATATTTGTAAATACCTGGACATGCCGCTTCAAAGTGGCAGTACGGAGCTGTTGAAGTTGATGCGTCGCGGTATTACGCGGGAAAAAACGGAAGATTTGATCAAAACCATCCGTGACAAAGTACCTGATATTGCCCTGCGTACTACGCTGATTGCGGGGCACCCGGGCGAAACGGAAGAAATCTTTGAAGAAACATTGGAGTTTGTCGAGCGCACGCGTTTTGATCGTTTGGGCGTATTTACGTATTCACACGAAGAGCAAACGTTCTCGCACACCATGCCCGATGACATTCCTGCGGAAGTAAAACAACAACGCGCCGATGACATCATGGCTGTGCAGCAGGATATTTCGTGGTCGTTGAACCAAGCCAAAATCGGCAATACGTATAAAGTGCTTTTTGACCGAAAAGAAGGTGGTTATTTTGTAGGAAGAACTCAATTTGATTCCCCAGAAGTAGATAATGAAGTGTTATTGCCCGCAAGTCAGTTTGTGCGTCAGGGGGATTTTACCAACGTAAAGATTACCAGTGCAGAGGAGTTTGATTTGTACGGGGAGTTGGTCTAAAAAGCATTTATTGTAACCGCGACGGCAAATCTTCGCAAAGAACACTAAGTTTTTACACAAAAGTCCGACTATAGTCAGACCATAAAGGCATTTTCTTCTTTAAGAATATAAAAACATAAATGCCTTTTTCGATAAAAGAAATGCAATTTTCAATCTGTTTGGACTTTACGATAAGGTTTTTAGATGCAAAATCTTGCCTTACTAATTTAGATGAAAACACATCATAGTCTTGGTCTAACAGCTGTATGTTCCCTTCGAAATAGTTACATTAATGTTACGATTTCAACTAACAGCAAGGCAAAAAATGCTTAAACTTACTATGATGATGCCATAAAATCTCGACTCTACTTAAGGTTGAAACCGAAACTCTATGTTTATACCCACCATCGATCTGACAAATAAGAATTTTTTTTACTTTCTGAATCAGTGTCCCATATCGGAATATCTTTCGAATCATCGTAGAAAGAAGTTGGAGCAACATACCCCCATGCATATTTATTCCCACAAGAAGGGCACTGATCTCTATGGTCAAGAATCGCCTTAAATTTTTTTTACATCTGGGGCAGGTTATAAAAATACGTTCGCCTTCAATTTTTTCATTTCCGTCTATATTATTTATAAACTGCTTAAAATCAATAAATCCCAAAGGATGGGGAGGCTGTTGGTGCGTATGTTGAAAACAAATAATATCACCTAAAGAATTCACCCCTACCCAACATGCTTCAGCAATAATTACAAGAAATGGGGCAGTATTTTCCGAAACAGGGGTCGACACTACTTTACCATTAGAATACACAACAATATCCTTAGCTTTTTCGAAATTAATTTGGTGACAATCAAAGATTTCAAACAAATGTAAGACATTTTCGGGTTTTACTAAAAGCTCTTGTTTTTCTCGAAATTCTTTAGTTAACTCTCGTAAAATTTCGTAATCTTTAAACATAAAAGCCTTAGGTACAATACCTTGAAATTTCGCTTTAAAGATTCGACGCATACTTTCAACTATTTCTATTTTAGACATATCTTAAACATTTAAAGTTTTATTTCTTCGCTTTAGCCAATTTCAAAGCTTCTGTCGTGGTATAATATTTGGCAATCATATTAGGCACTTCCCATGCTGGAAGTTTTCCTTCTTTCAAAAATTCCATGTATTTCTTAGCCACCTGCGCAAAATGTGACTCGTGGCCCGTGTCGTATTTCTTCGGTACTGTCACTTCCCAGCCTTTGTCATTTTTCTTCAATTCAATGCCCGGATAGGCTGCCTGTGCTTTCTTGAAGGCTTCGGCTACCGCTTTTTCGTAGGCAGGAGTCGCATTCAAAGGCTCAATGTACAGCACCGGTTTAAAGTTTTGTTCTTTACCCTGACGGATAATTAGATTAGCTTTGCTGCCTTTCATGATCGAATAATGCGTGTCGCCCGTTCCTTGCGGTGCCTGAAAATTCCAGATCACCGATGCCCGTGCGTGAACGCCTTTCAACGTGTAATCAATCTGCCCGTTGGCATATACTTCCAGGTTGTTGCCTTTCATATCCTTTTTCAAATAATCGGGATAGCTATCGCTTTTTGTGACCAACTTAAACTGTTCGGGGGTCAATGTTGTGGCGTTGTGCGTGGCCGACAAAAACTTTATATCTTTTTGATAATCAATGGTCTGATTGGGGAAGCAACTCCACTGGATCAAATCGACTAAGTGCGTAGTCACGTCTACTATACCTTCGCCCTGTTGATTTACGTCAAAAAACCAACTTGGTCTGATAAGCGGTTCGCCCGATACGTATTTGAAAAAATGGTGAACACTTTCTTTGGTCACGGCGGGGTCTTGAGGAGTGCCTTTTTGTAAGGTACCGAACAAGTCAGGCAATAAAGCCAACTCGCGTTGGAGTGCGTTGGTGATTTCGTAGCGCTCGGTCATGATGTCGTAGAGCAACACGTTATTTTTTTTCGCCTGCGCAAACGCCTCTTTCAATAATGAAAACCTGGCAGCGTCTATAGCCATGGGCTTATCGGCCAATACGTTCAGACCCGCATCCACCGATTTTTTGATGTAATCGGTCTTCTTTTGGTTATTTCCCGCCAAAATGACCAGATTTCCCGCTTTTTTGGAAAGCATCTTTTGGAAAAAATCGGGTCCCGTGTAAACTTTTTCATCCCATTGGGTCGGGTCTTCGGGGCGGGAGTTGTATTTTTTGATTTTATCCAGATACGATTCCACATCTGGACCTTTGGACGCATACACGTGTACGACGGGGTTGACGTTGGCGTAAGGTGTATTTTGGACCAACGCCGCGTGGAAATGCCCAGGCTCCAATACAATCAAACTGACTGATTTATTCTTCTCTTGGCCCATGGCGGGGAGGGTTAAACTGCCGGCGGCTAACAAACAGCCTAAAACGCGTGCTTTCATAAATGCGTATTTGCGGGTAGGTTTTTGGTCAAATAAGCACTCATTGGGTATTATTTACTTGCAAATGACGCTTCTTTTGAATGCCTTGGTCAATGAAGTTTGTCAATGTTTTATGAAATGTATTTTAATCGCAATGGACGCGATGGTTTTACGCAATGGGCGCAATTATGGCGTCTATAGCGGATAAGCTTTATTTAGAGTAAATCACTTTTCCCCCAACCATCGTCCTACTAACATTGATATTTTCATCAAAAATCACAATATCAGCGTCTTTTCCTTTGGCAAGGGAGCCTTTGCGGTTGTCCAGTCCCATGATGCGGGCGGGCGTGGTGCTTGCCATGCGCACAGCTTCCAAGAGCGATACGTCAGCCATATAAACCATGTTTCGTACCAATCGGTCGAAGGTGGCTACACTGCCGGCAAAGGAGGTACGATCGGGCATTTTGGCTACGCCGTCTTCGATGATGACTTTCAGCCCGTTTTTCAGCGAACCCAACGTGCTTTCGCCTTCGGGCATTCCAGCACCGCGCATGGCGTCGGTGATGAGGGCGGTGCGGTCGGCCCCTTTGATTTTATAAATGAGTTTGAGCAACGGTGCGGGCAAATGAATACCATCGCCGATGATTTCAACGTCTAAATCCAACAAAAAAGCACTTTCAATCACCCCCGCGTACCGAAACGCATTTTTGCGCGTTACACCCGACATGGCTGAATATAAGTGGGTTACGAGCGAATAGCCGTTTTCGTACGCCGCCAACACATCGTCATAAAACGCATCGGTATGGGCGATGGCTGCCAAAATACCTTTTTGGCGCAACCGTTGTCCGAACGCAATCGCGCCTTCCAATTCGGGCGCGGCACTCCACCGTACAATGGACGACGAATGACTGAGAATTTCTTCGTACTCGGCCGGGTCAGGATTGCGAATGTAGCGCGGGTCCTGCGCTCCCCGTTGGCTTAGGGCGAAATAAGGACCTTCTAAATGGATTCCGAGAAAAGCTGCACCTTTGGTATTTTGACGATTGGCGTTTTCGTAGACGTCTAACGTTTGCAGTAAATCTTCCTTTTCCGCCGTCAGCGTGGTTGGAACTAAAGAAGTGGTGCCGTATTGGGCGTGGAGTTCTGCTATTTTTAAAAAGGCTTCTTCTGTTCCGTCCATGAAATCAAAACCGCCGCCGCCGTGGACATGGATGTCAATGAAGCCCGGCGCTATGTATTGGCCTTTTGCATCCATTTCGGTAGCATCGGGCACTTCTGCATTTCCTTCATGGACGCCTAAAATCTTTCCGTTTTCAATGACAACCGTTCCGTTTTTGATGGCGCGGAAGGGGGTAAGGATGATGCCGTTGGTTATTTTGATTTTCATAGAAAAATAGCATAAATGCTTTGGTATTGAGCGCTTTAAACGTTTTGCTTTGGGGCTTGTGATAAACGCAAATCATCAAGTTTCGCTCCTGATTTTCTCTATGTTTAGTGTCAACTCATTTGGTTTTGGAAAACTCGTTGGTAAAAGATCAATTCTAAAAGGAAGTGCGAATTCTTTTAGTTCATCAATATTTTTGTCTAATAGCCCGTTTTGGTTACAATAATTGAATGTCAATTTTAAGTAGCGCCTAATTATCATTAAAGGCAAAAATTTTCCACGGAAAATCATCCATTCTATTAAGTCTTTTTTCCCTTTTGAACTATTGCAAGTCTTACAAGCAAAAATTAGGTTATCAGCGTTGTCTTCTCCGCCATATTTTTGTGGGAAAATATGGTCTAACGCCAATTTATCTGCTGAACCGCAATAGTTACAAATTTGTCCTGTTTGTAATTTGATTTTTTCATCATCAAAGATTGTCCTCATATTCATTGTTCCATCTTTAAGTCCTTTGAATAATTTGGCTCTAATCATGAAATTGAGCATTCCATATTTTATTTGCTTTTTTTCAACAGCGGTGTGAGCCATTGCCAAGTTTGCATAGGAATAATAAATCAACTCTCTAACTGTTTCAATTTTTTGTTTCGCCATCTTTTTGAACTATTCTTGAGGAATTACCTACTTATTGTGGCACAATTTGTTCAAACCTGCCAAGTTTTAAAAACTTGGCAGGTTTCGACTTTTATAATCCCCAACGTTTTACTTTATGACCATAAGCAGCATAATATACCAGATACAAATAGCAAGGAAATAAGACCCAATAAGCAGTACGAACGTCGTACAAATCAGCGAAATATCCGTACACCAGTGGCATTAGGGCGTTGCCGCACAAGCCCATGATAAGGATGGAAGCACCCAGTTTGGTATAACGCCCCAAGCCATCCAATGCCAACGGCCAAATACCCGCCCAAACCAATGAATTGGCTAAACCCAACAATACCACAAACCAAATGGAAAAGTCAGCCGTTTGTCCGAGAAAATTTACCGAGCCTTTGGCAAAAATAATGAGCAGGGTAAATACCGTTCCCAACAGCGTACAAAACCGCAACGCATTGACCTGACTGACAAATTTAGGAATGGTAATAATACCAATAATGTACCCGCAAATAGTGCAGGCCAAGGTATAGGAAGGAAAGGTTTTGGCTTTCAATAAATCAATGCCCATGGAATTGGCGTAGCCGATGATGGTATCAATCGCAATGACCTGCGTGCCTACGTGCAGGAAAATGGCTACGGCTCCCAGAATTAAATGCGGAAATTGAAAAATGCTCGTTTTTCCCGCATTGACTGTGGCTACTTCAGGGGTTTCGTGCTCGGTATTGATTTCGGGTAAAGGTGAACGATAAACCAAATAGCCCAGTACAAAAAGAAAGATACCCAATACCGTATAAGGTGTAATCACTCTCCGTACCAATTCGTCCAAGGCTACACTGCGTTGCAGGTCGTTCATGGTGCTGAGTTGGGCAAATAAATCGGTATCGGTCGGGCGTAAAATAACGGCGGCAAAAATGAGCGGCGACAAAATCCCGGCGGCTTTGTTACAAATACCCATAATGCTGATGCGTTGCGCCCCGCGCTCTTTCGGCCCCAAAATCGTAATATAAGGATTGGCGGCGGTTTGGAGAATGGATAATCCAATGCCAATCGTGAACAGGCCTATCAGAAAAATGCCGTACGTACGGGTCATGGCGGCGGGAATGAAAATGAACGCACCTAAGGACATGAACCAAAAGCCAATCATCATCCCTTTTTTGAATCCCTGCGTTTTGAGTAAATACGACGCCGGCACCGACATGATAAAGTAGGCAATGTAAAAAGCAAAAGCCACCAGATAGGCCTGAAAACTGGTGAGTTCGCAGGCAATTTTGAAATACGGAATCAGAATGGCGTTGACCCATGAGATGAAGCCAAACATAAAAAACATGACTCCCACTAAGAAAATAGAGATATTGGTTTCCCGTTTGGTCAGGCTGCTTACTTCAACGGCAGTGGTGTTGGCTTTCATATTGTGGTAAAATATATCATGTTAATATCGGCGGTTAACGTCGGCGAGGTTTGGAACGGGGACGCCCAGTCCTCGCCGACGTTGAAAAACTACAAAGTTGGCTCCCAACCCTTTTCATACTCCCGTTTCCAAAGCTTTTTAGCGGCTTTATTATGGAGAATATGTCCGTTGGTAGGGTCAATCTCCAAAATGCTGTTAGAACGTAAAGCAATATTTCCCAATTGGCAAAGCAACGTACTCTGATGTCCACCGATGATTCCTGATGCTAACGGTGTGCCTTCTTTGATAGCTGATACGAAGTTTTGGAAGTGAAATGCGTCCAACGCCTGCGAGGGGTCCATTTTGTTACGCGGGTCAATCACCAGATCATTTTTGACGTCTTTGATAATCTTATTTTCCAAATCGTAAATTTTATAAGCGTTACCGCCGCCGTATTCCAATGTGCCTTTTTCTCCGTAAAAAGAGACCCCCACGCTGCTGCCTTCAATATTGCGACTGTTGCAGCTGCGCCCTTCCCACGTCATGAATTTATCTTTGCCAAATTCCAAGTTAATCACCTGAGTATCGGGGGCTTCCCAATCGTCTTGGTAGCGATAACGGCCGCCGGAAGAGGAAACTTTGGTGGGAAATTCCACGCCCAATCCCCAACGCATCAGGTCGAGCATGTGGGTGCCGTTGTTAAGGGCTTCGCCCGTTCCCCAATGCCAAAACCAATGCCAGTTGTAGTGAATGACGTTGTCTTTGTAGGCACGACGCGGCGCGGGTCCCTGCCACAGATCGTAATTGAGCCACGACGGAACGGCGATTTCTTTCCCAACGCCTATTGACGCGCGGTTGTTGGTGTACCAACCTTTGGCAAAATACGGTCGACCGATAACGCCGTCCTGAATATCCTTCAAGGCTTGTTTAACATTCGGCCACGACCGACGTTGGTTACCCATTTGAATCACATTTTTATATTTGGCCGCCACTGCTACGAGAAGTTCTCCCTCGTACGGATTATGACTGCACGGTTTTTCCAAATAAACATGCTTACCCGCTTTCGATGCTAAAATAGCTGCCGGAGCGTGCCAATGGTCGGGCGCGGCAATGATCATAGCATCCACGTCTTTATCTTCCAGTGCTTTACGAAAATCAGGAACGTCTTTCGGCTTGGAATTTTGAATTTTTCCAACGGCGGCAATGCACTTCTCGGCCGCTCGCGAATCCACATCCGAAATAGAGATAACCTCACAGTTGGGTTGGAGCGCAAAGTTGCTTGACAGTGCCAAGCCCCGGCTGTTGACGCCCATGACACCGAGTCGGACTTTTTCGTTGGCTCCGAGAATACGGCCGTAGCTTTTGGCACTGAACCCGGGCAAAATACCGCCAACTGTCAAAGCAGCAGTGCCGGTAAGGGCTTTTTTGATAAAATCGCGGCGAGAGGTGCCGTTTGAGATAGTTTCCTGATGATTCATGAAAAGGTATGTTGGGTAAAAGGAATAGCTTACTTAGTACGAAGGGTTTAAGGTAAGTACAATAGCCAAAGATAAACAGGCTACTGAACTTTTCTTTTTGAAGAAGCCCTTTTTGTTTTTTACCTACTCACTCATTCTTGATAGCTACAAAATATAGCTCGGTTGAGACAAATCAGGGCAGGGTAATTTTGACCAAATCCTGAATCTCGTGCCCGTTATGGTCAAAGCGGGCTAATGTATAAACGGCACCGTCGGCCCCAATAGCAATAGAATTAACGTAGGTCGGTCGGCTTCCGTCGGGGTAAAAAATCGGCCCGTGATCTTTGTAAGTTTGGGTGGGAATATGGAATGTGATTAAATGTAGATTTTCCAGTCCTTTGGCCGCACCTTTGGCAATTTGGTCGGCACCTTTGAGACGCTTGCCGTCGATGTAGATCGGCCCGCCCGTCAGGTAATGAATCGTTTCGCCATCCGGTCCCGGTTGAAAGCCTAAATAACCGTAACTGAACTGATCGAACATGCCGCTTTTTCGGGAAGGCTCCGAGGTTAAGCGTTCTACGATTTCAATTTTAGGGATTTTTGGGTCAAAACGAAACAAATATCCCGAATTTCCGTGAATCCCGTAGGCGACCTGTTCGGGCGCATACCAAAAGATTTTACGCCAGTTGTAGCCCATGCTGCCCGGATGTTTGGGATCGTATTTTCCAAAATAATCTAAGCGTAAATCAACACCTTCTACTTTTTGTAAACCTTCGTTATCAGGATGATAAGTAAAAATATCACCTTCGGAAGTAGAAAAGTAAACGGCTCCGTCGCGCGGGTCAACTACCATCGAACGACACAATACGCGGTAATCATCGCCTGGGATTCCTACTTCACCTTTGGCCGAAACCAAACCAGCTTTTTTAAGGGTTTTGGCAGAAATATCGTAATGAATAAAATACCCCAACGGCCACGTGATGCCGTACAAATGCCCTCGTTCGCGGTCCATCGTCATGGTCAGGATGCCTTCGCCTTCGGGCGCGATGGCTAAGTCTTCAAATGCACCCGTTGCCAAATCGTAGGATAAAAAATGTCCGCCAGGGTAAATATTTTTGCCGTTGGGCGCGTTTTGCGGCAAACGTTCCATCCCGTCAATCATCTCATACACACCGATGTGCGTGGCGAAATATAGCTTGCCGTTGCTCTCATAAAAGCGAACGTGGCTTTTGCCTTGCGGAATGGCGTTAGCGTCTTTTTCACCGCAGATTTCAGTCAGGTCGGCTATCCATTCAGTTTGGTCGGTTGCCGGATCATACACGTACATTTGTCCGCCTACTTCGTAGGATTCGGAACAAAGGACGTAGTAGAGTTTGCCGTTGCTTGCGGCGGTAATGGCGTTATACGTATCGTGCGCTAATTCAAAGCCCGAGAAATAGGCTTTAGCGGTAAGTGAATTCATATTTATTGATTTTTTAAACCACAAAGGTTGACTGTGGGGACACAGTCAACGGCAAATAAGTATATTTGACTACAGAAATCCTTCCTGGAACAAAAATGAATTTATCATTATGACAAACCCTGAATTTTTACACGTTAAAGCACTATTTGATCAAGGATTAATAAACATTCAAAATGCGGAATTAGATGCCTTTTTATATGACAATAAATGGTATCCTTTACGTTTATTCGTCAATCAAGTACATAATAATGTTACCAATCATTATGCCATCAAAATACTTGTTTTGCTTATTCCCTATATTAAGAATAAAAGAAAATGTTCCTTTTCATGGAGCAAATAATCTACCAATTCTTCTTACGAATGAGGAGAGAATAAATGAAATAAAATTGGCAGTGAAAAGAATTAATAATTTACTTGATAATTAAGCCTTTTTACACTGAACCCTGATCTGTGTGTCTCCACGGTACTCGTCGGGAATTGTAATCCCGACGCATACTGCTGCCGATTTGTAATCGGTGAAAGATCATCTATTTTTATAGATACCAACTTGCTCCGCCAAGCGGTTGATTTCTGCATAGATCAATTCAGGCACCGAAGTACCCCAAACGCTCGGCAGCCCGTAAACCATTTGCGAAGAAGCACCTTCGTAGCCACCTTCCTTCAAAATCGTTGCGGAGGGAATGTAACCCATGACGTCGTTGGAGTAACCCATCACAAAAATATCTTGCCCGAATCGTTTTTTACACTCGATGGCGTATTCAATGACGAGTTCGCCCCCAAAGCTGAACAGCGGTTGGTCGCCCAATTTCCATACTTGCAAAGGATAGGAATACGAAGTGATAAATGGTTTTCCCTGTTTCTTTTCGGCCAACATGCGAGTCGCCCAACGTTTTAGATACGGTGTCGTTTCGCCTTGGGTTTTTATTAATTCCGCTTCTGTGGGTGGAGGCGAAAGGGGCAGAGTTATCTCAGAATAAGCCGTTTGGAGCTGTGCTGGCAACGAGCGCATGGGTTCTTCCAACACTCTATCCACGGCTGCCGCCAATTCGCGACCGTACTGTCGCGTCAACGAAATCGTGCGTCTGGGCAACGGATTTTGGTCACCGGCCGCTCCCTGAAAAAACAGAGCGGTGACGCCCGGGTGGGCTTTTTCCAGTTCTATTTGGGCAAAGCCGGGATAGTCGCCCGATATTTGATAAATATCCAGCACCGTTGGGTGACAGGCGTAACCAAAGGCGACTGCTTTAAGTTTGCCGTTGGCTGTCACGGCTTTAATGACGGGTACAGCATAATCGTTGGGACCTTTTAGTTCGGTTTGCTCACGCAAGGTCCCTTCTTTGTTGTTGCGCCGATTCACCTGAAACCGCGTTACGCCATTTTGCGCAAAGAGTTCGACGGGTTCTAAATCTTTTATCGCTTGTCCTACTAAGGCAATAATTTGTGCTTCCAATTGGCGCGAATAACGAGCAATTTTGGCTTCTTCGTTCGCATCCAACGGATAAATATCGTGCAAAGCATCGTCCAACACGGGACCTGAGTGTGTATGCGAACTGTTCAGAATGATTTGAGCTTTGGTCAGGCCGAATTGTTGGTTAAGCTGTATTCGAATACGATCAGACATGGCTTTGGGGAAACCCAACATATCCGTCGTGACGAGCACGCACTTTTTGCCGTTTTCATCCTCTAATGCCAACGCTTTGGCCCATAAGTCATGCAATTTCCCCTCGGACGCATGGGTACGGGAAGCATATCCGGCCTGCCAAACGGACTCTTTGGGCGTAATAATTGCTTTGGCAACCCCCGCTTTCCAACCCTTTGCCCAGGTCGATGAAATGATTAAAAATCCAATCAGCCAAAGATGTTTTCTCATTTGGTGCTCAGGAGTTTATCGGCGTGGGTATAGATTTTTTCGATGGCGTTGGCGATCTCGTCCATGTCCGCTTTCGTACCCAATAGCATATTTTGGGTAAACCAAACGGCTTCTTCGTTGCAGAGGCGGTCATTTTGGGGACAATGATTGCGTTCGACGTAACTTTTGAAGTCAAGCTGTGCTTTAGGATACATTTTTTGGAAGTTTTTCGACTGAAATGCGTCGTTCAGATACGGCATATTGTTTAGCGTCGCGTAGCCTTTGGAGCAGGGAATGCCCTCTGCCGATAACGCTTTCAGAAACGTATCGCGTGACAGGCCTTTAAATCCTTCTTTTTTGTAACGGAACGGAAACAGGTGGAAAGCTGCCCGCGTTACGTTGTCGTACAATTTGTAGGGAACAATGCCTGGGATTTTCTCGATTTTGGCTTTTAAATAGGCCGCATTCTCGTTGCGGAGCGTGGTTTCGGCGTCCAATCGTTTCAACTGCGCCAGGCCGATGGCCGCTTGATACTCCGTGATACGTTGTTTATTTCCCTGAATAATTGTTCCCGCACCAATCACGCCCGACGCCATGCCGAAAGGATTTCCGTAGTTATGGTACGAGAAACATCTGTCCATGAACAGGTCATTATTGCTCACAATGGCTCCCGCTTCACCGATGGCTAAGTTTTTGGAATTCTGAAAACTAAAACAGCCCGCATCGCCGAAGGTACCTACTTTTTGGTGGTTGATTTCGGCCATGTGCGCCTGACAGGCATCTTCAATTACCGCCAGATTGTGCTTTTTGGCAATGGCTAAAATTTGCGGCATGTTAGCTGGCAAGCCCAAAATATGTACCGGAATAATGGCTTTGGTGCGGGGGGTGATTTTCGCTTCGATTTTGGCTGGGTCAATCTGAAAGGTTTCGGGGTCCACGTCCACAAAAACGGGCATCGCGCCTGTGGCAATGACGGGGGCTACCGTTCCGATAAAAGTATAAGGTGGAATCAGTACCTCATCGCCGCCGCGAATGTCCAACTGCATTAAAGCCGTAATCAACGCATTGGTGCCGTTCATGACCGCCAATGAACGTTTGGCACCTACGGTTTCGGCCCATTTTACTTCAAATTCATTGACCACTGCCGCCCGCGACCACACGCCGCTCCGAATTACTTCGAGCAGTTGTTTTTCGTCGGTTTCGGGTTTCCAGATGGGCCAAGTCGGCCAGCCTTTGCTGCGAACGGGCTTGCCGCCCAGTAATGCCGGTGGTTCGGCTAACGAAAACGAGGTCGTAACAGAAGATTTGGTGGCCTGATTTTCATTAGTTTTTGCAAGGAGCGTAGGTGTCAATACCGCTCCTAAGCCCGTCAATGAGTTTCGTTTGAGGAATTCACGTCGTGAAAAATGGTTGGAAGGCATGGCAAAGGATAGTTTAAGGTTTTTTTGCTTTTTTCAAGACACTTTCGAGCGTAACGACCGCTCCGCCCTGACGTTTGCTTTCGTCGGCTGCTTCCATGAACGTAAATAGTTCGATGGTTTCTTCAGGGGTAACGGGGATAGCGCCCGTTTCAAAATAGTTGACAATATCTTTTAACAACGGTTCATAGCCGCCATAGGGACCCAGTACAATGTTGCCGTTTTTGGTGTAAACCGTGCCGCCGTAGTCGTGTTTGCCCGTGCGCGTGCCGCGAAACGTGCCCACGCGCCCGTCGGCCCATGTGCCGATGACAATGTCGGTATCTTCGGTATTCACCCGAAGGACCTGTTTACAGCCGGTTCCCATGACGGTATAAAGCGTTTCAACGCCGTGGATGCCGTACCAAAACAAGTCAGGGTGCGTTTTTTCGAGCACGGCTGGGCTGAACGTGTCGGCACCAACGACGATGTTTTTATCCACTTTTTCCACGCCTTTGATATGCCGCAGCGACGAGGCGGAGAATACAGGAATGCTGTATTTTTTGGAAGCTTCAAAAATGTCGAGGGTGTCGGAAAGCGAAGCCGCAATGGGTTTATCAATAAAAACACGTTTGCCTGCCTTGAGCACCTGAATAGCCTGTTCCAAGTGAAGACGACCGTCGTTGGTTTCCAGCAAAACGACGTCCACTTTTTTAAGCAGGTCAGCGATGGAATCAACGATTTCTACGTTCTGTTTTTTGACTTCTTCGGTATAAGCGGGAACGCGTTTGGTGCTGCTTTCAATGTCTTTGCTGCCTTGCGGATAGGCGGCTACTACTTTATACCCCAAAAAATCAGCACTTGCCTCGGGCGCATTGAGTGCTTTGACAAAAGCGGTGCTGTGTGAAGTGTCCAAGCCGATAATGCCGACGCGTTTGCCTGCGGCCACGGATTGCGCTGCCGCCTGTTTTGGGTTGACTGCATTGATGACTAAGCCGGCCAATGCGGCATTTTTAACAAATTTTCTTCGGCTTACAAATGAATTTACCATGATAAATAGTGGGAAAAGTGCCTAAAACAGGAAAGGTCGAGGTTGAAAAATAAAAATAGTTTAAAATTGCAGTATTCTATGTCTAAGAAGCGAATTTTGGCATTGATTTACGCATTCAACTATACTTTTACCATTCATATACAGACTATTAAAATGAAAGAATTCAATAAACAGGTGGCAGTAGTGACGGGGGCAGCATCGGGAATTGGGCTAGTCATTGCCCATAAACTCCTTACCGAAGGAGCACAGGTTGCTCTGTTTGATTTTAATGAAAAAGGATTGCATGGGGCGTTTGAAAGCTATGGCTCTCAAGTCCTGCTTATCGGGATAGATGTAACCAACGAAACCCTCGTTAGGGATGCTATTAGCCAAGTGTTATCGCATTTTGGTAAGATTGATATTCTCGTCAACTGTGTGGGAATCACGGGCGTGACCAACCTTAAAAGCCACGAAGTGAGTAGCGAGAATTTGCATAAAGTCTTTGAAGTCAACTTTATGAGTTGTTTTTATACCTCTAAAGCCGTTTTACCTTCTATGATGGCACAAAACTACGGGCGGATTCTGCACATTGCCTCAATTGCGGGCAAGGAAGGAAATGCGGGTATGTTGGCCTATTCAGCGTCCAAAGCAGCAGTCATTGGGCTGACCAAAGTACAGGGTAAAGAATACGCCGAGTACGGTATTACCGTCAATGCTTTGGCACCGGCGGTGATTCAAACGCCGCTGGTGGATGCCATGCCCGAAGTGCAGGTCAAATACATGACCGACAAAATTCCGATGAAACGTTGTGGTACGCTCGATGAAGCGGCCAATTTAGTGGCCTATATTGTATCTCCCAAAAACAGCTTTACTACGGGTTTTACCTTTGATTTATCGGGCGGAAGAGCCACGTATTGATTGACTACGCATGGAAAACAACCGCAGACATTTCTTGAAAACAGCAAGCGCAACAGGTTTAGGGCTTTTTGCTTCCAATCCTTTCGCGGCATACGCCACTACGCCCGACGGATGGGCACAAGTGCATGAACAGGCCAACCGCACCCGCGTCCAAAGATTCAACATGAGTGGTTACGCCGCCCCCAAACTTGATAAAGTTCGCATTGGATTCATTGGTTTGGGCAATCGTGGGATGGGAGCCGTAGATCGCATGAACAAAATCGAAGGCGTAGAGATCAAAGCCCTGTGCGACCTTCGTCCGGAGAAAGTAAATGCCGCTAAAAAGTTAGTGGAAGCCTCAGGTCATCATCCCGAAACCTACGTTGGCAGTCTGGAAATCTGGAAAAAACTGGCCGAGCGCACCGATTTGGATTTAATTTATATCCTCACGCCCTGGGCTTTTCATACACCAATGGCCGTATTTTCGATGGAACACGGCAAACACGTATGCGTGGAAGTGCCAGCCGCCAAAACCATTGACGAAGCCTGGCAATTGGTCGAAACTTCTGAGCAGACCAAAAAGCATTGTATGATGGTCGAAAACTGTTGCTATGATTTTTCGGAATTGCTTACGCTCAATTTAGCCCGTAACGGTTTCTTTGGGGAGATTGTCCACGGCGAAGCCGCCTATATCCACAATTTGCAGGAATATATGTTCTCAAAAACGCATTTCTATCAATTGTGGGAGCTTCATGAGATGTATCAACGCAAAGGAAACCTGTATCCAACGCACGGTTTGGGGCCGATTTGTCAGGTGATGAACATCAATCGCGGGGATAAAATGGAATACCTGACGTCCATGTCGAGCAATGATTTTGTGTTGGGGAATTTAGCCAAAGAACTCGCTGCCAAAGATGATTTTTATAAACCTTACGTGGATAAACCCTTCAACGGCAACATGAGTACGACGACCATCAAGACTCATAAAGGCAAAACCATTATGGTTCAGTACGATGTATCGTCGCCGCGACCTTATTCACGGATTCAATTGGTAAGCGGCACCAAAGCCATTGGTGTGAAATACCTCGAACCGGCGCGGTATTCAACCGGACACGAATGGATGAGCGCCGAAGAATACAAAGCGTTGGAACAAAAATACCTGCCGCCAATTGTGAAAAAAATGGGCGAAGTAGCCAAAAACGTCGGTGGGCACGGTGGTATGGATTTTCTGATGGACTGGCGCACGATTGACTGCCTTCGTAATGGCCTCCCGCTCGACCAAGATGTGTACGACGCGGCGCTTTGGAGTTCGGTAGCGCCCTTGAGCGGTTGGTCGGTAGCTAATCGTTCCAATTCCATCGATGTACCCGATTTTACAGGAGGCTCGTGGAAAAACAACGCGCCTGTTGATATTTCGATGACCAAAGGCGGAACTACTCAGGCCAAATTATAACGGATAAGGTGTTTATAAGGGCAGGATTCAAGTTACAAATGCAACTTCTTGATGGTTAGTTAATTGATTAAAAATTTGATTTGGTGTTTGAAAATCATGTCTTTTTCTTGGCCTGTTATTAAGTTCATTCTCTACAAATTTGATGT
>Ga0247843_1003549_pt1 | contig 25315 bp, 21 predicted proteins | sample LaCruzMarch2017__FD_192420 | JGI IMG/M metagenome (GOLD analysis project Ga0247843, IMG submission 192420) | Freshwater microbial communities from meromictic Lake La Cruz, Castile-La Mancha, Spain - LaCruzMarch2017_8m | ecosystem: Environmental > Aquatic > Freshwater > Lake | place: Spain...
GTGATATTATTTGAGAGAATAATGTTAAATTTGTCATCAAAGAGAGGGTGTTGTTTTGTACGAACTCAAATCTATGGATTTGAGATAAACCAGCCTCTCTTTTATTTTTTATTTAGGACGCTATTGATTATTCAAAAAATAAGTTAGTTTTGATCTTGAAATTTGAATCCAAATCTTTCAAAATTTGGTCTAAAAATCCAGTAAATAAGAATGCAAATTTATTAACCGAAAAATTGTGCTAGAAACTTGAAACTGTCTAAAAACCGAAAGAAAAACGATAATAAATATACATAGTAACAATTGAAATCAATTCAAAAATGAAACAGAAAAAAATTAAGTTAAGTGTTTTGCTGTTAGGCATAGGAATAACAGTAGTGGCACAAAAAGCAACTACTGCTGCAGGCGGAGTCGCTTCGGGTAGCGGAGGAACAGTTGCTTTTAGCATAGGACAAGTAGATTACACTACCCCCACAGGAGCAACAGGCTCGGTGGAACAAGGGGTGCAGCAACCCTACGAAATATCTATCATCTTGGGGGCAGAAGACCACCAAATAAGCCTTAATATGCAGGCTTACCCAAACCCAACTAACGTTTATTTAACACTATCTATTGATAAAAGCGAAGTTTCTACTTTGAATTTTCAATTGTATGACTTAAGCGGAAAGTTAATTGAAAGCAAAAAAATAACGAGTAAAACCGAAATTATCCCTATGGATAATTTACCAAGTTCAATCTATTTTTTGAAGGTAACAAACAATAATAAAGAAGTAAAAACATTTAAAATCATTAAAAACTAAAAGATGAAAAAGATTTATTCAATAGTAACTGGGCTATTAATAGCAGCAAGCGTTTGGGCACAAGCTCCACAAAAAATGAGTTATCAAGCCGTAATTCGTAATAGTAGCGGTACACTTATAACATCGACACCAGTAGGTATGAAAATAAGTGTTTTGCAAGGCTCTGCCACAGGCACTGTATCATATAGCGAAACCCAAACTCCAAGCACCAATGACAATGGTTTAGTAAGTATAGAAATTGGGAGTGGAACACCTGTAATTGGCACTTTTGCTGGCATTAACTGGGCAGCAGGCCCTTATTTTATAAAATCAGAAACTGACCCAACCGGTGGAACAACTTACTCCATTGTGGGAACTACCCAGCTGTTAAGTGTTCCTTATGCATTGTTTAGTGCAAGCGGAATTGGTGCAGGTTCAGCAGCAGGAAATACTCCTTATTGGAATGGAACAAGCTGGATAACTAATAGCAGTAATATTTTTAATAATGGCGGAAATGTAGGTATTGGGACAAGTAACCCACTTGAAAATCTTGTTATATCTGAACCTGTTGGTGCTGTTTCTGGTTCGCAAAACTTTCTACTAGTTGAAACAATCGTTAATCCTTTTTTATCTTCTAGTCAAGGTGTTATTATGAGAAAAGACGATGGAGCAAAACGCGGCTTTAAATTGTTTCATGATGGAAGTAATGATTTAAACTCTGTATTCAAAATAACGTCTTTTAGTGCAAGTGCAGATATAGATCGATTGACGATCAAACGAGACAACGGAAATGTTGGTATTGGGACAAATGACCCAAAAAGTAAATTACAAGTTGTTGGTCTTCCTGTATTCGCAGACAATTCATCAGCCATAGCAGGTGGACTTACAGTAGGAGCTTTTTACAGAACCGCTGTTGGTGTTTTAATGGTGGTATTTTAAACCTTTTATTAATTATTTTAGAGCTTGTTTAAATTCATAATTTTGAAAAAATTTAAACAAGTTCTAAATTGTAGTTTTCGATTTTTTTAAATGAAATCCCATAGCAAATCATCTGTCTAAAAAACAACGAACCGCTGATAGAACCTCCTATGTAAAGCTTCTCAAAGTTTTCCTTTTACCTGTAAAAGCAGTTAAAAATCAATTTGATGAAATTAAAAACTTTGATAAAGCCGCGGATGATCTGTTTTCAAAAGCTATATCTGCAATCAGGCAGCCAATCGAGTTATTTTTTAATTGGTTAATTTAAAAACAGATATACAGAGGGCTTCAAAAGTTAGATCTACAAATGGATTGCTAGTTCATGTTTTTGGTAGAATTGCTGCTGCATTTATTTATCTTATTTTTAACCATTGATTCGCATTATCCATTATCCATTATCCATTATCCATTATCCATTATTCATTATTCATTATTCATTATTCATTATTCATTATTCATTATTCATTATTCATTATTCATTATTCATTATTCATTATTATGGCCTCCCATAACGATTTAGGAAAAGCCGGCGAACTAGCCGCAGCAGAATTTTTAGTACAAAACGGATATTCAATCAGAGCTCAGAATTGGAAGACAAAATTTGGTGAGATTGATATCATTGCCGAAAACAAGGATTGGCTTATAATTGCAGAAGTTAAATCCAGGAGCAATACAACTTTTGGAAAACCAGAAGAAGCTGTTGATTATAGAAAACAACGCACATTAGTTAATATGGCAGACTATTATATCCGACAGTTTAAGATTGATAAAGAAACTCGATTTGATATTTTAAGTGTATTGATTAATGGGGAGAATGCAACAGTTACGCACCTTCCAAGTGCTTTTAGTCCATTTGACTAATTTAAGCGCATTTTCCGTACTTTTGCCGATTGTTAAAAATGCATTGCGATGGAGAAGAAAAATTTCGAGTTCAATAAATCACCAAAATCAAGTGACGACTCAGAAAAAAGAGCACGTAGAGGTTCTGAAGAAAAAGCACCAAGAGAAAGAAGACCAAGAAAAGATGAACCTGGTGCGGATAAACCTTATACAGCAAAGAAATTTGCACCTACTGAATACACTCCTAAAAAAGAAGGAAAAGATTTCGATTTTAAAGATAAAAAAACAGATAGAAGTGATGCTGATAGGCCGAAGAGAAACTATGAAAGAAAAGGTAGTGATTCTTCCTATGAAAAATCATCAGGAAAATCTGATACTCCTAAAGTTTTTAGAGAGAAGAAAGTAGCAGGGAAATCGGACTATTCAAAATCCGAAACTCCTAGGGAATATGGCGATAAGCCAGCTTATAGTGATAGGAAAAAAGAATGGAATAAAGACGAAAGACCCCGTAAGTTCGATGGCCCTAAAGAATATGGAGATAAACCTGCTTTTGGTGATAAGAAAAAAGTTTGGAATAAAGACGAAAGACCACGCAAATTTGATGGACCCAAAGAATATGGCGATAAGCCAGCTTATGGAGATAAGAAAAAAGTTTGGAATAAAGACGAAAGACCACGCAAGTTTGATGGACCTAAGGAATCTGGAGATAAACCAGCCTACGGAGATAGAAAAAAAGAGTGGAACAAAGACGAAAGAAAAAGCAATTACGATGGACCCAAAGAATACGGCGATAAATCGTTATTCTCAGAAAGTAAGAAAGAATGGAATCCAGAAGAAAAACCTTCTTACGGGGAAAAGCGACCTTATATAAAAAGAGAGTATTCAGGAAAAAGTTCTTCAACAACAGGTCATAATGAAGATAAACGAAAGAAAGATTGGGGTAAATCAAGTAAAGATGATAGTGCACCAATTGAAAAAGGCGCTTGGAGAGAGAACTCTTCAGCAGAATTTGTAGATAAGCCTTATTCAAAAGACAGAGATTTCAAAAAAGGAAAAACAATTAAACAAGATTGGGAAAAACCTTTAGAATCTCCGGAATATGCTAAAAGGAGCAGTCCTAAAATCTTTAGAGACAAGAAAGTAAAAAAACAAACATTAGAAGATTTAGATGGTAAGATTAGATTGAACAAGTATATTGCAAATGCAGGTATTTGCTCTAGACGCGAAGCTGACGATTTAATAAAAAGTGGCGCTATCAAGGTAAATAACGTGGTGGTTTCTGAGTTAGGTTTCCGAATTAGTCCAATGGATAAAATTCAATATGGCGATGAAACTTTGAGCAAAGAAGTTAAACGTTACGTTTTATTGAATAAGCCAAAAGATTATATCACTACAAGTAATGATCCTGAGGGCAGAAAAACAGTAATGGATTTGGTGAAAAATGCTTGTAAAGAAAGATTGTATCCAGTAGGTAGGTTAGATAGAGCAACTACAGGTTTATTGTTGATGACAAATGATGGAGAATTGGCAAAAAAATTAACCCATCCAAGTCATCAAGTAAAGAAGATTTATCATGTTTCATTAGATAAAAATTTGAAAGCAGTAGATTTAAAGAAAATTACTGAAGGTATTACGTTAGAAGATGGTTTAACTGAAGTGGATGAGATAGCTTATGTGGGAGAAGGTGCAGATAAAACTGAAATTGGAATTGCGCTTCATTCAGGAAAAAATAGAATTGTTAGAAGAATCTTTGAACATCTTGGGTACGAAGTGGTGAAATTAGATCGTACTTTCTTTGCAGGATTAACAAAAAAAGATCTGCCAAGAGGAAATTACCGACTATTAACAGAAAAAGAGATTATCAATTTACGCATGGCATAAGAATTTTTTAAAAAATGACTTTAATTGGAAAAGCAATTAAGAAGGCTTTGGACATTCAAACACGATTAAAAATTGTTAGGAGAAGCCAAAAACCAGAAAAGAAGCAATTAAAAACGTTATTAAAATTAGTCAAGAAAGCTCAAAATACTGCATTTGGTATTCATTATGGATTTGAAGAAATTTTGAATTCAAATGATCCTCAGAAAGAGTTCAAAAAACGTGTGCCCATTTTCGATTATGACTCCATTCATGACCAATGGTGGCATCGTTCCTTGCAAGGTGAAGAAGATGTTGCTTGGCCAGGAAAAGTAAAATACTTTGCGCTAAGTTCGGGTACTTCTGGAGCCCCAAGTAAAAAAATTCCTGTTACACTTTCTATGATTAGAAGTATCAGGAGAACTAGTGTTAGACAGATTCTTTCTTTAGCTGATTACAATCTCGAACCTGAGGTATTTGAAAAAGGAATTTTGATGATTGGTGGTTCTACAGATCTTCAGAAAAAAAGCAGTTATTATGAAGGCGATTTAAGTGGAATTAATGCTGCTCAAGTGCCTTTTTGGTTTCAAGCACATTATAAACCGGGAAAGAAAATTGCCAAAGAGCGAGATTGGGAGGCAAAATTAGAAGAGATTGTGCGTTCTGCCAAGGAATGGGATATTGGAATTATCGTAGGAGTACCTGCTTGGGTGCAAATCGTGATGGAAAGGGTAATTAATCATTACCACCTAACCACAATTCATGATATCTGGCCAAATCTAAGTATTTATGTGCATGGAGGAGTATTCTTTGAGCCTTATAAAAAAGGTTTTGAAAAGCTTCTTTCTAAACCATTAGATTACATTGAAACTTACCTTGCCTCAGAAGGATTTATTGCTTTACAAAGCAAAAAAGACATGCAAGGAATGGAACTAGTGTTAAACAACGGCATTTTTCTGGAGTTTATTCCTTTTAATGAACTCAATTTTAATTTTGATGGGTCATTGGTAGAAAACCCTGAAGTTCTTTCAATAAATGAAATAAAAGAAGGTGTTGAGTATGCTATTATACTTTCTACTTGCGCAGGTGCTTGGAGATATATGATTGGCGATACTATTAGATTCCTAGATAAATCTAAAAGTGAAATAACTATTACAGGACGTACAAAGCACTATTTAAGTCTATGTGGAGAGCACATGAGCGTAGATAATATGAATCATGGGATTTTAAGTGCTGCAAATGATTTAAAAATTGAAGTTCCCGAATTTTGTGTGGCAGGTGAAATTGATGATAAGATATTTAAACATAAATGGTTTATCGGAACAGATGATAAAGTTGATGCCGAAGATTTTAGATTAAAGTTAGACGAATATATTAAATCTGTAAACGACGATTATAAAGTTGAACGAAGGTCAGCACTAAAAGAAATGCAATTGCAAGTTTTGCCAGTTAACATGTTTTACGATTGGATGAGAAGTAAGGGGAAAGAAGGAGGCCAAAATAAATTTCCTCGTGTTTTGAAAAAAGAGCAATTAGCCGAATGGGAAGCTTATATTGCGCAAAATTCTAAATTGTAACATTGAATGAAAGGAGCACTATGGACAGGTTTTCTGACAGGACTTTGGTTAAGCTTGTCTTTTGGTCCTGTTTTTTTTATGTTGCTTTCTACTAGTATAAAAAAGGGTGTCAAAGAAGCAATTATATTTGATACCGGAGTTTTTTTAAGTGATGTGTTTTATATAGTAATTGCATTTTTTGGAGCATCTATAATATTAAACAATGAAGTGTATAAAGACTTGATTGCTTTAATTGGTGGAGGGATTTTAATTGTATTTGGCATAATTCCTTTTTTTAACCTAAAGAAAGTAAATGTTTCTGACGAGGAAGAAGAGCCGGGAATAATGCATAATATTGATGATGTCTTAAATAACATTGATAAACCTCTAAAAGCAAGTGGAATTAGAGCTACTGGAGGATTGAAGAGTTTAGGGCTAATAGCAAAAGGTTTTTTTGTAAACTTCTTAAATCCAACTGTCCTAATAATTTGGTTTACTGCTGCAGCAGGTGCTTTTGCCACATTCGATAATAGACAGTCACTTGTAATTACCTATTTCTTAGCAACTTTGACTACTTATTTCGGTATCGACATAGCGAAAATATACCTTGCAGTAAGTTTGAAAAGGTTTCTAAACCCCAAAGCACTTACCCTAATTCAAAGATTATCGGGTGTTGTTATTATTGTATTTGGAGCTTACCTAATTTTTACTGCAATTGATATGTAACTCTTAGGATTTCTTAGTCCTGTAACTTCTCTTTAAAATACCTGCTGTGCCAGCTTTCTTTTGCAGGAATCTTCCAATTGTTTTTTAATTCCTTTCCAGAGAAAACCAGGTTGTTAAAGACCATCGTGTCTGAACTTATTTGTCCTTGATTGGCCAAAGTCTCAAATTCATCTAAACTTGAAATCTGCAGATGCTCATTATCATCATACCAAACTATTTGTGTGCGGTCCATAAAATCTACTCCAAGCTTTAAACCCATTGCAGTAATCCAACCAATTGATTTATCTATAGAACAACCAGTGGCCATTGCCTGACGCTCATCTAACATTACAATTACAAATAAATTGTTCAATACCATTATTTCTGCTCGCAATGGTTTACCATGTGCTGCCCAGTTCGCCACAAACATTTTTCCTGAGTCTGTTAGTGCTGTAATTTCTTCATTCAAAAGAACACGTTTGGCCTGATATACCCAAATTCTATCTGAATCTTCAATGTGTTGAAAAGCTGTTTCCATGATAAAGTTTTTAGTTACTTCGAAAGTAATAAAAAAACAGTATACAAATTACAAATCTGCAGCTTGTGCTATTAATTCTGCAATGTCAAGAACACTCACAGTTCCCTCTTTTTCAGCGAGTTTTACTCCATCAGTCATCATTGTACTGCAAAAAGGACATCCAACCGCTATTATGTTTGGTTGTAAAGCTAAAGCTTCCTCAGAGCGTTCTACATTCACCTCTTTGTCGCCTTTTTCTGCTTCCTTAAACATTTGTGCCCCGCCGGCTCCACAACAAAGACCTTTGGCTTTGCATCTTTTCATTTCAACTAATTCTGCATCTAACTTAGCAAGAACAGACCTTGGCGCCTCATATTCACCATTTGCTCTTCCTAAGTAGCAAGGGTCGTGAAAAGTAATTTTCTTTCCTTTAAATTCGCCTCCCTCCACTTTTATTTTACCATCATTCAGCAACTGTTCTATGAGTTGGCTGTGGTGAACAACATCGTAATTTCCTCCTAAATCAGGATATTCATTTTTCAAAGTATTAAAACAATGAGGACAAGCTGTTACAATTTTCTTTATCTCATATCCATTTAAAACTGCAATATTTTGCATGGCTTGCATTTGAAATAAAAATTCGTTTCCTGCCCTTTTTGCAGGATCGCCTGTACAAGATTCTTCTGTACCTAAAACTGCAAATTTTACTTGTGCTGCATCTAAAATTTTAGCAACAGCTTTTGTTACTTTCTTCGCTCTGTCGTCGAAACTGCCAGCACAACCAACCCAAAAAAGAATTTCAGGACTGTCTCCTTCTGCAATGTATTCAGCAACGGTTTTAATTTTCATTCTTATGTGGATTTTTAAGATTCAGAAGCCCAGTTTAATCTATCTGCAGGAGAGAACTGCCAAGGCGCTCCATTGTTTTCCATGTTGTTGAACATGGTGCTTAAGGAAGCAGGTGGTGCACTTTCTTCCATTACCAATTGTCTGCGCAAATCAACAATTATATTTAAGGGGTCAATATTAACTGGACAAGCTTCCACACAAGCATTGCAAGTGGTGCATGCCCAAAGTTCTTCAGGTGAAATATAATCATGTAACAACGATTTTCCATCGTCTACAAATGTTCCTTTATTCTTATCAATATTTTTACCTACTTCTTCAAGTCTATCGCGGGTTTTCATCATGATTGCCCTTGGACTTAACAATTTGCCAGTTTGGTTTGCCGGACATTCAGAAGTGCATCTTCCACATTCGGTGCAAGTGTAGGCGTCTAGTAAATTTTTCCAGGTAAGGTCTTGAACATCTTTTGCTCCGAATTTTACTGGACCTTCAATTTCTACAGGTGTTGCAGATGGGTCAAGCATTAATTTTACCTCATTGGTAACTGCATCCATATTGGTGAAATGCCCCTTCGCTTCCAAATTCGAATAATACACATTTGGGAAAGCTAGAATAATATGGAAATGCTTAGAGTAGGGCAGGTAGTTTAGAAATGCTAAGATGCCTAAAATGTGAAACCACCAAGTAGATCGCTCCAAAAACACCAAAGAGGTGTTTGAAAGAGAATCGAACAAAGGAACTAAAAAGCCACTCACAGGAAATGAACCAGCAGTAATGTAATGTCCAAAGTTTCGGGAAGCTAATATGGAATCACTCGCATTCATAATTAAAAATGCTGACATAAGTAAAACTTCAATTCCTAAAATAATATTCGCATCCGAACGAGGCCATCCATTTAATTCGCCTTGTCTAAATCTTTTTATATAAATAACATTTCTCCTTATAAAAAATGCTACAACTCCTATCAATACTAATAAGGCTAAGATTTCAAAACTGGCAATCAAGAAATCATAAAAGCCACCTAAAAATGAAAACAACCTGTGTGTTCCTAATATTCCATCCAACACAATTTCTAAGACTTCAATATTGATTATTACAAAACCAACATAAACAAACAAATGCAGAATAGCTGGAATTGGACGCACTAACATTTTGCTTTGTCCTAAAGCTACTTTTGCCATTATCTTCCAGCGTTTAGCCGGTTGGTCAGTTCTATCTAGCTTTTTTCCTAGTTGAATGTTACGAATTATTTTTCTAACATTCCATGTAAATAGACCTGCACCAGCAGCAAGTATAATGGTGAACAAAACATTTTCAATACCCATACTATTATTTTGAATTGAACAAATATAAACTTCCCAATTTAATAAACCTCAGAAGTTATGGCTTGTTCGTTTTTTCTTTTTTTCCGAAGAGAGAAAAATGCACATATCGTTTAGGATTTGCTTTCATATCTTCGAGCAATAAGCTTAAATTCCTAGAACTAGCATCTAGATTATTGTAGAGAGAATCATTGGTGGTTAGTTGACCAATGCTGCCTTCACCCTTTTCAATTTTATTTAGAATATTGTTGAAACTATTCACAGCGCTGCTTAAATCGGTCATTGTTTGTTTCACATTACTCTTCGCCACATCATCTGTAATTCTCTCCAAATTATTAAAAACACCACTAATTTTATCGTTGTTGTTTTTTAAGTTTTCGGTTATAGAATGGACATTTGTAAATATATCGCCCATTTTTTTACGTTCGTTGGTAACTAAAATATCGAATTCTTTAACTGTATGTTCAAAGGTTAACAAGGAAGTGTTAATGCTTTCGAAACTATTTACCAGTCCATTTTGAGTTTTGGTATTAAAAACGGCATTTAGCCCAACAAGCACTGTATCAACTGAATTCGCTAGTTTTTCAATTTGTTTTTTAAGCGGAAGTATTGCATTTTTTATTTCATCAGTAATTCCAGTATCTCTTACAGAAGTTAAAGTATCACCTTTAACAGCAAATGTTTTCGATTTACCTAAAGTGAGTTCTAAAGTTCGCGTACCTAATAAATCACTCACAATATGCGCTTCGCTGTCTTCGGGAATAGTTACATTTCTGTTGGTTATTAGAATTTTTACAATCATTCTAAACGAATGATCTGACTCAAAATAAATATTATCTATAATTCCTACTTGCATTCCATTTAATTGAACACGCGCCGATGGCATTAATTGGTCAACATCATCAAAAACAGCATAAAAAGTTCTGGATGGAGAGAAGACATTTTTACCTTTCAAATAATTAAATCCAAAATAGAAAAACAAAATAGCGGCTACCATTACCAAACCGACTCTTGCTTCCTTTGTTAACTTTATTTTCATTCATTTAATATTTTAAGGTGTAATGGTTTGCGCTTCTTGTAAACTGATGCGATTGTTATTTTTAAATACTACCACGAAAGCGTCAGTAAAGCCCAATTTTTTCATTTCGCTTTGCAATTTTATGGCTTCTTCTTGTTTTTCGCAATTTCCTACGGTATATTTCCAAGAATTGTTCACATTATATTCCCAAACATCTGTCCTGCCTCTAAATCTTGAAGATTTTAAAGATACTCTTTCAGGTGAATTATATACTTGAACACGATAGATGATTTCATCTTCACCTGGTTTTACTTTCTCCTTAATTGCATTAGAATTGGTAGAAATAGTTTCCTGTGGTTGTTCTACTATTGTTTTTGGCTTATCAACTTCAGTAATTTCTTCAATCGGTATCTGTTTGATAGAAGTGCCATCTACCCAATGTTTATAAGTGTTAAAAGCTTTTAAAATAGCATTTGCCATTTTTTGTTGACCTAACTCACTTTTTAAGAATTTTTCATCTTCCCCATTTGTTAAAAATCCTGTTTCAATCAAAACTGAGGGCATGGTAGTTTTGTACAAAACAAGAAATCCAGCTTGTTTCACACCTCTGTTATGTCTGTTTGCATATGTTTTAAACTCATGTTGCAATCTATCGGCAAAATACAAGCTCTGATCTAAAAAAGCATTTTGATAAAGCGAGAAAATAATGTTTGCTTCAGGACTATTAGGGTCGAAACCATCGTATTTTCTTTCGTAATTATCTTCCTGTAGAATTACGGCATTTTCTCTTTTCGCAACATTTAAATTATCGTCTGTTTTGTGCAAACCCATCACAAATGTTTCCGCCCCATAAGCTGTTTTTGGCCCGCTATTGCAATGAATACAAACAAACAAATCTGCTTTATTTTCATTTGCAATTTGTGCTCTTCTGTACAATTCAACAAATACATCTGTTTTTCTGGTAAAAATAACCTTCACATCAGGAAAATGTTGTTCTATTAATTTACCAAGCTTTAATGAAACAGCCAAAGCCACATTTTTTTCATTTGCAGAAGAACCATGGCAACCAGGATCGTGTCCGCCATGTCCTGGGTCAATTACAATTGTCCTCATTACTGAAGCTCTTTTATCTTTTTTAACAGCTTGTAAAGGTGTAGAAAAATACACTGTAATACCCGCTAATACTATGAAGAAGAGTAAAATTAAAAAGCTTTTTAACAATCTATGTTTCATCTGTTTTGTAGTAATCATCTTCGATTGCACTGAAATAAATTAGTTTTGCAGCCGTTAACATCGAATTTTACAAAACTAATCTTATCTGACATTGCGTTTCGCTTACGCGCTTCAACACTTAACAACAGTTTTATTCACAATATTTGGAGGCACAAATGTGTCAGCGCAAGTATTGGAGAATAACGCATTGATGTCAAAAACCTTGTCTGTAGAAACACAATTAACGCCAGATTCTTCTAAAAAAGACACCTCAAAGACAATAAAAAAGCTTGAAGTTGGCCAATTACCAGCTTCTTCTGATGCGTTAGATTCAAAAGTCGATTATCAAGCCAGCGATTCTATGCGCTTCGATATGAAGAGCAAAAAGATTTATTTATATGGAAGTGCTGATGTTAAATATGATAAGATACATTTAACTGCCGATTATATAGAAATAAATTGGGGAAACAATGTTGTGCATGCCGAAGGAAGACCAGATAGCACCGGAAAAATAAAAGGTGAACCTGTTTTCGACGAGGGCTCACAAACCTTCAACGCAGATAAAATTGATTACAATTTCAAATCGAAAAAAGGCAAAATTTCCGGGGTTTTTACAAAGCAAGGAGATGGTTTTTTGCATGGAGAACAAGTGAAAAAAAATGAAAAAGATGAGTTTTATGTGAAGAATGGCAAATACACCACTTGCGATTTGCCAGACCATCCTCACTTCTTTATCAATGCAAGTAAAATCAAAGTAATTCCAAACGATAAAATTGTATCTGGTCCTGCGAATTTGGTGATAGAAGATGTTCCAACTCCATTGGTAGTTCCTTTTGGATTGTTTCCTAATAGCACAACGCGTAAGTCCGGAATTCTTTTCCCTCAATATGGTGATTCTCCTGCGTTGGGTTTCTTTCTTACTGATGGAGGTTATTACTTTGGTATCAACGATTATATTGATGCTTCGATTCGTGGTGATATATATTCACGTGGAAGCTGGGGCGTAAAATCTGGAATTTCATACAACAATCGCTATCATTATAATGGAAACCTTGACCTTAGGTACTCTAATATTTTACAAGGAGATCCAGAATTGCTCGGCTCTAGGGTGAGTAAAGATTTCTTTGTTAATTGGAAACACAGTCAAGATGCTAAGGCAAGACCTAATTCTCGGTTTTCAGCAAGTGTGCAAGCTGGAACAAGTAATTATAATGCGCTGAATTCTCAAAACGCTGCTACAATTGTTGCCAACACTTTCCAATCAAGCATTTCCTATTATAAATCTTTTGTAAAATTGCCCATCAACATCAACGTGAGTGCTGGTCATAGTCAAAACACGGCAACTAAAATTATTACTTTATCAGCGCCTGAATTTCAACTCAATACCAATAGACTTTTTCCGGCAAAACGTAAAAAAGTTATTGGAACTGAGAGGTGGTACGAAAAAATTGGTGTTACTTATACCATGCAAAGCAGAAATAGCATTACCATAGCAGATTCATTAATAGGAAGACCAGGCTGGCTCAGCAAATTCAACAATGGAGTACAGCATACTTTGCCCATTTCTACTTCTTTGCAAGTGCTAAAATATTTTACCGTTACGCCTAGCGTAAACTTTTTAATGCGCAATTATTTTAGTTCTATCGACAAACAATTCGATACCACTTCTAATTCCATTCTCATAGATACTTTGAGACAATTCAAAACACTTGCTGAATATAATTTTAGTACATCAATTACCACAAGAGTTTATAGCTTCCTGAAACTTGGTAAAAACACTATTAGAAATGTAATGAATCCTCAAGTGAGTTTTAGGTTACAACCCGATTTTGGAACCCAAAGACAGCTCATCGACCCCTCAACTAATTCAGTGCTTCAACTTTGGTCGCCTTTTGAACAAGGTTTATACGGTCAGCCAACCGTTGGAAGGCAAGGTACAATTGGTTTTAATGTTAATAATAATATTGAAGGGAAATTCAAATCTAAACGAGATACAACTGGAACTGGATTAAAAAAAGTGGTGATTTTGGATGCTTTGAACTTTGGAACTTCCTATAATTTGGCTGCCGATTCTCTCAATTGGGCACCTATTAATATTGCAGCCCGTACCAAATTGTTTAAAAAACTCGATCTTGTTTACAGCAGCAATTATGATTTGTATGCCATTAATCCTAAAAATAACCTGCGAATTAATAAGTTTCAATTAAATGAAACTGGCCAATTATTGCGCATGCTCAGTTCCAGTTTAGCTTTAACAACTTCATTAACCAGTAAAAAGAAAATCACTAAAACAACAACAAAAGGAACACCCGAAGAACTTGCAGGCATTGCAAGAAATCCTTTTAACTATTACGATTTCGATATTCCTTGGAGATTAAACCTGAGTTATATTTATGGAATTACTGCTAGTGGAAATGAATTAAAGAGAAATCAAATTTTAAATTTTAATGGTGACATATCCATTACCCAAAAATGGAAATTAGGTTTTAATTCGGGATATAATGTTAAAGAAAAAGAATTTACTTTTACGAGTATTGACATTGTGCGAGATCTACACTGCTGGGAAATGCGGTTTAACTGGATTCCATTTGGCTTCCGCAAAAGCTACAGTTTTACCATTCAAGTAAAATCATCTATGTTGCAAGATTTAAAATTGAACCGACGCAGACAATGGTTCGATTTACAAGACCAATAATTGTTAAGCGCCTGTAAATTCAGCACTTCTTTTACGCACAGATTTTTTGAATAAAAGAAATTCAGAAAAAATACTCAAACAAAGCAATAATACCAATACTGAATAAAATAGTGCGATAGAATTTATAAAGAAACTCCCAAACTGAGCTAAAAATAAAAGTGTTGCAGCCACAGAAATAAACAAAATCATGGGCGTGATTCTATATTTTAAATAAATGGATTTAGCATTTCTCCAACTATTAAAATTATTAGGAATTATCATTTTATTTAATTCAAAACTTACCTTTTCTAAATACTGATTATAAAAATAATAACAAATGTAAAATACACCAAAAGACGGCAGTAAAACTATTGCTGCTATTAAACCTCCAATAGACATTATCAGCATTCCAATAATTAAAATAATACTGCCATATAGTAATCTAAAAAATCGATAAAAAGCAAATCCTATTGCGCCTAACTTTTTCTCTCCTGGAAACGATTTTTCAATTAAAAATTCATACCATTTCCCTACAATTTCTAATGGGTTAAAGTGAAATTTCCTCAGTTTACTCCACCATTTCAGCTCTTTTCCTTGTTCATTTATTAAGTGAAACAAACTCGCAATATTGTCTAATTCTTTAATCAAAGGAGAATTAACTTTTGGAGGTGGCGGTGCCGCTGCTCTTTCGCGTTTTATTCTTTGGTTGGCAATTGGACGTTTTCTTATATCATTAATTGCCTCAACAGGCAATTTTAATAAGTAATCATTTGCTTTTTTTGCCTCAATAAATTTTAACGATGCGGCCTGTTGCGCTTTAATTTCTATAAATAAATCAGGATGAAACCGCTTAGCCATTTTCCTAAATGCAAGCCGTACATCTTCATGACTTACTGGTAAGTTCAATTCTAATAATTGAAGAGCTTCATTTACTGTCATTTAGTTGAAATCAAATCTCGCTTTAGCCTGCAAAGATAATTCTTGAAAAAGAAATTCTCTATTTTTTATTCTATCTATTTTCTCAATACAACTTTATAATTACGCTGGCTTGTTACTAATATTGCTCGCAATGTTTTAAGCCGATTTTATTTTTTTGGGCGCCTTTTCTTGCTTTCGGCAGTATCTGCTTCTTTCAGTCGCAGTATACTTGCCTCAATCAAGGGCGCGGCTTCATTCATAAAAATAGCATTCAGCGCATCAAATGTATTTTATTACCTTTCGGCACTTTCAGCATTATTTATGAAGTTGCATCCTCCTATTTCCTTAAAAGAACTAAGTCAGTTAATTAACGCTGAATTCAAAGGTAATCCAAATCATATCGTGAGCGGAATTAACGAGATTCATAAGGTAGAAAATGGCGATTTGTCTTTTGTAGACCATCCAAAATATTACGACAAATGTTTAAATTCTGCTGCAACCACAATCTTAATCAATAAAGACGTTCCTTGCCCAGAAGGCAAAGGACTCATCATTAGCGATGACCCATTTCGTGATTATAATTTTTTAGTAGATTTTTTCAGACCATTTCAACCAGCAGAACAATTAGTAAATACCTCTGCTAAAATTGGAAAAGGAACCATTATTCAACCCGGAGCTTTTGTTGGAAACAACGTTACTATTGGCGAAGATTGCCTCATTCATCCAAACGTTACTATTTACGACCATTGTGTTTTAGGTGACCGAGTTGTAATTCACGCAAACTCTGTAATTGGGGCAGATGCATTTTACTTCAAAAGAAGACCCGAAGGTTACGATAAAATGAAAAGTTGCGGACGCGTTGTTATAGGAAATGATGTGGAAATTGGCGCCAGTTGCACTATCGACAAAGGCGTTTCTGGCGATACTGTTATAGGAAATGGAACAAAATTCGACAATCAAATTCACATTGGCCACGATACAGTAGTGGGCGAAAATTGTCTTTTCGCAGCGCAAGTTGGTGTGGCAGGTGTTGCTACTATCGAAAACAATGTTATTCTGTGGGGGCAAGTTGGTGTTTCTAAAGATCTTACCATTGGCGAAGGAGCCATTGTTTTGGCACAAAGTGGTGTTCCTAAATCCTTAGAAGGAAATAAAACGTACTTTGGAAGTCCCACACAAGACGCACGACAAAAAATGAAGGAATTAGCAGCTTTAAAATATTTACCAGATTTAGTATCTCGCAAAAATACAGCAACAGAAAGCGAACTGTAAAAACATACACGATTGGTTAATTAACATAAATAAATTGATTGAGGCAGTAAAATTTTCTAAAGACCAACATTACAAGAAGCAATTATATTCTTTGCTTCAGGTTACGCGCGCCATCAACAATAATTTTCCAGCATCCGATTTATTCAGCATTTTCGAATATATTCTTAGTCAACAACTTGGTTATACAAAATTTGCATATTGCTGTTACGACGAGATTTGGCGTTGGCAAGTAACATATTGCGCCGCAAATGAAACAAGAGTAATTAAACCTGAGATTGACTTAGTAGAATTCAATGAACTTACATTTATTAATGAAAATTCTCCTATAAATCTTCGAAACTTCAACGTTGCAATTCCAGTTTATCACAAGAAAAGGCCCCTTTCCGTTTTATTAATCGGCGATTTAGATGAGTTGTCGCTTGAAAACGCCCGAACGCACGATTTAGAATTTGTTGAAACAATCAGCAATATTATCTCTGTTGCTATCGAAAACAAGCACTTGTTCAAAGACAATGTGCAACAAGAAATGTACAAACGAGAAATGGAAATGGCGAAGGACGTGCAAAACATGCTTATTCCTTCTAGTTTACCAAATGATGAATACTTCGATTTTGCTGCATTTTATCAACCACAGCGACACATTGGTGGCGATTACTATGATTTTATAAGTGTTAATGATGATGAAGTTATTTTTTGTGTGGCCGATGTTTCTGGAAAAGGTGTTGCGGCTGCATTATTAATGGCAAATTTTCAGGCTTACCTGCATGCTTTGGTGGGCATAACAACCGACCTCAAAAGGATTATTCATGACCTCAATAATAGAGTAGCAGAAAGTGCTAAAGGCGAAAAATTTATTACCATGTTCATCGCCCGATACAATAAATTAAGTAGAAAATTGAATTATGTAAATGCTGGGCATAATCCACCAATTTTAACTTCTCAAAATGATTCTATTCTTTTAAAAGAAGGAACTACAGGTCTAGGAATGTTAGAAAAACTGTTTAGATTAGAAGAAGGTGAAGTAGAAGTAGTAAAAAACTCACGCTTGCTTTGTTATACCGATGGTTTAGTTGAACAAGAGAATGAAGGAGGAAAAGACTTTGGAATTGAGCAACTCGAGTTAATCATGCACCAAAACCGAAGTTGTAATTCTGAAGAATTCAATAAAATTTTACTCGATTATTTGGTAACTTACAAGGGAGAACAACCTTATATAGATGATATAGCTTTATTAACTTGTAGGTTCTTCTAATTTGTCTTCCTTTTTTTTATTATTGTGATAAACATCTAACGAAACAATTATTGCAATCATCGACCAAAATGGGGCAGATGCCTTATCCTGGTCAAGAAAATTGTTTAAAAAGCCATGCAAGAAATAGGTAAATAGTCCAATTAGAATTCCTATTGCCAAAAACTTTATTTCAGGACTTTTTGAATTATAGTATAACCTTGTTCCTGTTGTTATCGTGCTTATAATTATTCCTAACATTAATATAGTTCCAATTATTCCTTGCTCAGCCAATGGACCTAGGTACTCGCTATGCGAATTTCCTAATTTTCCTGCATTGGTGCTTACATAAGTAAGTTCGTAAGAACGTTGGTAAGGGGCATATTTAAACCGATAAGTTCCAGGTCCGAAACCAAGCAACGGTTTTTTCTCAAACATTCTTACTGCAGAACTCCACCTGTTTATTCTTTCTAAATTAGATGCGTCATTTTTAATATTGGAAACTGATTGAAGGTGTTTTCCTAAATCTTTAGAGGAACTTTGTTTATTCCTTTCTATTTTCATTAAGATATCATCTTTGAAGTAAAACAAAGTCGCTATTAAAATAAAAAATCCAGCTAATAAAATCTTAAAATCAACTCTAAAAAGGTAAATCAAGTAAATAAAATATGCAGCCGCAACGCTCAGCCAAGCGGCTCTTGTGTAAGAAACTATAATTCCAACTAGAATAATGAGAAAAAATAAGAATGAATATATTCTGTAGCTGGGAGGATAAGATTTATCAAAACTAAAAACGAACATTACCGGCAACATCATTGCTATTACAGCGCCATATATGGTATGATCTTTAAAGAAAGGTTGCATCACCCAGTAAAGAGCATTCTTATCAATATTAAAGTTAAAGAATTGAATAACAGAATATACTATTACAATACTTAGTGGAATGGTAAACAGCCAAATCCAAAAGCGTATATTTTTTTTCTCCTTAAAAATTTTGGAAGCCACAAAATAGAAGCTTACAACAAACCATAACCTTGCTATAGTATATTTAATTGAAACCAAAGGCATGCTGCTTGTTAAAGATGTAATGCACATCCAAATCAAATGACAAATAATAAAGATAGTTACAGGATGTTTAGTAATATTCTTATCAAACCCTCCTTCAAATATCAGTTTAAAGAAAAACACCAACATAACTCCAAACAACAAAGGCTCTGTAGGCAAGGTAAGTGCAGCATATTCATTAAACTCAACAGTTAATGACAATGGCACAAAAAAGAGAATAAAATATACGAGCTTGTCTAAGGAAATTAGGGCTGAAAAAAGAATTAAAACTACTAATGGTAGTAATGGAAGTAAATAGAATTCTTGGGTTAGTAAATACGAATTAGCTGCAATAAAAGCAGCTATTAGTCCGTAAAACCATCTTATAGACCAATTATTTTTTCCAGTTAAAATCTTAGGCTCGTTCACTGGAAATTACCCCTATACGTCTTACATTTTCTAAAATCAACATTACTACAATTGAAAGCAAAAACACCGACAATGTCGACACAAGCACAATCAACCAACGAATAGGATATGATTTCTTTTCTGCCGGTTTTGCCACATTTACCACAAATTTATTGGGTAATCTTTCTGTGGCATCTACTTTAGCTTCTTCGTATTTTGTTTTCAATCTGCTCAAAGCCTCTCTATCATGTTCCATATCTTCGGTAATTGAAGTATATAATCCTCCATACTTTGCAAGCACAGCCATTTGATCTTTAATAGCATTTACTGTACTTTGGTTATTTGCGATTTGTGCTTTTCCTAGCGTTTCTGTAAGTCTTTCTACTTGAGCTTCATAATTTAAAACTCCAAGAAGTCTTAGTTTGGTTAATGTATCTTCTCTGGCTGCTAAATATGTTTCAAAATCCTTGTATTCTTTTTCAACAATGTAAAGTGCTTTTTTTGCTCTTTCATGTTGCATACGTGTTTTAACTGTATCGAGCAAATTTGAAATTTCATTAGCAATATCAGCTGCTAACTTAGGGTCTTCATCAAGCACATCAACTCTTACAGATAAATACTCAGTACGATTGTATGATATATTTTCATCAAACATTTGACTAAGTTTTGTCATTGGATAACTACCGTTGGGGTCAATGTCGTAATGCTCCATCAAATTGTATTTCGAGATAACTCTTTCTTTTACCTCGTCAGAATTTAATATTTGAAGCATCTGTTCTACTTGCTCTTCCTCACCAAATTGTAAAATATTTTCTTTCTCGAAACTGTTTTCACTTAATAATGATTTAGAAATCGAACTGTTAGTTGTGGGAAACATGATAACAGATGATTTGAATTTTGGTTTGATAAACAACTCTGATGAAAATATCACAGATGAAATCAGGGCAATTAGTGTCGCAATAATAATTGGCTTTCTTCTTTTCCAAAGAAATAATACCAAATTAGTAGAATCAAACAGACTGCCATTAGAGGCGTTTTCCGTCATAAAAGGGGATTTAGGCTTTATTAATTTCGGCGGCAAATGTACAAATTACAGCCACAAAAATGGTATTATCCATATTTGAAAATGCGAACCATTGATTTTATATGCAATAATCCAATGGCAAAAGCAAATCCAGCACTCGAAACACCAAATATTACTAAACCAGCCAACCAGTTATGAATCGTGTTTTGAGTAATGTAAGCGAATAAAAAAGTTGAAGGAATAAAAATGATTAACTGACTAATAAGTCTTTTATTCACTTTAAATTTAAAAATGCGTTGAGCAATGTAAATCTGCAAGAAAGACGCAATAAATTGTGTTACAACACTTGAAACAGCGGCACCTACAGCTTGAAAATGTGGAATTAAGATTAAATTTAAAAGAAGATTTAATCCCATTCCGGAAGCTGCCATAATGTTTAACTGCATTAGATTTCCATTAGCAGTAAGCAAAGTGCCGAAAATATATGATAGCGATGCTGCTACAAAGCACCCCATCAATATTGAAAACACTTGAGCCGACTCCTCAACATGCACATTATAAAGCATTCCCATAATATCTAAACTGTAAAAAAGACAACCAACTACAACAATAATTGCTGGTGTAATTAAAATTGTAAAAGCTAGTTTAACTAATTGTTCTACCGATTCTTTATAGCGAAGCATCCTGGCAAACATAGGTAGCAACAAGCCAGAGAATAAGAAAGATATCATGTTTGCCGAATCGAGCACCCTGTATGCCGAAGCGTATATTCCACTTTCTATAGCTCCTTCAGGCAACATTCTTTCTAACATTACTGCATCTACGCGGTTATAAAAAGTCATCAATAAAACCAAGATAGCAAAAGGAAAGCTCTTCTTCAAAATAAGTAAAAAGAAGGGCCAGTTCCATTTTAGTCTTTTAAACTTAGCCTTTTTTATTACAATTACTAAAGTTATTAATACAGTAAGCAAATAAGAAAATGTTTGAGTATACACAAACCACTCAATCTTTAAGGGTTCTTTAATTACACCTCCCCAAAGCAGAATGCTACAAAACAAAATCATTAATGTCCTATCGAGCACTGAAATAATACTATCTGTTTTAAATAAGTGCAAACCAGCAAGATTCGACCTTAAATACATAATCATAAATGCAAGAAACTGATTTATGCCCATCATAAATAACAATTTCAATTGCCAAGCAGAATAACCAAGAATAAAACCAATACTGATGGTAAAAATCATAAACAACAAGCCTAGCAAGAGCTTTAAAACAAGAATGCTTGAAAAGTGCTTGTTTATTAAATGGTTATTTTGAGCTATATTTTTATTGTTAAAATTGGTAATACCAAAATCTAACAAAATATTCAAGAGAAACGAAAAGTTAAATAGGGCGAAATACAACCCATAATTGGCCGTTCCAACTACAGCCTGCACTTCACGTTCAATACCAAAAACCCAAAAAGGCTTAATCAATAAATTAAGTGCTAAAAGTAAAGTCAGATTTTTAATAAAAGCTTGTTGCATACAATTTTTTAGTATTATCTCAATCTGTCGGCCGAGCGAATCAGCTTTTCATCTTTGTTAATACCCGAAAGAGCCAAGAAAATCAACACAATACTTATTAGAGGCAAACTCAAACCCCATTGATATGATACTCCAATTACTTTTATTTTGGTTTGGCTAGCTGCTGCTCCAAAAAATGCTGATAAAAAAGTTATTCCGACTAAAACTATGGCTCCAAAACAAAAGCGTTTTTGAAGATTTCTATTTTTGAACTGGAAAATTGAAAACAGCAAAATAACTACAGCAAAAAAAATCATTGCGAGTATAATCCAGTGCATTTCATTTCCATTTATCACTAAGTTATTTGGAACAGCAAATAAAGTTTCTATTGGTGCAAAAAACATCAAAAGCATGCAAATTGTAGCAAGCAGCAAGTAAATAGACTGAATCCGTTGAATCATAAGCCAATTGTTTTGGGAGGGCAAAAATAGATTTTATATGGAGAAAAATTTACTTAAATGCGATTGCAATTAATTTTATTGTATTATTGCACCCGATTCCTCGAATCAAAAAAAATAATTGCCTTTGAGTTGTAAGACTATTTTAGTCTCCTCCTCATTAAAATCCCCAAAATAATCTCCATTACAATAATTATTGAATTTTCGCATGTACGATATTCTTGAGCTAAATGCCAAACTTGTTGGTGAATTACGTGAAATCGCCAAAAAATTAAATATACCTAAATTCGATGCCCTAAAAAAGCAAGACCTTATTTATAAGATTCTCGATGAACAAGCTATTAAACCTGAAATTATTGCTAAAGTAAAAGAAAGTGTTCCTAGCAAGGCTCCCGATGCTCCCAAAAATGTGGACAGTGTTCCTCTCACTTTAAAATCTGATGAAGTTAGAAAAATGGCTTCTAAAGCCCTTGGGAGAGAAAAAATAAATGAAACATCTCCAGCAGTTGGGCCAACGCAGAATAGGAAACCAATTCCTGTTGTAAAATCTGCTCCTGTAGAGAAATTAAATATCATTTCTGAAGAAAAAGTTTTGGCCAAACGGAATAGAACAAATCCTGCTGCAAAAACTCCTAAACCAATTAACAAACCCATTTCAAAATTTGCTGCGTTACCAGATCCACTTTTAAACCCAGAGATTATTGAAAAACCAATTCCGAAAGCTGAACCAGAATTGGTAAAGCGTCCATATGTACCTAAAGATGTGAATGTTTCTAAAGAAGAAACAAATCTTGGAACGGAAAAAACTGAAGGTACTCCAAGAGTAACTCCAAATGAAAGACCTAAAAGGGTTCATTTTGATAAAAGAGAAGGGGACCTTTCTAATTATCAACCTCCTATTTCTGATACACTGCCTGTTCAGCCACCTGCAGCACAAGTACAAAATAATCCTTTACAGGCTCCAAATAACTCAGTAAATCCAAATCAACAACGTAACAATTGGCAGAATAATCCGAATCAACAGCAACAGCAACAGCAACGTCCACATCCACCTCGACCTCAAAATCAGCAAAGGCCGCCAAATCCTAATCAAAACCCGAATCAGAATCCCAATTTTAACCCTAATCAATCTTCCAATCAGGAAAATCCACCTTTAAATCCTTCTCAAGAGGCTTTTAGTAACATCGACTTGTTAGTTCAAAATGAAGGTGTGCTGGAAATTATGCCTGAAGGTTACGGTTTTTTGCGCTCTTCGGATTATAATTATTTAGCCTCTCCTGACGATGTATATGTTCCTGTAAATCAAATAAAACTGTATGGACTTAAAACTGGAGATACTGTTGATGGTCTGGTGCGCGCTCCTAAAGAGGGAGAAAAATATTTCCCTTTGGTGAAAATTGAGAAAATTAATGGGCGTGAACCTTCTTACGTAAGAGACCGGGTTCCTTTCGATTTTTTAGTCCCAATGTTTCCCGATGAAAAATTAAAGCTTACAGGGCACAAACAAGCTACCATGTCAACCCGTGTAATGGATTTGTTTACACCTATAGGAAAAGGTCAACGTGGATTAATTGTAGCCCAGCCTAAGACTGGTAAAACTGTATTGTTGAAGGAAGTAGCTAATGCAATAGCTGCAAATCACCCTGAGGTTTATTTGATTATTTTATTGATTGATGAGCGTCCTGAAGAGGTTACAGATATGGCAAGAAGTGTTAAAGCTGAAGTAATTTCTTCAACTTTCGACGAACCTGCTGAACGTCACGTGAAAATTGCAAATATTGTTCTCGAAAAAGCTAAAAGAATGGTAGAATGCGGACACGATGTGGTAATTCTTTTAGATTCTATTACACGTCTCGCCAGAGCTTACAATACGGTTCAACCAGCTTCTGGAAAAGTGTTATCGGGTGGTGTAGATGCCAACGCACTGCATAAACCTAAAAGATTCTTTGGTGCTGCTCGTAAAATAGAAAAAGGTGGTTCATTGACAATTTTGGCCACTGCGCTAATTGACACAGGTTCTAAAATGGATGAGGTAATATTCGAAGAATTTAAAGGTACTGGTAACATGGAATTGCAGCTTGATAGAAAACTTTCAAACAAACGCATTTATCCTGCAATAGACCTTGTTTCTTCTTCTACACGTCGCGACGATTTATTGGTCGATAAAGAAACCATGCAAAGAATGTGGATATTAAGAAACCACCTAAGCGATATGAATACCATCGAAGCTATGGAATTCATCAGAAACCAAATGAATGGAACTCATAGCAATGAGGAATTCTTAATCTCAATGAATAAGTAAATTGAAACCAGAAACAAAATACAGCCTTTTCATTTTCGGACTTTCTGTAATTTGGAAAACAACACTTTTACTAAGTGGCTTAGTTGATACTGCAATTGGAAAATTTCCCTTACTTCCAGTTTTTGCTTTTTTATTAATTGGCATGTTTCGCGGTATGGAAGAACGCCGAAAACTCGATTTTTCCAATGGCTTGTCATTTTTACCCATTTTTAAATCAGGTGCCAGTATCGCAACATTATTCACTTTACTTTATACGTTGTTTCTTTATTTCTATTTGAATTTCTTAGATGTTGCATTTAAAGCCAGACACATTGCCGATAGGGTAGAGGAATTAAAAAACAAACAAACTTCGCCAGAAAATATTGAAGCTTGGATTAAGTCAGCCCAAACATTTCCTTTTTCCTCAGCCTGGCTGCTTTTTACTTTTATAGGTTTAATGTTGCTTGGCCTATTTTACGCATTTGCCATAACCAGAATGATGGTGAAAAAACATCCCATAAAGGCTTAAAAATTCCATTTTAGTTTTCTAAATGTTTTTTAGCGGGAAGGAAAAAGGCTAAGATGACTAGCAATATTCCAATAATAAGGAATATAATTCCCAAATCATTCATTCCCGAACTAGACTCATTTAGTACACCAAATAATGAGATAAGTGCCATTAAAAATCCAAAGACGCCAGTAATAATTCTTGGAATTAGTTTTCTTTTTCTAATAAATATTACAAGACTTATTAAGGAAATTATTAGGAAGGCAATAGCCATGATTAACAACATAAATGCAGCTTCTAAGGCTTTTTCTGTTCCTTGCGCAAGCAAAACATCAGTATTTAATAAAGCTATAAAAAATAATAGTCTC
>Ga0247843_1003550_pt1 | contig 25301 bp, 21 predicted proteins | sample LaCruzMarch2017__FD_192420 | JGI IMG/M metagenome (GOLD analysis project Ga0247843, IMG submission 192420) | Freshwater microbial communities from meromictic Lake La Cruz, Castile-La Mancha, Spain - LaCruzMarch2017_8m | ecosystem: Environmental > Aquatic > Freshwater > Lake | place: Spain...
ATGCTAAAGCAACAAAACGAAATCACCGAAGAAATCAAAAAGGAGGCAGCTTGACCTCCACCCAACATTGCCGCACAAAAACGATTGTGCATGGCTCCTTGGTAACAGTCTATTTTGACGTGCTAGGCATCTTAAAGGAATAGAAATCTCGAATCCAAAATTAATCACCATCGACTTGGCAGAAGATATTTCAAAAGCCTATTCCTTAATGAAAAAATTTTCGATCAGACATCTTGTTGTCACGCGCGATACCAAAGCCATCGGTGTCCTTTCGGACCGCGATGTGATGCGTGCGATTAACGTACAAGTTCATGATTTTTATTCTGTGAGAGTGAAAGAAGAAAGTTTTAGCAAAAGTGTTAAAGTGGCCGATGTGATGGGCTGGCCTGTTCACACTTTAGAGTCGTCGGCACCGCTAACGGAGATGTTAAATTTGATGCTTGAAAAGAAAATTTCATGCGTCTTATTAACGGATGCTTTAAAGGTTTCGGGAATTATTACCACCCACGACATTTTAAAGATTTTTAAAAAGGTCATCGAAAGTGATCTGAATGCTAAGGCTGAAAAAGGTCCCATGAATGAGTTTCTTGCAAAAGTTTATGCAAGTCCTTTGAACCGCATTTTTGAAATGCTTTCGAATTCTGGAATCTAAACTGGAATTTATAGTAGTAAAGCCACTCTGGGTTTGGGCCCAAAGCCCCTTAATTTTTTTATGCTTCTTTCTCACCACTATTCTTTCCCTAAAATTGGGATGGACAAGCCGATCATAGGCTTACCCACCCCTGTGGGAATGATCTAGTAGGAGACTAGGTCATAAACTTAATTAAGGAGCTTTAGGGCGTATGCGTTTTGAGTGTTAGCTTGAGCAAGAACCGAGGTTGAAGCTTGTAACTTCACTTGGTCGCGAGCCAAATCAGCGGTAATTGTCGAGTAATCGGTGTCGCGAATTCGAGATTTCGCAGAAGAGAAGTTCTCAACTGAGGTCTCGTTGTTTGCGATGGTCGAGTACAATCTGTTTTGCAAAGCACCCAGTACCGCGCGATTCGCGTTAAGAATCGACAAAGAGTTGTCGAGAACTTCGAGTCCGGCCTGAGCTGATTCTTTTTGACCAACATCGATATCATTAAGACCAAGATTATCTAAATTCACGTTTGTTTGTCCGGGTTCATAGCTAATGCGATCTTGGAACGCATCATTCTTCACACCGATTTGGAAGTCGAGGCTGTTGCCTTCGCCATTTAAAAGCTTGGTTCCGTTATACTCAGTTGACTGAGAGATACGTTCCATTTCAAGCTTCAGTTGTTGAACTTCATTGTTAAGAAAGCCGCGCTCTCTTTCACCAACAGTATCAGAGGCTGCTTGAACCGAAAGTTCGCGAAGTCGAATAATCATATTCGAAACTTCACTCATTCCACCTTCAGCAACTTGAATAAACGAGATACCGTCTTGTGCGTTTCTTCCAGCTTGTTGGAAGCTGCGGATGTTGGCACCGAGTTGTTCGCTGATTGCGAGTCCGGCAGCATCATCTGCTGATTTGTTGATCCGTTGTCCAGAAGACAACTTCTCAGTGGATCCTTGTAGAACCGATTGGTTCAAACGAAGGTTCCGTTGGGCGTTAACCGCCATCATATTTGTATTAATTCTCATTCCCATTTTTTAGTCCCCCTATAGACTTTTTCTTTACTCACCTCCTTGTTTAAAGATTCTTGATCGCCCTTGCCGGGGTTTTCAATGATCTTGGCCAACCTTGGCTCTTGGTAGGAATTTTTTCCTACCTTTGTTTACAAGATCCATTCCTCGTAAACTGTGCTTGAAGATTTTGATTGTTGCTTACGTTCAGCATCAAATTCTTGGCACATCACACACATCGGAAGCTGCGCCAAAATATTTATAGCTAGATGCAAAATAATCTCAGTTTTTTGACGAAAAAATATGACGCAGCAAGTAATCGATATGAAAATAAATAGAAAACGTTTAGTAAATTATTTTAGTTTATATGGCGCGTTATTTAATATTTCGGGGCGAAAAACAGGGAATTGTCAATTTTTTGCTCGAGTTGAGATTTTTTTGACGTTCAGTTTTGCGCTTTCATAAGGCAAAAGGCCCTTCACTTCGGTGACGAAACTTTGCTCTTGAAGGGATTTATCTTCAAATGAAACATCGAAGCGGTATCTTCCCTCTTCCAATACTTTATAAAATTCACCCTTCTCGAAGGGAAATACACCAACTTCCGAAAGAGCATCCTGATGTGAAAGTAATTTGGAAATTTTTACTGACCCTTTGTTTGAAGAATTCATATTAAAACCCGCGCCAATCATGGCTCGTTTCAAATAAGCATAAAGCGCGGCACGATTTTGTTCCCAATAAAAAGGGATCATCGAATAGTCTGGCCATTTGTCGTTAGAGAGTTCAATCGTGACTTGCAAATCACGATACCAATAATTACTCCAATCTTGCATGCCTCCGTCTACTTCGTACCAATCATAGCCATTGGTGATTCCTCTGGGAAATTCGTTGCTACTCGCAAGATAGGGAGCAAGTCCTGCGTAAAGGAGTGAAACTTCTTTCATTAACGAATCTTCTGGGTGACGCGCTCGCGTGGTGTCCCAGGGATAATTCACAACTTCGGCACCACCATGAAAATTTGCCGACAAAACGAAATTTCGTTCTGCCTGAAAGCGCATGATGTGCTGGGTTTCGATCTGTCTCCCGTCAGAGGTATTTGAATCTCGATCTTCAAAGTCGGGGAAATCGCGATTGAGATCATAACCTCGGGCATTAGCCCTGCGGGGTCGCGCGCTGCCATCAGGATTCATAGAAGGCATAATGTAAATTTCTAAATTATCCACCATCTCGGTAACAGAAGGATCCTTGGAATATTTTCCACAAATGTCTTCTAAAAAATTTTGTAGGAGTTCACGTCCGGTAATTTCGTCCCCATGCATAGACGAAATATATTTTACTTCAGGCTTAGACGAATCAGTTGTGGGGTCTTTGGAAACTTTCATGACCCACAAGTCCCGCCCTTCGACACTTTGACCAATGGAAGTCAATTTCATAATAGATGGGCATCGAATTTCAATATCACGTAGCCGCGCCGTAATTTGTTCGTGAGTGGGATACCCTTTGGATTTTGATTGCATATTCCCATAGACCGCCTCGAGTTCGATCATAGGAATTTGCGCGCTTTGCAATTTCTCAATTGTGCCAACAGGTCCGTAAACTTCAAATCCTTCATCACGAACGTGGTCAATGGTGAGTGTTTTGTCTTTTGCTAACTGCCGAAGCTGCGTTTTACTGGGATCAAGAACAAAAACTCCTTCATCAACTCTTGCAGCCGCACTGACATAAGCTCCCATCAAAAATTGTGCAGCGATGACAAGTGAAAATGAGATGAGTTTGAATTGTGAAGATTGCATAAAGAAAGCCTACATCACACATGCCAGGAGGGGAAGAGTGTCTATTTCTTGACGATTGCCTCTCTTCAAAAAGAACGAATTTCTGAAGTCCTTGATACTGAAGCGAAAATTTTGGCCATGCCCCGAGCCTGTAAAAAAACTTAACTGCATTTCGATTCCTTCCGATAGGCTCTAAGTCACGTATGAGTGAAAACAAACAAGCTTCGGCACTTTCTTTTAGACCCATCGGCTTAACCGAGTTGCCAACAACTCCGGATGGACTTGCTGCTGTAGACCTTTTTGTGTACCTCTCTCTTCAAAAACGTTTTGTCGTTTATATTCCAAAAGGGGAAAAAATTACCTCTCAGCGAAAAGACGCACTCAATCGTCACTCAGTGCCATGCTTATATCTTCGCGAAACCGATGTAGGTGCAGCTGCAGTAACACAAGCTGAACCAGATGAAAACGCTTCGACCATTCAAAACTTCGAAGTGATGGGCCTTCCAGGCAACACCACTTTAAACAAGGTCTTCGAAGAACTTTCAAAAAATCTCGAAGCCCCACCTCAAGCAGCGATCCAAAAACTCGAAGGCATGGCCGATGAAATTTTGGCCACTGTGGCTCCTGACGCTATGAATTTGAAGTCACGATTTTCCGCAAATGTTGATTATTTGTGGTTGATGAATGATGCCTCAGCGATTTCAACTTTAGCAACAATGTTTGCAGCGGCAAACGGTATCAATTCTGTCAAACCCTTGCGCGATATTGTGTTTGCAACACTTGTTATGGATCTTCCACTTGCAAAGCTCGAACAAAGTCAAATTGAAACTTATTTAGCCAAACCCAGCGAGCTGCCTCAATGGGTCATTGACCAAATCGAAGAACATCCCTTTCAAGCTTACCAACTCGCCAAAAAAACTTTGCCACATTTGAACGATTCAACTTTCGAATTAATCTTGGTACATCACGAGCGATATAATGGTACTGGGTACCCGCGACACTTAAAGAGCGTGCAAATTTTCCCGCTGGGGCAAGTGTTTTGTGCAGCAGTGGCGACTTTTGAAAGAATGAAAATCTCCGCCAAAACCGATCAACAGAATATGATTCAAATTATCAAATCTCTGGCAGACCTTGAATGCGATCCACACATGCAACCCCACAGAAAAGAAATTATCCTCAATGTGGCACGCTTTTTAGGATTCCCGATGGCTGATGGAAAAAGGACATCGCCCTTTAAAGTCGCAGCATAATTTTTACAGCCTATTTTTTAAAGGGTAGCGTCTACTATTCTTTTGGAACAATCGCCCACGCGTAAATGTATGGGATAATCCCCGCGCCACCAGCAATCACAAATAAAACTACAAGGACTCGAGTCAAAGCGGTATCGACTTCTAAAAATTTGGCAATTCCTGCACATACCCCACCCAACATGCCCTCTTCGCTTGATCTTTTGAGGGGATCGTTTGCTAAGGCTTCTTCGGAATTTTCGCTATTCAACGGCATGAGAATCCATAAGAGTAAATAAACCAAAATCCCAATGCCCGCAAAAGACATGATCAAAAGTGCAGCCATGCGGGTCAGTGATACGGAATATCCCTTAGCGAGTGCGATTCCTGCACAAACTCCCCCAATGGATGAGTGTTGCCTTGATCTAAAAATTCTTCTGCTTGAAGCGGTATTCATAGGTAGTAGGCTATGACAAAAATTTATTCTGTAGTCAATGAAAGAGCGTCGCACTAAGCTTATGTCATGGGATGGAGAACGCAAAAAGGGGGTCGTTGCGAAAAATGCTGGTTGCGTTTGGAGTCCTGCGTATGTGCTGAGCTCCCGAAAATTCAAAATCTTTTAAAAGTATTTGTGTTGCTCCATCCAAAAGAACAATGGCGCACCAGTAATACTGGTAGGCTTGCGAATCTTTGCTTATATAATTCCGAAGTAGAACTTAGAACACTCGAAAATCTTCCTGATTATCAACCTCGACCATATACTCAATCTGAAAAAGTTTATGTGCTATTTCCCACTCTCGATGCAGAAGTGTTAAGTCCCCAACTTGGCGCAAAAATGATACAAGAGAATGCCACCTTACTGATACCGGATGGCTCTTGGAGGCAAGCCGGTAAAATGGTTGCCCATATTCCCGCACTAAAAAATTCACCGGCTGTAAAATTGCCTCCACTAAAGTTTCGCTCTCAATATTTGTTAAGACGCGCAAGTGATCCCACGCGAATTTCAACCATCGAGGCCATCGCACATTCATTGGCTATTCTTGAAAACCCTGAGTATTTACCCTTACTTTTAGCGGCGCAAAGCATGGTCGTAACACGAACTTTAAAAGCTCGGGGTTCCTATGATCGCATTTTAAAAGAGATGACAGATAATTGACTTAACGACTTTAATGCTTCCACCGAAAAGTGGAGATGGGACCTCTCGCTAGAGCGCAAAGCTTTCACGAAGTGTTGGAAGAGAAGCTTGCTTGGCAATCCAATGAAAATCGAAAAAACAATACTGAGCAAAGTCATTTAAAAAACTTTGTACGAAGTAGTGACCTCATCAATCAATGGAGTCCCGTTCAGCAAAATCAACGAGCCCCTTTGCTCAAGCTGGATCAGTTTCCAGAACATGCGCGGTCCGGTTTACAAAAAATTGAGTTCTTGCTTCAAAAAACATTTGTAAATATTCCACGCGACAAGAATTCATTTTTAAGTTTTCTCCGTCGCATTCTGATGGATTTGCATCCCGATCGTAGCTCTCACAAAAACAGTCACGAACTTTTTGTTGTGGCATTGCCCATCATTCACAAACTTCGAGAATTTGCATTGTCAGATGAATTTAAGAGACTCTGCCAATCATTCACAAACCCCTACCAACGACCATAAAATTTGGCCGATTTATGTTGTATATCTTTTAGACACAAAATCGTCCAAAAATCAGTCACCAGCTAGCAAAAATTGGAAGCGCCATCGCCAGACCGCAAAAAGTGAAAAAATCCCAGAGATAAGTCACTAAAATGAGACCCGTGCATAGTGGTCCCAAACTTGCGATCAATGAATAGATTTTTTTTATTTCGCATTATAAAAAAGGGGCAAAATCATGATCTCGTCGCAAAAAAAAGTACTCTCTATTTGTTTGGCACTTGTGGCCAGCTATTTTCCAGGACAAGTTCGCGCACAAAGTTTAGAAAGCGATAAGTTTTCAGATTGGAAGGAATCACTACTTCCTAAAATGCAAGCTTATAGAGCTTATACCTCCACAGCTCCAGATGTGATCGCCAATGCCAAGCCCTATTTTAATGGCTGGGTATTTTTTCTTCAAAACTACAATCAAGAAACTTTTCGAAATGTCACAGACGTAAAAACTTTTTTTGAAACTCACACAATCGTGACCACGAATACAAACGTTTCAAGCTTTACGTCGTACAACACTTATGATCTTTTTAATACAAGCTTTACAACAAGCTCGATGACCGGAAACGACTGGGTGGCAGCACGAGCCACTTACCTTGAAAATAATTTCGGAATGAACAGTGGCGACGCCATTGCTACAGCTCTTAGCGAACGCAGTTTTTGCGAAACAAATCCAGCCGACTGCGCAGGAAGAAGCTACACCACTGACTACCGTCTTGACTTTCTCGGTCCAAACACTACCGTCACTACCAATCCATCAACAACATCAATCGCAAGCAGCACAACTAACAATACGACAACTACCAACACTGGAAACACTGCAGTAACGACGACGGTAACAAACAATAATACAACTACAACAACAGTGGATTCAACGACCACCGAAACGACGACTGGAACTCGTGACACTACAACTTCAGCCACTGCGGCCTCCGGCGGAGGAGACGGCACCGTTGATTCGCAAACACAAGTCGACGAGCGCACAACAGTAGACGAAGAAACTACGGAAACGACCACGACTGAAGAACGAACCGAAGAAAAAACTGATAAAGAAACAACCACCACGAGCGAAAGACGCGTCAAAGGCGAAAAACATTGGGATATTCAAATTGCACCCATGATTTTTTTCAATTTTGATTATGATCGAAACATCACTTCCCTTGCAAGCTACTATCCATCAATCTCGCGCTTTACCTTTGACGAAGAAGGTCGCATAGTGAACTCTCTCAGCTCTACAAATTTGCGCCCTGTGATCAACGACAATGTTAATTCCAGCCACAACCGACAACAAGCATTGCTCAACTTGAATGCCCAAAACAATGGGCCCTATAAAGTTCAGCTTCAACATGATGCTATGCTTGGGGTGGGAGCTGTTTTGCAGTTCGTACAGGTCAACGCCAGCGGGATCGCAGCGTATATGATTCCCTACATTGGAGTTGCGCCCACCGCAAGCATTTCAGCAAAATCCGAGCGCTTTACCAAAAGTTTGATTGAAGCAAAAAAAGTTAAGCATCTCAACGTTCCACGTAACGCGCAAGAGCTTCTACAATGGAAAGACTTTGAAAAAATAACTTATACCTCTCAAGGTGGAATATTGTTTATCGGAGGTGTAAGTTTCCCTGGACTAAATATTGGCGCGAACTACATTGCCAACGGCTCGTGGACTACCGAAATCCAACGTATTGCGAAAAATAGAGTGTATGTAAAAGTTTCCAGTGGAAAACTGAGTTCCCTTGGTGTGCAAGGAAGTGTGGGCTTATTGGGATTGAGTTCCTCAAAATTTTCGGCACTCAACAATTCCTTCAGCTACATGTTTGATCTCGCAAATCCTCAGGCTCAAGCGGCATATTTGCAACTGATCAAAGGAAATGCAAAAGCTGCCCAAGTGCTTGCGAGCGATTCAAAAGTCAAATCTGTAATCCCAGTTGACAGCAGCAATCTCAAAGCCGCAGGAAAAATAAGAAGCCTCAAGTTTGGTATTCCGTTTGCTAACATGACCAGCATGCAAGGCAAAATACTTTCAGCAGAAATGAGCGACTATTATCCCGATAAAACAAAAATCTCCGCCGACTATGGAATTTACCTCCGAGAAAAATCTTCTAAATTTTTTGGTCTTGAGAGTTCCTACACCTATGGTTTCTATGGATCTGCTTACTCGCTTTCAAAGAAAAATGAAAAAGCAGAAAATGGTGATTTTGGAATGATTGGCTGGTCTTATAAGACCAGCGAAGTTGATGAAGCCAAACTTCGCCGTGCCATTCAAAAACTCGTTTTACAAACTGGCATGCGTAACGAACTCGGTGTGCAAGTAGCCGGTGGCTCCAAAAATAAAGGATACGCAAGTCTCGATTTTTCTCTTAAGCTGAGTGAAGACGCAGGAAAAATTTTGATACAAATTGCTGATCAAAAAGATGGTCTTGAGCAATTCAATCGAATCTCCAGTGGATTTATTGAATCCGTTTTTTCATCCGACAAAACTTCTCAAGCAGCTTCCGATCTCGTAGAGCAACTTATCGAAGAGTACGCACCTCAAAGCTCGGCTCAAGTTGGAAACAAACCTACAACTCAGCCCATGCAGTCTCGCAGCCAGCGAATCGCACATGCAAAAAGACAGCTTCTTCAGGAAACGGCTGACGCAATGTTGGGAATGCAACGATCCCTCCAGTGGATGAGACATTCCAAAACCACCAAAAATCGAAAAGAATTCGTCAAGCACTACGCGGAATTTGGAAAGAATATGCTTAAAAATCAATTTGCCTTTCAAACGGCCTTCAACTTAGTCAAAGGCCGCGGAGTGAGCGCAAGATACACAATTTCTGGTGAATCGATCAAAGCGTACGATTTGGAATTTAACTGGAAACCCCACGTCGAGGCTCGCCGCTAGTCTAGAAGTGACTCACTTAAAATGTCGGACTCTTAGATTTTCTTAAATCTAAGAGTCCATTTCTTAAGCCTGCCTGTATCGATTCGCGCTCGGTCCGAGACTTTTAACTTCCAAGCTCCACTGATAGCCAACGTACTCAATGGAGCAAGAAGCGCTTCAGCCCCCAATTCCTTCCCAAAAGTTCCAATCAAGTTTTGGGCATTACCACCTTTTCGATTTTGTAAAAGTATTTCTCTCCCATCGGGACTTACTAAACTCAAAACCAAATCTCCCCTGTAAGAATGCGAAATATCTACTACGACTTCTACCTTTCTTCCTTGAGGCTTAGTGGTCACATTCAATACCGAAACAATTCCCGTGCTTGAATTGTCGGGAATGAGAGTGTTGGGACTCACTGTGAACTCCTGATCAGCTAAAACTGGAGTATTGTCGACGGGAGGAGTTGTGCCACCGGAATTCGGAATTTCAGAAACTGGAAACTGCGCAAGAACCTTGTCAATTCTTGTCACATCTTCTCCACGGCAGGCCTCATCAGCACATCTATTACTCACTCGACACGAACCTTGATTTACAAAATCTGTATCACCACGAACTAAAACTCCTTCAATCATCCCGGTTGCTGCATTAAAAACTCCAGAACCCGAATTTCCACCATAAGTGTCTAAGTTGGCGACAAAATGAGAAGCTTGCACACTTCGAACCTTTGCACCCCCCGCAATTTTTAATGGTAGGCCCACGGGATGCCCCATTACGACAATAGAGTCGCCACTAACAACGACTCCGCTACGTCTCATGGGAGCAGGTCGATGACCAATCACTTCGCGATCAAGTCGTATAATGGCAAAATCTGCACCACTTGATTCCACGACTGTTTTTAAAATTTCACGACATCCATACACTTCCGATTGCGCCACACTTTGGGGATTTACACCTGCACTTTTTAAAGCAAATCCAAAAACAAATCGCACGTCACGGCAGTCCACCGCATCCCGAAGACAGTGACCCGCAGTTAAAACGATATCTTTTGTCACCAAAGTTCCAGAACAAAATCCAGCCGTAGGCTGTTGGGCAAAGGGCTCGCTTGAGCACACCCCCATATCAGACTGCAACGATCCGCTTTGAAACGAAAATCTTGCATTGGCTTCGCTCTTCAATGTTGCAGCTTTCATCAACACAACAGTGGAGTCGGAAATATTTTGAAGTTCCGTTGACACCTGATAAAACTCTTTTCGATCATCAGAACCGTAAACAAGTGAAGGGTTCCAAATTTTTTCATTTTCTTCATCGTTCAAAGATGAAGTTTTTTTTGTGTTATCTCCATCACCACATCCGCTTAGCATAAAAAGCAAAACACCTAATAACCAAACATAAAGATCCCAATGCTTTTTTTGAAAAATCTGTTTTCCTTTAAACAAAACCATCCCATCCCCTTTTTGGCCCCCATGCAGGCCATATCCATGAAAAGAAAGGTGACTCTTGCACCCCAAGAGTCACCCTAACCTCGGCTCCCCCCCCGAAAATCCGAGGCTAGTGGATGGACAACTGATTGATTATGAAAAGGTTAACTAAATTTTTAAATTAAGTTTTTGTATGTCAAAATCCTGGCAAATCCATTCAAGCGCGCGTTCCTTACTTAAGGTTTCGCCCTTTTCGGCTAGCGAATCTTCCAATTCGAGCAAGGCATTTTGAATAGTCTTAATTTCTCGACTTGGAGAAATTTTTAAGACACTCATGATTTCATGCCCACTCAGCACTGATCGCGAGTGGGTGGCAATCTTTTCTGCTTCAGCCAATTTTGCTCTTAATAAGGGTATATGGCTAAGTCGCGGTTTAAAGTCTGGCCCAAGCGAGGCTCTGGAGTCAGCTTCGATAAAACTCAAGAGTTCGTCTTTTAAGGCACCGGCGTCGCGCAAAAACTTTCGCGCGGGCTTTAAGCTTCCCCACTTTTCAACATCTCCTCCTCTTAAATGAAGGGCAATGAGTTTTAAAACTTCACGAGTCAATAGAGATGGAAACTTCCATTTTTTTAAAAAAATCTCGGCAAGTTCCACTGATTGAGTTTCGTGATTTAAAAACTTCACTCTTTCTCCCACTACGCTGCGAGTGGGGGGTTTTCCGATATCGTGCAACAAAGCCGTCAACTGTTGCAATGTCTTCGACTGTGCAAAATCCATGACCATGAGTGTGTGAATCCAAACATCGCCTTCTGAATGATATGTGCTATCTTGTTCACAACCAATCATGGGCAAAAATTCGGGCCAAAGAATTTCCAAAAATCCGAAATTTTTGTAGTCCCGCCAAGCCATCGAAAAAGTTTTTTGTTCGATGAGTTTTAGCCACTCGTCTCGAACTCGCTCAGCACTTAAAATCTTTAATCTACTCGAACACTTTTTTGCAGCTTCAATTGTTTCGGGATGAATACTCCAGCCAAAGCGAAGAGAAAAACGCAGCATTCTTAACATACGCAAAGGATCATCGTTAAAGATTTTTTCAGCGCTGACCCCGGGATGAGTGCGAAGCATTCCTTTTTGAATATCACTTAACCCCGACCCTGAGGGATCTAACACTCGATCGGAAAGAATATTTCGATAAAGCATGTTGGACGTAAAGTCTCGACGTTCGCAATCCTCATTGAGAGATCCAAAGTTCGTGATCCGAGCGCGGCTCAAGGAATCGGGATAAGATTCTTTTTGAGTATCTGCAATTTGAAGTTCAATTCCACCAACAGAGAAAAACTGATCGTTCCAATCAACATCACTTTTAAAACGAATTTGCCAAATGGGGTAACCTGCACCCAGTTCATGAGGACGTGTGCAATATTTAGGAAACAAACGATAAAGGTACCAACAAAGTTTTTTAGCGCCGCCTAACTCTTCAACGACCATATCCAAATCTTTAATCGGCAAACCCATAACGTCATCTCGCACACAACCGCCAACAAAATAAGTGTCGGGCGCGAGTTCGTAATCCGACAACGTTGCCTTTAGCAAATCTCTGAGTGCTTGAACATTTGCCACAAAGATCATCATACCGCGCTTTTCTCGGTCTGCCATCGTTGACGCAGCCGCAAAGAACAGAGAGAATTCATTTTCATGTCAATCAATACTGTTTTTCATCACGGTCAAATTTTAGGTCATCATCTGAATGAGCCTAAATTTGGTCATGCAACTTTTTTAGCCACGGGATCCATTGTCATTGGTGAAGTGGAAATCGGCGACGAATCAAGCATCTGGTTTAACAGTGTTGTACGCGGCGATGTGAATTTTATTAAAATCGGAAAACGCACAAATGTTCAAGATCTTTGCATGTGCCATGTTTCTTATCTCAAAGCCCCACTCATTATTGGTGACGATGTCACCGTTGGACACCAATGCACGCTGCACGGATGTGTGATCGGCAATCGCGTGTTGATTGGCATGGGTTCGACCGTTATGGACCTTGTGGAAATCGGAGATGATTGTTTAATCGGTGCAGGATCTCTTGTCACAGAAGGGACAAAAATTCCGGCAGGGTCTTTAGTCTTTGGACGACCTGCAAAAGTTATTCGAAGTTTAAGCCATGATGAAATTGAGAAGATCAAGGTTTCTGCAAAACACTACCACCGCCTAGCGATGAGTTACTGTGGACAGGAAATTGTTTAAGAACAATTTTTTCTGCGCGGTCATCAATTTTTTCAATTTCAGAGTTTGCCCCTGCCACACTAAGAATTCTTTCTTGCATATCCAAATAGAGAGTTCGAAGGATTTGTTTTTCACCTTCCGAACAAGTTGCGCAATTTTTTATTGCCAGAATTAAAAATTCTGCACCCGCCCCATGTGCTCCTTGAGAATGTTGATCACACGCAGCGAGACCCTTGTAAACATTATTTTCAGGACACTGTGAGTGCACAAATCCTGCGTGAATGTCATGTCCGTCGGAATGCCGGGCTTCATGAAAAAGCACCGATGCCTGTTTTATGGAGTTTGCCTCAGTGAGTGGCTTGGTCAAATTGACACTTTGAGAACGCGAAAAAAGCGCGCGATGAATTTTAAGAAATCCAATTCTTGGCGAATCCACCAACAGCTCCTCTGACTCCACTTTTGAATCCACTTTGGCAACCCAAAGTTGCTTTTCTTGCTTTGCACGCAGATACCAGTGAGCTCCAATATTACTCGCCAAGGGAGAAACTTTGATATTGGAGGATGAAGCCATTTCAAACGGGAAACGCAAATCAAGTAACGCGATTTGATCATTTGGAAATGGAAATGAAAAATTAAATTCCTCAATAAAAATTTTTTCTTCGAGGAATTCTTCTTCAAAGTAAAATTTTTGAATACGCTTCGCCAGCCAATCATTCAGCAATGCAGGATCGTTGGGAAGCACGTTCGAGTTTTCAGAAATTTTACTCCACAAAGGAAATTCTGATTGCGCATAATCTACGACTCTTTGAATGGAACGAGCGACTGAAGGTGGAAACTCCTCAGAGACTTTGGGCGCCCAATTTGTTTCACTTTTTAAATCGGTATCCGAAATCAAATGCGTTTCGGGATTCTGCGGATCAAAAAACTCTGGAACATGAATAAATATTCGCTCTCCATCACCAAAATCTTTGTTGGAATTTGAAGTGCTCCAATCCGAAAAAGATAAGTCAGGATCCAGCCCAAGCTTTTGTGTATCTTGATCTGACATTTTAAATTGTCCGCAGGCCGCTAAGACGGCTAACAATAAAAATCTAAGCGCGAACATGGGGCGAAGCTACTCAATTTAACGCATTGAGTCAACTTCGCTTTTAAAACATAATATATTGTATTTATTAATTATTATTAACGGATATTTTGAGTCTTTGGCTTTCAACCTGATTCAACGCGCCTTTGACCCGCTGTTCGCCCGAAAACCAAATTTCATAGTTCCCATTTGCCACCGCAGTTGAGCGCCAGCCCATGCTCATCTCTTTTAGTACCATGTTTGTTTCTTTTTTATATTCGTAGTCAAAGCCAGCATCAATTCGCTTCGCATGAAAAACAATTCGCCCCAAAGGCGCAACACCCGATTCAATTTTTAACTTAAATTCTAAACGATCAGAAACGGGTTTGCTTAAATCCACGCCGTCGCCACTGAAGGCAATATTCATTGGAGATTCTTTATTCACTAAAAAAATTCGTTGCGGCTGAGAGCGAAATATTTTTCCTTGGCTCGATCCCTCAACCAGAACCTCATACTCGCCATCAGCGATATTTTGAGATGCCATCGAAACTAGACAAGGATTTCCCGCGCATGCTTCACTCAGCAAATTTCGGGATTCGCCTACTTTTTTAAGCGAAACTTTCATGTTCTCAAGGTTTTTGACGGTACTGAGTGCTTGAACAGGAAATGTTTCCGAAACAAAGTCTCGATGAAGAGGTGACTCAATTTTTACAAAACCATCAATTGGCTGCACTTCAAAACCCCAAGTGTCATCAGAAATTCCACTTCGATCGTCATAACTGACTTTTATGTAGCCCCGATCACCCCAGTCTTGACCCCAAGAATTTCGCACAATCCAATATCGCTCCTGATCATTGTAACCAACAATCGTCACGGCATGTCCTCCCAAATAAGAACCCGTCGTGTGACGGTAAATTCCTGATGAATAGGTCACAAAATCTTCATAGACCGTCAAAGTGGTCATCAAAGGTCCCCGCAAAAGTGCCTGCTTCACCGCATTCGCGTCTTGAATTCCCCCACTAGGTTCAATCGTTCGCAATGTTTTTACACTTCGCTCATTGATATCACTGCATGCCGAGTTACAAGTAACATCCTGCCCCGTCGCGCCCGAAACATAGGGAGCACAAGCTTCATCAGGCACACCTTTTCTTTCCAGCGCACGTGCGGCGGATGAAGGCCACCAACCGTAGTCACAAGCACCACCCCCACAAGCAAACAAGGCTTGAGTCGAAAACCTCGGATTAAAAATTTGCTCTGCGCCACCCGAGATGTTCATTTGAGTTTCCAAAGTAGCGACGGCTGCAAAGGCCACGCAAGAACCACAGTTGCCTTGATTTAAAATTGGACTATCAAAACTTTTACCGTTCACGTTGCGCCAATCAAAATTCTGAGGGATCTGCAGCGTTTTAAAAGACTTGCTTGGAGCCGAGTAAGTCGCGTCTTTTAAGAGAGGATGATCCAAGGAACCGAGCATGCGAAGAATTTGCTTTTTAGGCAAACGGCTCACCCAATTATCTCCCGCTTTCCACTTTGCACCTTCCACAATAAGAGTTTTTTGAATCTGCGAGGTATCAATGTTGGTTTGCAAACTAGGAAAAACTTGTGTGCTGCAACCCAACGCTAACGAAATCCCAACAATAAGACTTTTGTGATTATTCATAAATTTTTTCATGCAAAGACAGTTTAACAGCAACTTTTAAAAATACAGCTCGGGACAAGGGATGTTGGAATTTTGACAGCAATGGCTTTGACTGCCGAGCAAGTCAAACCTATCTTGAAACCGTGGATTCCAGTACACAAAATACGCTCGCAGATAATTTTGAAGCCGAGAAAAGTATTTTGAATGAATTTGCTACTAAAATTCCAAGCGAAAATTTCAATCTTCCCATTCTCAAATTTTCTCCCAAAGAGCCGGGCATTTTTGATTGGTACCAAAAGTTCATCGACTGGCTAAGAGGAAAAGCTTCCGAAGGAACAGAAGCTTTGGGGATCTATGACCTGTTGGGAATGATTGGGAGATTTTTAGAAAAAAACTGGATTTGGGTTTCGGGATTGTTAATCATTTTAGCCATTGCTTATTTTATATATCGAAGTGCAAAAGCCCTTAAACAAAAAGTTACTTCGCCAGAGGCCCAAATTTTTATCAATTCTAGCCAGAAAGAAATATACGATTGGATCCAAAAATCGCTCCTTGAGAAAAACTTTCTTCTTGCCGCGCGCCTTCGTTGGATTCTTTTTCTACGTGATCAAAAAAGTCCAAATTACCTGACTCCCAAGGAATACACTCGAAAAAATTCTCTTCAGATCTTAAACATAGGCATGGTCCTTCAGTTGATTTATCGAAGCATGTTCGACCCTACTGCCAATACACCCCAAGATTATCAAAATTTTGAAACCCAAGTGAAGAGCTTCCATGAAACTTTATAAAATTCTTCCTTGGCTTCTTATCAGCATTATCATTGGCTTCAAGTTGATTGAATCCTACTTGATCCCAAAGCGCATCCGTGAATCTGGATCCACTTCTTATAACGATCGAAATGTCGGACTCAGCATGGCTCATCAATATTTCCAAACTCAAGGAAAAGATTACCAAATTTTTAAAAAAGCATTTTTAAAAATTGACGAGTTAAGTTCTCTTAAAACATTGATCATCGCAGCTCCTTTATTTTCACTTTCGGAACGAGAGAGTCGAATCCTTCAAGAGTTTGTCCGCAAAGGCGGGAATCTTGTTCTCTTGGTAGCGACTCGCGAAAGTTATTCTCTTTTTGGGGATCTCTTAAGATCGCTGAATATCTCCACGCTACCCATTGAAGAAAACCCCAGTTTTGAAAACAAAAAAACGGAAAGTGTCAAATACAGAGATTCAAATTTCATTTTTCGAAGTGATGAAGAGTATAGCGTCTACAGCAGTTTTCAGTTTCAGAATGACAAATGCAGTCGGGACTCGCGAGGAGACTGTTTTACTCAGTACCACGTAGTCGGAAGTGGACAAGTCAGTATCTTTCTTGGAGTGCCCTTCCTTTCAAATACCATGCTACAACGAGGTCAAAATTCGCATCTTGCCTTTCGGCTGAATCGCGACTTTGGACCATTAGGAATCGATGAATATCACCATTTATTTTCGCAATATACTTTTTATGACCTTCTCAAATTGCCGCAGTTCGCATTTCCCATGCTAGGGTTTTTGCTTTTAATGATTGCTTATTTTTTCTTTGCCAGAAGCCGGCTTCACGATCATACCGTGTCACCCAAGGACCCTGTGCTGACTTTAGGATTTCATCATCTCAGCCAAAATGTGGTTGCCGCACAAATTCAATTTGAAAAAGGACTAGGGGCAGGACTAAAAATTCAAGCAAAGGCGCTTTCGCAAATCTATCCACAGTTTAAAAATGAAATTCAAAATCATGTTGTCGGCACTTCGAACTTCCAAAAGAATATACATAAAAATTCTCAAGATAAAACATGGCTCAGCATAATGGCTCTGTTACGTTTTCATAAAAATCAATTAGCAAGATTACGAGGTACAAAAAAATGATTGATTCCTACACACGACAATGTCATCAACAGATTGTTTCCCAGGTCGGCTCGACCTACATTTTGGGACAAGATGCTGTTTTGCAAAATATTCTCATTGCCTATCTAGCAAGAGGTCACGTGTTGATTGAAGGTCCGCCAGGAACGGCCAAAACTCTCACCGCAAAGCTACTCGCAAAAACACTCTCTAAAACTTTTAAAAGAATTCAGTTTACCAGCGATTTACTTCCTGGCGATATCTTAGGAGCTTCGATTTATTCTCCCGAGAAACAGGAGTTTCAATTTATCAAAGGTCCGTTGTTTTCGGATTTTATTGTTGCCGACGAAATCAATCGCACGCCTCCCCGCACTCAATCTGCACTTTTAGAAGCCATGGAAGAGCGTCAAGTCACAGCCGAAGGCAATTTGATGCGGCTTTCCCCAGATTTTTTTGTCATAGCAACTCAAAATCCTCAGGATTTCGAAGGCACTTTTCCCTTACCCGAAGTGCAACTCGATCGCTTTCTCATGAAAATTAAAGTTGAGCACGCAAGCGTCGAAACCGAAGCAAAAATTCTCACTTTAGTCGCTGAGGATAAACTTCCACCCGTGCTGGACGATGTTCCCACCTATCCCATTGATCGCAGTCGCATTGAGGGAGAAGTAAAGCTAGTCAGAATTGACGCAAGTTTAAAAAACTACATCGCACAAATTATCTCGCACACTCGAAAGCACCCAAGTCTTGTTTCCGGAGCCTCCGTGCGAGGCGCAATTGCGTTGATGAATTGCAGCCGACTTCTTGCGCTCATTAGCGGACGTGATTTTCTCATTCCTGACGATATCAAACTTCTGGCGCCCGCTACGCTTTGCCACCGAATACGTGTGAGCCCCGAAGCTCGTTTATCTTCCACGAGTGAGGAAAGCATTGTGGAACAGATTCTAAAAGAGGTTCCTTTTCCAAAAAATTAGATGAAGCTAAAAAAAGAAACTTTTTTAAATGACCGGGTTTTCGCTTGGGGGGCCATCATACAATGTGTTGGTGTGCTTTCTTTTATTGCAATTGAATTTTTTTATTTTTATCTTTTATTTTTATTAGCTTTTCTGATGTTCCTTCTCTTTGACCGAAAAAAGCTGCTCAACTCCGCTGGCGTTTCTGCAATCATGCGACCGCCCAGCAATTTAGAATTGGGGAGTTTTGGCGAACTCGAAATCACTTTTCAATTTTCGGTTGATCAAAGCCACGCTGCACGAACGCTTTTAGAATTGAAGACCCCTCATCTTGAAACAATGGAATTCGAAAGCGACCGATTTTTGATCGAGCATAAATTAGAGAAACGTGCCCACCAAAGCCAACTGTCCCTAAAATGTCATGCAAAAAAACTTGGCTATGAGAAACTACAAAAGTTAACTCTTCTCAATCGTTCGCTCTTCCGTTTTTGGACTTTGGAATGTGAAGTGATCTTAAATCAAGGATCGTGGCGCATTATTCCCACACGAAAAAAAATCCCTGAAGAACGATACATCGAAATCATCCGCGGGCAAAAAATCTTCCATCAAGGAACCAGAAAACAAATGCGCGGCCAAAATGCGGAACAGTTCTACACCGTGCGGAAATTCCAGTATGCCGACCCGATTAAGCATATCGATCACAAAAAAACTGCCAAGTATCAAGTCCCAATGACTCGACTCTTTGAAAGTTTTTACGAACACCACCTCGTCATTGGTTTAGATCTGGGACGCAGTCTTTTGGGGCAGCTTGGAAACTCTTCTAAAAAAGACTATTACCTTTCGGCCGCTTTGTCCTTGGCCGAATCCGCGCTTCGCTCAAGAGACAAAGTGAGTTTCTTTGGCTTTTCTCAAAAACTGCATTCCCAAATCATTGGCGCAAAACACCTGAACGATTTTCTACCGCTTCATCTTGGAAGCTCAGAGCTCGATGCAGTCAATGTTGAACCTAACTATGAACTTCTGCCAGAAGTCTTGTCTAGATGTGCAAGCACGCGAAGTTTGGTTGTGCTGTTTACCGATGCCACACGTCCTTCTGTGCAAAGAAGTTTAGAAAAAATCATGCCATACATCGCTCGAAAACATTTGGTGCTGGTGGCCACCTTGTTGGACGAACAGTTTAGCCTGCTCCACTCACTCGACACCTTAGACCTTGAGAAGATGAACAAACAGCAGCTCCCCAAACAGATTTATAACTATTACCTTCATGGACTCAATGAAGAATTCAAAGCGCAAATGAACTATCAGGGTTGTGGCTACGTGGGAGCTACCGAAAGCGAATGGTTAAATGTCATTCAAAGAGTTTATGCACATCTCCGCCTTTCGACTTCCCTATAGTTTTATTTTTTTGAAGTCGGTCGTAATCGGCGCAAATGTAAAAATCCAAAAAAAGAATGCAATGGCCGCTCCTACTGCCCATCTGATTTCATAGGCTAAATCAGGCTGGGGAGAAATAAACGATTCTACTAGCCCACAAAGTAAAAACCATGGAATCACACCTGCAATCACAATCAATGACTCTTGCACTGCGATTTTAAACCTCACTTTGAAAAGCGATAGAGGACGCATAAAAAAGACCCGACCAAAAATTAAACCTGCAAAAGTTGCACAAACAATAAGACTCAGTTCCAAAACGCCGTGAGCAACCACAAAAGCTCCCAAGGCATCGTCAAAGCCATGAAGGTGACAATAGGCCATGATCGCACCAAAAAAGAGTCCATTGTAGGCCAAGTAATACACGCCACCAAAACCAAATAAGCCGGACAAAATAAAGCAAAAAAAGGAAACTTTCATATTGTGAAATGAAATAGAAAGTCCGGTAGAAAGTGGATTTCCCATGTCCTGAAACCACGCTTTTTTCTCGAGAATGGCCTCCATCAAATTTTGATCCAAAAATACTCCCGCCATATCAGAATTTTGACTCACAACTATCCAACCCGTAACGAGCGAAACAAGAAAAAAGCAAAGCGTAAAAACAAAGAGCGAAAAATAAGTGCGCCAAACCAAACGATAGCGATCATAGAGCGAAGCATAGCGCTCTTTATCCTTCTTCAAATCCACTTTTTGAAAAGTTAAAACCTCATGAGCATAACGAGACATAAGATCTTCAGATTCCTTGCGAAAGGGATCCTTCGGCGATAGCGATTTTCGAATGCGATAAATCATTGCCCCCATTTCTTCAAAAAGACTGAGAGCTTTTAAGGAATCACTCAAATCACCTTTGCCAAGTTTTTGTCTATCAAATGATCGACTGATTTCCTGTGCACTTTGGCGAAATTTTAATTTTAAGTGATCAATCATTCGGGTTAGCTATTTTTATCATACAAAACTTGAGATCCACAAATCATATCGGCCCATGTTTTGCGATCTTTTCGAGCCACTGCAAACCAAATGGGAAGAAAAAGAAATATACAGCCAAGTTGTACAGCCCACATTCCAACAGTTTCGCGTAGTATTGTCGTGCCGTACGAAAGGTGAGTGCCATTTTGCGCATTCACGATTTTTAGTCCCATCACTAACCGCCCGGGGGTGCCGCCTTTTTTCGCGTTAAACCAACCGTAATACATCAAAGTGATGACAGTTGAGACAACCATGCTTGCACTTTGCATTGCAAAGAGTGCCCCTAGGTTTGCAAGCGGGTTTTCGGTCCCTCCTGGTGTAAGATTCGTTAAGGTGCTGTTAAAACCTAACATCAAAGTCACCGGCAAACTGACTATCGAAACAATCATTGAATCCACAATTCTAGCGGCGATGCGACGCAAAATTCCGCCCGCTACCATTTCCTGCGCTGGTGCGGCAAACATGTCCGCGGTATTTTGGTCAAGTGTTTGAGAGCTTGATTGGACGGGAGTTTGTGAATCGAAATTATCTGACATCTTATTTTCCTTTCGTCGCTATTTCGCTATTGGAGATTCGGGAGACAGCACATTGTTTTCAATGGAATCTTGCAAACAATGCTCTGCCAAAAATCTCATCTTCCATTCTCGTTTAAAATTTTCGGGAATTTTTCCCTGAAAAACTGAATCAGCAAAATCTTCGAGTTGGGACAAAACTAATTCTGAAACTTGATTGTGTTTCTTAGTCACAAAAAGAGGATAACAAATTTCTAAAACTTTTTTTCGCTCATGAGGAAGCATAAGCCGAGGTTTTAGCACTTCTACATAATAGTGATAAGTTTCTTGCTTTAAATAAAGAAACGATTGGCTTTTCTCAGCACTCGGTGACCAGATAACCATGCAACCAGATGCCAAATCACCAATTCTTTGACGTCTGTCCGTCATGCCCCACGCGACAAGCGCAGGAATTAAAAGATTGTCGAGATAGCGAAATATTTCACGAATCCAACACTGTGCTTTCCCCAAACGAGCACCATTGATACTGAGCACTTTTAACCCGAAAAGTTTTTTTCCAGGCGTCGCTCCATTTTTGTATTCAAAATAAACAAAGTAAATATGAAAAATACTCATAAATGCAAGAACAGCTACTGCGATAAGCAGAATCCCAATAATAGCTCCACTCCCTTCGCCTAATTTTGAAATTTTTTCAGGAAGAGTTCCTAGAAAAGTTGTAAATCCCACAAAAAGCGCACCGAATATAAAAAAAAGCGCGAGTATGCCAATGTAAGAAATCAAAGTTAAAAGACCCATATCCACACAATAGGCAAAAGTCCGTCGCCAAAGTGGTGCCGGCGTCCACGCAATACTGAGCCCTTCAAAAACTTCTTGTTCAACTGCGCCCACCTGGGTTTCATGTTGGGCATTGCTTGGCATATTGTTCGCTGACATATTGCAGTGCACTCTTCGGCCAAACTCTCTCTCACCATGAGTTAAAAACTAAAGAAAATCAAATTTTTAACTGAACAATTTGGATAGTAAATTTTCTTTTCAACATCTTTCATCTTTTCCAAAAAAAATCCGATAAATTCTTGATATGACACGTTTTCGAAAGTTGATTGGGGAAGAAAACCCCCGCACGGTATTTTTTTCTCTTTCGATTTTTCTACTTACCGCTGCTTGGGTGGGAACTAGCTTTTTGAGAATTCAAAGCGAACAGCGCAAAGCACCTCCACTTACACTCAGTGTGGCTGACTCCTACGATCGTTTTGTCAGTCACATTTATAAAAGCAGCGTGGCCATCGGCAAGCTTCCCGTACACACGGCACGACCGTTTATCATTCGATACAAACTTATTGAATTTATAAATTCCTTGCAACTGAGTCCCGAAGTGCACAAGCGAGTGAGTGCTCACATTCAAAGTGAGGAATTCGTTTCAGCACTCATTCCCCTCATTTGGAATTTAAAAGAGCAGTACGTCCTTTCAGAAAATGCAGCTAAAGATAAAAATATTTTGTCGTTTCAAAAATTTATTGAAGGAAACCTTTCACTCCAACAGTCTCCTGGATACAAACATTCGCTTTTTCCAGTGGAGCAAAAGGTATTAAGCAAAGCCTCTCCCAAGCAGTCATTTCTTGATACAGACAAAATCAAACTTCTCGTTGAACTTTATGACGTTGTTTTTTTAGATCCCATTGCAAAAGCGTCCGCATTTTTTTCGCTCCATTCGGCAGTGGAATTCGATGAACACGCTTCTCTTCGAGCCTTGCCAATTGTAAAAAAAATCATTCAGAACACTGAATTTCAAAACATGTTGCCAACTGATGACGCTCTTCACGCTCTGAGTGCGAGTTTGATTTTTGCACTCAGAGAAGAGCTTAACAAAAGCTATCGAGCGTTTAGTCAACATGTGATACGCCCACAAGATCTTAGAAAGTGGCTCATAGGGCAGATGGAATCACCAAGGCAAGGTCGTCTATGGAACTATTTTGACTACTGGAAAAATCAGCGAAGATTTGGAGTCCAAATCACAGTTGATGGTCTTCAAGGCTCATTAATGAAAGCATTGGTTTCACCAGTTTCTCATTCTTCATTTCTAAAAAGTATTCTTGATGAATCCCACAGCACTCGGGCATTCGAACCACAGGTTTCGTATTTAAAAGCAGCTAAACCGCAAACTCAGTTTCTTCAAGCGCTCGTGACGAATCCTCAGGAAAACAATCCCTTTTATCTGCCTTTTTTTAAATCACTTTGGTTGAATTCAGGAAAGAGCATTGCCCAACAGGGAATATCAAGCACTCCAACTATCAGTGTCCGCAACTTACCCATTGTCATGAACGGTGCTGATGTTCATGGACCGGGCGGGACTGGAATTCCCAATTTTCATTTTGTAGATAGAAAAAAGCAGAGAGCATTTTATTTCTACGGAAACGATGCATTGCTTTTAGAAAAGCTCACTCTCGAAAATTCCATGCGCACCCCTTTTGAGCGACTGAATGGATTATTGTCTCTCAATTGTTTTGGCCAGTATGATCGTGGAGCAAAAAAAACGTTTCATGCATTTTTCAATCTCCTCGCTGGTGAACACAATCGAGACATAGGAGAAAAACTGTGCGTACGCGAACTCAAAGATCGTTTGGAAAATGAGTTTCAATTGAAAAGCTTGAGCGAAAAAATTCTCTCTTTTAAAAATGAAATGTCTCTCAGTCCGAAAGGAATTGAATTTGAACTTCGTCTCAAAAAATTGGAATCATGGGTCGAAGAATTTTCTCAACTTGCTGACTTAGGCCTTCCGCAGTATTTACAAATTTACAATCCATGGCCCGATCACTTTGCACACTTTAAAGGACCTTTTTCGGATGAAATATTATCTGTCAGCGGCGAACTCAATCGACTGGACTATTGGCTTCAGCAAGTTTCAAAAATCTACCAAATCGCAGAGCTTCAAGAACGTACTCTTTGGGCCATGGCCGGAGACCACGGTTTGGCACCAGTTCACTACTATGTAAGTCCGGATGAATTGCTGTTTAAAAACTCGCCTCAAAAAATTTCATATTTAAAAATATCTTCGGACGAAGGCGAAGGTCCAAAGCTCAACAATCCGCTTAATCCTGCTGTGCTGAAGGGCCATGACGCAATCATCGCCAGCACGGCAGGCGGAAGCTACGTTATTGACCTCTTTAAAGATCAACAAAATCATTGGCATCAAGCGGGGACTTTTGACGAATTGAAGAATTGGAAGCTCATTTCAGGCGAAACTATCGATTGGATTTCACACCTAAGGCAAAATTTAAAAAACACTTTTGATTATTTTATCGTGAGGGACGCGCCTTGTGATCCAACAGAATGCCGTGCCCGAATCATCGGTCCACAAAATCAACAGGCTTTGGTCGCCGTTAAAGATAATCGATATTACTACGAGTCAAAAACCGACCTGCTCCAACAGCTCAAGCCAAAAATAAATCTCACAATTCCTGCCGAACTAAACACATGGAACAATTTTGTTTTGAAATGTTTGAAACAAGCAAAAGCAAAGCAACCCAATACTTGGTGCACAAGCGACGAATGGCTTGCAGTTGCCGCTTGGCACACGCGGCCAGATAGTGTCCGGCAACTTGCACGTCTCTATTTGCAAGAGTCTGCTGGCTCTATCAATCTTTTTCCCGCGGAATTCGTGGGTTTCAATACCCAAGTTCCAGGTCGACACGCAGGGGAGCTTTTTCACGAGAAAGATGCCTTCGTAGCCTTTTGGGGTTCTCATCTCAAAGCTGAGAAACCTTTGACGAATGTCTTAAATGGATCCATTGCGCCTACCTTGTATCATTTTTTGAGTGGAAAAAATGCCCGTGCCGGACAAGAAACCTGGGGCTTCAGCAGTGTACTAGAGAATCTTAGCCCCACCCTAGATAGATCGTTAGCCAGCGATAAGAATCCAATGGATCGTTAACTGTGGCCCGCGAAGTGGGTATGAAAAAGGCATAACGTACGCGCGTGGTGCAAAGTGTAGATTTTGAGTTAATTGCTTTGTTTTTTTTTAAATTAAATTTTTGCGATTTCGAATTCTAGCTATTAGCTTTTTTCC
>Ga0247843_1003557_pt1 | contig 25234 bp, 24 predicted proteins | sample LaCruzMarch2017__FD_192420 | JGI IMG/M metagenome (GOLD analysis project Ga0247843, IMG submission 192420) | Freshwater microbial communities from meromictic Lake La Cruz, Castile-La Mancha, Spain - LaCruzMarch2017_8m | ecosystem: Environmental > Aquatic > Freshwater > Lake | place: Spain...
TTTTTATTTCTATCTACTAATTCTTCCCAAGTTTCTCTACGTTCTTTTTCGGGTTGATATTTTGCATATTTTAAATGGGTGGTAATTTCACTTAGGATTTTTGATTCTTTTGAAAGCATGGGTTTTTATTTATATTTATGTATTTAATTCAAAAAATTTATTACTTAACATTTGTCTATCTAAATCATCAAAGTTACCATTTGATGGCTTTTTTGGTGCAACGGTATCTGCTTCTTCATCGTAATGATCTCCAATTGAAATGTGACCATTTGATGTGTTAACATCTACTTGAAAAGTTAATCCATCCATTCCATATCTGTTTTTCATAATATGAAGTCTTCCGGTTCCGTTAACTTTATCTTCTTTTTTTCTTGATAACGACATGGATAAGTCGGTAATCATCATTTTATCATAACTTCCTGCGGCTTTATCACCCTCAATAACGTCATCTTTAGCTCCTGCGCGGTTTACTTGAGAAACTGACCAAATTGGTATATTAAGTTCTCGAGCTAATCCTTTCGTGCTGGTATAAATATCATCAATTTCTCCCTTACGGTCAACATTTCGTTTTTTTGTTGAAAGTAAATCAATATAATCTATTAATATAAGATCAGGTTGAATTCCTAAATCAATTACCTTTTTTATGTGAGATTCTATAGTATGTATTGTAGTTTTTCCCATAGGGTATTCACGGATAATCAATTCTCCTGGTAATTCAGCGGTTAATGTTTCTACTTCTGCTTTATGTTTTTCTAATTGGTCTACTGGGGTTCCTGTAAAGAAAGCATCATATCTTCGTCCTGTATAGGATTCACTTAATTCTAATGTATAGTGAATAACATTGTAACCCATTTTAACAGCGTGTCCACCTAAAGCAACCAAACACCATGATTTACCACCTCCAGGATTACCAAAAATTAATCCTAAATCTCCATTACCTAAACCACCTTGAACCAATTCATTAACTTGCTCCCAAGGAGTAGGTACAATAGTTCTATGATCTTCTCGGTAACGTGATTCAGTATCTTTTTTATATTCGTGTCCAATGTTTTTATCTTGTCCAGCTTTCATTGCTGATTCAATCATATATTTGATTGAGTCATAATCACCGGCTTTTAATAGATCTACACTGTTTAGTAGTGCTTTTTTTAGCTGTTGATTTTTACAAAACGTTGAAAATTCTAGTTGAACATATTCTAAATCTTCTAAATCTGCTCTATATGCTTCACGTAATTGTTCTTTAACAGACACTTTAAGTACCTCGTTATCGAGTTTTTTCATTTCAACTTTTAAAATATCCATGGATATAACCGTATGATAACTTTCGTAATATTGAATGATTTGATTTATAACCCATTTATGTGCAGGGTTTGAAAAATATTCATCACTTAGTACATCGTTTATATTTTGTAAAAACTCTTTATGTGTTAGTAAAGAAGAGATTACTTTCATTTGAAACGATGGACCGTATTCGTCAATTGAAGAGAGGGTCAAAACTTTTATTTTTTAAATTGTTAATAACTTTTATTTAATGTAAATATAATATTTATTCTTTGTATTTCCAAATATAACCTCCAGAAGTTTTAGTAGTTCCTAAAAGAGCATTCTGGATTTTTAAATTTGTAATGTCTTTTGCTTCTTGGGCAGATTTGTATTCTCTAACAATATTACCTTCTAGATCATATTGTATAACTGGTTTAAAGGTAGATTCTCTATTTCTAGTTTTAAGACTTTCTGAAATCCATGGGCTAATTCCTCTTGGTTTTCCCTTATCTGATCTAACTTTTGTTTGGTTTCTAGTTTTACCTGTTCTTCCTTTACTCATATTATTTCTTGCTTCTGTAGATTTTGGTTTACCTAAACTAGACATTTTAATTTTTAATTTTGTTTCATCCGAAAGTCCACTATTTCCAAAAGCTTTATTTGTTCTATTCATAAACATCGGGTTGTTTTCGACATCAAACTTTTGCAACCAAAATTCTTCTCGTTTAGCTAAATTTTCTTTACAATCACAATATTCAAGTATATTTTTAACTAAATTAATTTTACCTTCTGTTTTAATTATTTGTTTAATTTCAGCTCCACTTCCAAAATAACTAGGACTATTTGATACATCTTTTCCTATATATTTTTTACCCGTGGGGATATGAGTTGTTAAATAAATGACCATATGTTGTTTTATTATACATATTAACAACAATTGGAAATGTCATTTTTATTGTTGCTTTTCCAACAAATCTTTAAAAACATCGCGAACCCAATAATCTGTATTTCTTATTAAGTTTCCGATTTGATCTTCATTACACATTTCTACAAATGTTTCTGGAAGGTAATTTAGTGGTGTGTTTTCGACAAACTTATCGATAAACATTTTATCTTTATCATCCATCATTGGGTTGGATAAATCCATTACCCTATATTTATCTTCTAGCAATGGTATATCATGTAATACTCTTGCATAGATTATATGTTCTTTCAATTTAGCTTCAGCTATATCTAATAAATCATCAAATGATAGGTCTCTTGTTGCAATTTCAGGGAATCGTTTAAATAAACCCTTTGATCCTAATCCTTTTATACCAGTTACACCATCTGAATTATCACCCATTAGCAATTTGTATAATAGGAAATTGTGTGGAGTAACGTTAAATTTTTCTTTTACTGTATCTGTAGTATAATATTCTTTTTCAATTGGTCTGTAGATGATAACTTTCTCGCTAACTAACTGCAGGTAATCTTTATCGCTAGATACTATGAATACTCTATCTTCGGGTTGTGTAGGCAATGTACTACTTAAATATGCGATAATATCATCTGCTTCTACCCTAGGTAACGATACTGTTTTAACAGGTAAAGTTTTTAAGTACTGGATTATACGAACAATTTGGTCTACTTTAGAATCGTCTTCATCTTCTAGATTATCAAATAATTCATGTTTAGTAATTCGAGATACATTTCTATTTGATTTGTATTCAGGGATTATATTTTTCCTATTATTAGAAGAACCTACACCATCAAATACCATATAGACTTGGGTTGGTTGAAGTGTTCTAATTAAAGCACCTAAAGATCGAAAAAATCCTCCTAAACCCCCTATATGGACTCCATTTGAATTTACTGCATTTATAGCACTAAAGTTTCTAAAGAATAGATTGAGTCCATCTATTAGCAGGTAGCGTTCTGATTGTGGCAATTCATCTCCATGTTCTTGTACAGTATCTAGGAGGTTTAAGAGGTCTTTTTTCATATTAATCTTCGTTATCAAATAAATCTGGTTTCTTTGGTTTGTTTCTATTTCCTACATGATTAATATACCCAAAGGATTTTGCTATATCACTGGTAAAGATCACAAGTTAATCAACTTCCTCAGGATCAAAAAGATCATTAGTGGTAGCAACCTCATTCCATTCAGAATTGTCTTCTTGTACAGAATATGTACCTTGTCCTAAAATATCAGCCCATTCACTTACATGAGCATCTTTATATTTCTTAATAACATTCGGATCATCTTTAATGAAACCATGTACTGTTGATACAATAGTTCCCATTGTAGTAATTCCATTGATGTGGTTTTTGTCACAGGCAATTTTTGTACGCAATGCAAATTCAACTTTCTTCTTATCCTTAACAGCGTTAATTTTAGAAGTACCTGCATTTGTAACGTTACCAAATGTCAAACATAATGAAACATCATAATAAAATGTATCTCCACCTTTGTTTGTCATTCTAGGTTGTGACATAGGAGTTAAAGCCGGAGCAACACCTACTTTATTCACAATAAATAAACTATTCGTGTATTTTGAGCTTTCCTTACGGGACATTACAATCTGTTGATTAATAAAGTTTCCGAATTGAGTTGCGATAGCTCCTGCATTCCACATTGGATTGTTTTTCCCTTGATTAATAGACATATCACATGGAATTGAACCAACTGAATCCCAAATGAATAATAGATCGTATGGTAAATTACCTTTCTTCTGTTCAGTTAATAAATCAATAATAAATGCTGCAATATCTTCAATTGAATTTAATGAGCTTCTATCTCGATATATAAAGAAACCATTTTGATCTATAATTTCACCTGTTTCTTCATCAACTACATCATCCATTTGAAACCCCATTGTTTTCCAGTGGTTCCAATCATGTTTCATCTCTGTAATAATCAATACAGGTAATATTCCCATTTTTTGAGCATTAACTGCTATTTCAATGGTCATAGTAGATTTTCCTGTATTACTTTTCCCTCTAACCATTGAATTATGGCCCATAGGGATACCAGGAATGGACAAAGCTTCTTGCAAAGCTGGTGAAAATGGTATCCACTTTTGTTCTTTGAATTTAACATTTGATGCTAAACCCTTATTTGCTTTAAATTTATCTAAACTAAAGGCGGATTTCAGTTCTTTGTCCGCCGCCTCTGTTAGCGATTTTCTTATTTTGGCCATAACTTATTTTAAATTAAAAGGGCATGTCGTCGTCTTCTTCAAATAAAGCATCAAAATTATCTGCTTTAGATTTTTTAGCCGCCGGTTTGGTTGATAGACTGTAATTTGATTGTGTTTTTTCTTCTTCTTTAAATTTTCCATCAGCAGGAAATTCTTCCTCTTTTTCATCTTCAGGATTTAACCATTCTGCAAGTGCGGATTTGATTTCATCAAATGGAAGCATTTTGTAAGATTCTTTTGGATTAACTTGATCCTCTAACCATAATTCACAATCCTTATCATTTTCAGATAATGGAGAAGTTTTCATTGATGGTGTAATTGTAGTTTTGTTATAAACTGTTCCTGTAGATTCAGGTCCAACTGTAACTAACTTAATGTCACGTCCCATCATGATGTCTGTGAAATCACCTACTTCTTCATCAGCAGCCATTTGCAAAAATGCTTCGAAAATTTCTTTACCAAATTCCCACAATTGAACACCTTCACTTTCTTCACCACGTACAATTACAGGAGCGAAAATACGGTTTTTAGGGTCTAATTTCTTAGCCAATCTCCAATTTTCCTTGTCATTTGTACCACGAAGTTGCTTTGCGAATTCAGCAATTGGATCCTTTTCATTCCAGTTTAATGGAGAAGCAATTACTTTTTTACTTCCGATACCGTAGTAAAATTTCATTTCCGTGAATGGAAATTCTTTGTTGTATTTGAACGGAACAACACGTACCGTTTGTTTACCAATCTGCGGTTTAAATCGCTTTGTTTGGTTGTTAGCGCCCCCACTTGTAGGTTTGGACTGCATAGACTCAAGTTTTTTCTTGATTGCATCTAGATTCATATATAACTATTTTATTTGTTTACAACTTAATATAATAACCTTTATTTAATAAGCCAACTATAATTCAATGATCTTGAAGATCTTTGTATTAAGTTGCTTAATTTCATTGTGTTGAGTTAACAATATACAATTTCTGTAATGTTGCCAATTCACTGGGTAATTTGTGTCAACTGCTCCACCATTCAATTTTTTAATTAATTCATTTAATGCATTGATTGTATAGAGTGTGTTGGAATCTTTTTTTCTATGTACTAAAATAGTATTGTCAGGAATATCGTTTACATTTCCTTGATCTACATTATATGTAACAACATATTCGTTATTACTTTTAATATGTAGTACAAACATTTTATTATACATTATGGTATAACGTGATGAAAGTCCACTTATTAATGATTCTAAATCATTCAACGAAGAAAAAGTGCAAAATAGCCTGTTATTCATCAATAGTGAATCAAGTGTGATATTATAATCATATTGATCATACATATTGGTGGGTTGTTCAAGAGTGGTATACATAACTTATTTTATATTATTATAATTGGTACCTGTTTTTACTTTAAATTGCAGATTTTTATCGTTTATTACTTTTGCTATTTGTTCTAGCAATTCTTTCTCGTTATCATCTACATCAAACAAAAAACTATCATACACATATAAGACGAGTTTTGTATTTTTACCTCGCAATATTTTAAATATTTCATACAATATACAAACATTATTTGCGGTCTCCAAGTTTTGTAACACGTAATTTAAAAGCTTTTGTGGATTCATGTTTTCCAGTTCACTTTTTAAAAATCTATGATTTGAAATAGGGCATGTGATGTATCCATTGTGTTGAAATTCATCCCACAAATTATCTGTATATGCTATTACTTTTCGAAAGAATTCGAGTTCCTGATATTCTTTCCAAACTCCTCCATAGAGCTGTTGAAACGTGATTTCTTTTGCTTTGGAGTAATCCACTCCATACATTTTAGCAAAACTACCATGAATATCACTACTGTCAAAAGTATAATTGAGTAAATTAGCGAGCAGGGTAGGATGATAAGCACTAATATCCATTTCAATAAAAATATCATTGCGCGGTATAAAACATTCTCTTTCTCCATTGTTTTTGTCTAAAGCTGAAAAATTAATTCCTCCAAATGCGTTGGAGGGTCTTGTTGTTAGTGTATTTAAATTATATTGCGTGTATATAAACTCGTTTGCCTCTTTATCGAAGTACTGCTCGAATAATGTTTTGTCCACCTTTATACCCGCTCGTTCGAGTTGATTAAACACCAATGCTGCTTTATTGTAAAACGGGTTTAACCTTGTATCATCAAAATTAGCATAGTTTTGTTCACATACCTCATAGTGTTTTACAATCGGTACAATAGTGTTTAAATTTTGTATATTAGGGTACCTATTGTATAACTGCATGTGAGCTTGGGTCAACTGCTGTATATACGTATGTGGGGAGGGTGAGGGTTGGTAACAATGTTTAATAGGGAAATAATGTAAAAATTCTTTTTTATCTCTTACATAAATATTTTCTATACTATTTAATACTCTTTCTACTATCTCTAAATCAAAGTTTATTGTTTCGCTATGGTTTATAGCAATGATATATCCTTTGTTGTCGTTTTCAAAACGCAAGTATATTGAACATACCTCATTTTCAACAGGATGAAGATTATGTGAACATGGAATGATATCAACATAAGCTACTTGATGCTTGATGCGACAAATGGTTTCTATATGTTCAATATCTTCTATAAGCCAATACATGGTTTAAAGATACAAACAATACTTTAAAACTCCAAGTTTAAATTAATCGGGGAGTATTATTAATTAAAGGAGAAGGGGGGAGAATTGGTGAAGTGGAAGTATTTAAACTTAAATTAGTAGGATTGTTATTTGGTTCTACGTAATATTGAGTGTAACTTTTAAAGAATTGGCTAAAACCATTAAAATTGCTATTTCTAGAGGCTACATTAACATTTGTTGAATTTGTACTAGCTACGTTTGTTAAATCTCCTTTAATTATCCATTGAACGCTAGTTGGAGTATATAAATCCCATGCTACTTGAGAATCTTGGTTTTGAAGTTTAGTAAACATAGTTTTGTCAATTTCAATATATTTTAATTCATTATTTTTTTTACAAAAATATCTTGTAAAATATCCATTTTGAATGTCTTGTTTTGTTGGGTGTTCTGGGTTGGTTGTAGGGAGTAACCTTGCGTTAGTGAAATTAGATCCTGGGATGCTATCATATTGGGCTGTTTGGGCCTCGAAGGTTTTTTGTATAATAACATCTTGGTTAGTTGTAGAAAATTGAGGAGGATAATTATTATATGAGAATGATTCATTATATGAAAGTATAAATACAGGGTAGAGTTTTTGTGGTGGGTTAATGTTTGGGGTTTTACCAGCAAATATTTCTCCATTAGAAGTTTTATAGTAATAACCTAAATATGGGGTTTGATTAGGGGATTGATTTGGACTGTTTAGAGAAAAGGTCCCATCAGAGGTATATAAATTAGTTTTTACTTGGGATTTTGGGTAGTATGGCATGTTAATAAATATTTTGATAGAGAGTTTTTAGTATTGAGTTGCATTTGGGTAATCTGCTGGGGATCCATCCTCTGCTCGGAATTTGGTATTTATTTTGTGGTCTGTTTCTCCTATACTCCAATGCCACCATTCATTAGAGACTCTTCTTAATCCAGCATCATATAAAGATTTATATAATAATCCATGAGAGAGTATGTCATCTTTTATTTTAACTTTAACCCCTTGAAGATTAGTATATGATCCTCCTTGATCTAAATCTACCGCTTGTCCTGCTACATGGTATCCACTACAAGGATTTGCTTTTACAGGACCTTTTTTCCCTCCAGCTACCCATGCCTCATATGCCTGTTTTTGAAATGCAAATGATCTTAAACTATCTCCTATAAGGGCACGCCCATTCATTCCATTTTTTATTATGGTTATACTTCTAATTTTAGTTAAAAAATTATCATATGCACTTTCTAATTTAGCTATATAATGTTCATTCCCTTTAACAAAACCACCATAAGCATTATTAATTTTAGATGTTACCATAGCGCCTGCTAATTTTCCAGGGAGATCAGGACATCCAGGACCATTACCTAGTTTAGAAGTAGTTACGGGATTGTTATCTTCAGCAGGTTTTACAGGGGCAATAGCCGCTTCTTTTTGAACTTCAAACTTTAGGCTTCCTGTTATTTTACTAACTGTGTCTGTTCTTGGGATTAAAGTTAAATTTAATGAGGTTTCCCAATCTCCTTGATTTAATTTATGGTCTACTCCCGTTACTATAAATCTTAAAGTATTAGAATATCCAATAGGAAGAAAACTTGTATCTATTGTGAGCCCATTGTAAATTTTAATTCCAGAAAGCCCATCCATTGTAAAGCCGATTTTAAATGGGATAAACCCAATAGAACCTCCAGAATCTTTAATTTTATTATTAAAGTCATTTTCAGAAGCAGCCACCATTGCTTTGAAATATTCAGTAGCTACTTTTAAATTTTCTCCAATAAGTGAATCTGTAAATTTTCCAGGCATATTAAAGTTTATTTATTGCCATTTAGCAGGTACAACTCCCATATCCCATTTAGAAACTAATATTGCTAATTCTAAACCATCATCCCAACCAACTAATCCTGCCCTTAATGCTTTTATAACGGTTGGGTAATTTCCATTGGTAAGAGTTTTTATGGTTGCTAAGACTCCATCATTCCAAGTTTTATAAGATTGTACCCCTACCGATGTGCAATTGGTAGATGGAGTACCAACAGTAATCTTATGTTTAGAGTTCCATCCATTATAAGCGCAATTTGCTCCTTCAGCTCTTCTCCAATTTTTCATCCATAATAAATTACCGGTAGTAAGTGGGGCTCCAAGGCCTGTTAAAACTTGTTTAAAATATAAAGTATTTTCATTTTCAGTAAATTTTGATCCATTAGCATGGGACATTAATTTTCCTTTATTACTATTATTTGAAGATAATCCATCCTTATAAACTTCTATTACATATCCATTAGGTCTTATACCTTGTTCAAACTCTAAAAGCATTTTTCTTCTGGCTGGGTTAAATGATGGTTTTGGTTTGTTAGTAAGTGGGTCTATACCTATAAAATTGTTAGTGTTTGATGGATCAGGATAGTTTGGTCCTGGTACCCATGCCATAAAGTCTCCTCTATTACCTCCATATTTGTTGTTAGATTTGGTTACAGGATTAACAGGGTCAACATGGTTTACAGGAGAAACAGCTGCTTCTTTTTGAACTTTAAACTTTAGGCTTCCTGTTATTTTACTAATTGTATCTGTTTTAGGGATTAAAGTTGTATTTAAAGTTGTTTCCCAATCTCCTTGGTTTAATTTGTGATCTACTCCTGTTACTATAAATCTTAAAGTGTTAGAATATCCTATGGGCATAAAACTTGTATCTACTGTAAGTGAATTGTAGATTTTAATTCCAGAAAGTCCATCCATCGTAAAACTAATTTTAAAGGGTATAAACCCAATAGAACCTCCAGAGTTTTTATTTTTGGGGTCTGCTACCATTGCTTTAAAGTATTCAGTAGCTACTTTTAAATTTTCTCCAATAAGTGAATCTGTAAATTTTCCAGGCATATTAAAATATTAATTTTTTAATTAAGGAAACGTTTCCCATATCCTCCCATTACCTTCTATTCCAAAACATTTTGCAGTATAAGCCATAGCACGTTCAAAACTTGCAATTGTGTCTTCATTTTCATTTCCCGAAGCATTTGTCTTAGCTACATCCTTATCGGCCGCAATTAATTTTTCTTTAAATCTATCTAGTATACCATCATTCCACCGTGCAAATGCTGTAGCTTCTACTCCTTTAACATACCCTCCAGCAGTAGCACCAACGGTAACCATGGTTGCATATTCTGGGGTGATGGCTGTTTTTAAATCAACTTTTCTTACAAATGTAGATGCATCTCTAGGGTCTTCAAAATAATTTTGTTTGCTATATCCATATAATTTTAATTCATAAGATGTTGATTCATTAGGTTGGTGATTACTTGGGGAGGAATCAAGAATTTCTAATGTGTTAGAATTTTCATCTATTATAGGTTCTAAATTATTAACTCCTCCTAAGGAAACATTTATACCATCACATAAAGACTTAATAAAATTATATACAGAAATATTTCCTTTTTCATCTAAATTTGAAGTTAAACTTTCAGCTATAAATTCAAAATTTAAATATACATTCATAGCATTGGCCGTTTGATTATTACCTGCCCATACTTCTAATTCAGGAAATATGGTTTGATCCCATGACCAACTTGCTCGGTTAAAATCCTTTCTACTTACTATGCATTTTCTCCAATCAAAAGATATTTGATCAGGTAAACAAAGCATAGGTGAAGAGGTTGAGTTTATATTAAATAAATTTTGGTTGTCATTGTGTGTGCTCTGGCCTTGGTCTATTCTAGTAACAACTTTTTGTTCAACAAGATTTAATAAATAACCAAATCTCATATAGTATTGAGGGATATCTAATTTTAAAACAAAAGCATCTTTTATTTTATATCCAGTATTTTTTAATGGGTTTGGTATTGAATTTTTATTTGACGGAGCATAAGTGGGTTGATTTTGTAATTTCTGGATAAATAATATTGCTCCAAAAAATTCAGGGAGGCGAAGTTGATCAACAGGAGGTGGAAGGTTATCTGGTTTGTTGGGGAAGAGAAATAAATCTTTTACTTTATATGTAATATTTGTAGAAGTTGTAAATGTAAAATCAGTATCTGCTGTGGCGGCATTAAAATCATCTATAAATTTTTTAATAAAAAGTGAAATAGGATCAGTTTTAATTCCTTGGGGTAGATTTATTAGGTATAACTCATGTTCTATTTGACTAAATTTCTTTTCATCTACAATATCATAATACGCCTTTTCGGATTTAAGTTCAATTACTGATTTATTTTGGTGATATTTTCCTTTTGCTATTGTTGGTGAAGTAAGATCTCTTGGGAACCATCCAACCCCGGGGGTTGTAGGGGGATTAATAGGAGCAACTAATGGTGAAAGACGGGGTAATGCTGGGTCTTTAAATGTTTTTGTAGCCGAGGAAAATAATAAATCCTTTCTAAATATTCCTCCTGATGGAAGGTAGGCGTTAGTAGCAAAATTCCTAATACCTACTTGCGCTGTTATTTTATAAGTCCAATCTGCTGTAGTTATGATTGCCGGTCCTGTTTGTAGTAGATTTCCAAGATTTGCAGTAGGTTGAACAGCAGGAGGATCTTTCTGTTTGGTTTCTATCGTAATTTTTGTTGAGTCTTGTGTTTGTAGGTTTTGAAGTCTAAAAACATGAAGAAGAGATAATATAATGTTATCTTTTCTATGTTGGTCTAAAGTACTTGATTCATTGGTAAAACCTAATGAGTTACTATTAACATATTCTAATGTGTCTGTAGCCGCTATTACATTAGATTTTAAAGATTCTACTACATCTCCTAAGCTTATTATAGTTAATTCTACATCATATGAACCATCATTATTGAAAGACCAATTAAAATTTGAAACTTTACCTAATAATGCATCATAGTTCCCTTGATGTTTATCTCTTAATGATTCTATTTGTGGTAAGATCTCCCTATGAGTATTTTTAGCCCATCCATCACTAAAAAATTTTGAATTACTTTCAATAAGTGTAGGACCCATTTGTTCGGTTGTAAATCTTTCATCGGTTGGGGTGTTAGGGTCATCTTTTACACCTGATTGATAGGTTTTATAAAATGAATTTCCCCATTCTAATAAAACTGTATATCCTAGTCTTAAATAAAGAATATCTAAAACAGTAAGTTGGTTTCTTGATTGAGCAATAAATTTAACTGTTGCTTTTTTTAAAGATCCTCGATTTAATGACTTAATATCAGCACTGATTATACCAGGCATTGGGATTATTCCCCATTCTTTATCAGGAATATATGTTCCATTATCTCCAATAAAATCTGATTTTTGAATTAAAGTTTCTGTTTCGTTATACTGTGACAGCCCGCTAAATAAAACATGATTTTTAGCTAAACCTTTTCCTTTTAAAAATTTAATTTCAGCTTCACTGTATCCTAGAGTTTTTAACTTAGATTCTTTTACTGAGACCCCAGATGCTAGTTTTATCCAGGATGTTGGTAGGTTTGTTGTTAATATGTCTAGATCTGGGCGTAAATTATTAATACCCGCACCATGAGTATTTTGTCTAATAAGAATCTGATTTTTAACATAATCTTCAATTGGGTCTCCTATTATAGCCATAACTTTTTTATATTAATTCATTTAAATCTTCATAGGTTGATATAATTGATAAGATTCTATCTGATGATGGAATTCTTAATTGAGTTCCAATAATTGGATATAATGAATCTGATGGTTGGTTTGGGTTTGCCCTATTTATTACCCACCATAAAGAAGAATCATTATAATAATTTGAAGCTAAAATATCATATCTATCACCTTGTGTTGTATATACATAAATATCAGAAGGGGATGTTAAAATCGCAGGATATTTAATATTTGTAAATCTTCTTTTCGGATTTTCTGGGGTTTGGATTACTTGGGCGACGTTATATCTGTTCATTTTAAGGGAGGGATTTTAAAGTCTAATTCTTGATCTCTTTTGAATGGGAGATAACGAACTAGGATCGGTGGTTTTCCATGGGGAATTGTAATATATATCATCTTCTAGTGTACGTTCCCGTAGAGTACTTGCTGGGCGCTCTAGTGTATATGGAGGGGAGAATGGGGTATTTTCTAAAATATCTTCGGATTGTAGATCTTGTGCTGAGATATATGAAGGGGGGTTTTCGGTTTGGTTCAATCCAAAATATCTTTCAGGTCCTGGGATAGTAGAAGGAGTAGATTGTATACTTGGTCTGAATTTATGGATTGGAGTAAATTTAATTTTTACCTCTACCATATGTGGGAGTTGTTGGACAAATTGTGATTCATTTTTTTTATCATCTTTTTCTAAATTAATTTCCCATGGAGATTCCTCGGGGATTGATAAGTCTACTGAAGATATAAATCCTGGTTGTTGGTTTAGCCAATCTCCTAGGGTTATTTGGTGGAAATTTCCACTCATATATCCCTGTGGTGAATAATAAGGGGCTACAGAAGAAGCTAAATAATTTAATTTATTATATATAGGCATTAATTCTTCTTTAGTAGATGCTGCTACAGTAAAGGAGATATTAATGTCTCTTTTAAACCCACTATATTTATAAAAATTTTCACCCCTTCCCACATAATCAAGTGCCTTCCATTCCCCATTATAAGAATCTGAAAAGTCATTAAGAAAAACTCTAAAATGCATAAAATTTAAAGGGAGAAACTTTTGATTTCCAATTTTTGAATTATCGTACACCCCAATATTGAAATCAATTAAATCTTTAAGGAAGAGGTTATCTAAGTCAGGGAGTTCGTTGGAATATATAGGAGAGGCGTTGATTAAATCTTGGGGTCCTATAAGTTTATTTGTTGTAAATTCTGTTTTTCCTTTTAATGGGTTAGATCTATTTCCTCTTTTACTCGGGTTTCCTAGATTAATTCTTTTTTCAATGTTAGTAGTATATGGTGTTGGTACAGAATTATCTGTTGTAGTTCTGGTGCTTAATAGATCGTAATGTGAAGTAGAACTTAAAAAAGTTTTTATATTTCCTTTTGCAATTGAGGATGATGGAGTTTGATTAAAAAGTTTTTCTCTAAAATCTGGAAGGGTTTCAAAGCTCTCATTAGGTACTTGGGAATTAAAATCTAGTCTAGTCCATGTTAGTGGGGTTGAAAAATTACCATCATTGTTTAAATTTAATAAATCTTTAAAATTAGCTAATGTTTTTAATGGATTTTTTCCCGTATTATCTGTAGCAAAGTTTATTTTAGTGTTTCCAATCCCATAAACAGACCCAGGACCTCCATCATACTTAAGAAGTACATCAGCATTTGGTAAAAGAGTATAACCTACAAAAAGGGTATCATTTGGGTAATCAAGTTTTCCAGGCCCATAAATTTTAGCAGTTTTATCACTAAGGGCTATTAGGCGATTTTTGGGTTGGAGGAAAACTGGGAAAGATTCATTAAATTGGCGTGAATAAATAGAATCTTGGTAGGTGTTTATTTTTAATTGAGGAGTTAATCCTGTAGGATCAATACCTTGTTTATTTAAAAAGACTCCTAAAAATCCAACACCGGCTTGAGCTATAGTAGATGTTGGTGAATATATACCTTCATTAATTATTCCACCACCATAAGCTGCTCCTCTTGAGGATTCTGTTTTAACTCCTATAGTAGAAAGTAAATTTTGTTTTATAATAAATAAGGGACCACTAAAACTTTTAAAATCAAAAAAATATTTAGTTAATCTTTCTACATCATCTGCGGCTCTTAAATATCCAAATAAATTACCTCTATTTAAAAAATCGGGACCCCATGATTTTGGGTTATATCTAATTTGATTAGGTAATGATGCAAATACTGAACCTAAATATGGGAATAAGTTGCTTTGGGTTCCTGTTGTTGTAAATCCGCCAACAAGTTTTTTAGTGGATTTTTCATATTTAATAGGAGTAAGAAACTTTACCTCATCTGGGGGTGGGGTTATGACATATGGTTGATTGGAATCTCCAAATGTTGTATTTGAATTTCCATTCACATAGAATTTAAAAGTTCCAGGGTCAGTTAATATTTGAAAAAGTCCCATGGTTAAATGTGTGTTTGGTTTTCATATTTATTTCCTCTCCCATATATAAGTTTATATTTGGGATCACCAAGATCATCTAAATCAAGATTTGAGGGTAATGGTAAAGGATTAAAAACCCCATCATTGTATGACACATATTGGTTGTTTACTTGAGTATTTATTACACCCGATTCATTTTCAAATCCTATAGTTGAATACCCAGGTTTATCATTTTTAAAATCATAATGTAATCCAGAATATTTTGTAGATAATGGATTTGGGGTAATTACGTTCCCATCATTAACTGAATAAACAGATCCTACGGTTTCAAGTTTATCTTTTAAACCCATGATCTTTTAGTTTATATAGGTTGGTTATTTAAATAAGGTAAAGCTTGTGTAGAGGAGTTTGGAGAAAAATTATTATGGTTTGCTATTGTAGGAGGAACTCCATTTAAATCTTCTAATGAAGGTAATGGGAGGGGATTAACAATTCCATCATCATAAGATTGATAAGCAGTATTAACACTTTGATAAGTTGGACCTCCATTTAATGAGTACCCTCCATTTACTGCTCCTGCTAGGTTACCATGTAAATTAGAATATTTAGTAGCTAATGGATTTATTGGAGGAGTATTACCGTCATATGTGGTATATGCAGATCCAACAGTTTGTAATTTGTTTAATAGTCCCATGATTATTTGTTTTTAATTTTATTATAAATATTATATTTTATTGGATTTGGTAACTGTTTTTAGATGCTTCTAAACCTTGTGTATTTGGTTGAGCTCCTGTTGTAGCTTCAATTACTTTTTTACCATCAATTGCTACATTTACTGGTCGACTTGCTAAAGCCATTATAGAGCTTTTTAAGTCAGCTATATCTCTAGATGAATTATTGCTACTTGCAATTTGAACGGCACCTTGAGGAGCAGACACCATATCATTTGCTTTAAATAGGTCAGTTCCAGCAACAATTGAATCTTTATTGTTAAATGAAATAGCTCCTTCTGGACCAAATAAGACTCTACTTCCGTAACCACTACCTCCAGTTGATGGGGAAATTATACCATCATTCATTAAAGAATATAATCCCGCCATTCCCGCGGCAATGGCCCCAGCCGCTAATACGGGACCAACAACAGGGACAGCACCTACTGATGCCCAAGCACTTCTTACAATAGAAATTCCAGCATTTATTTTTTCTAAAACCTTTATTTCTTTTAATACTTTCATTGCATTTTTAGCCCCACTAATAAAATCAAACACACCTTTAACTAGTTTTAAGGCTATAATAGATCCAATTACAACTAAAATTGTTTTCATCCCTCCAAGTGAATTAATAATTTCTTTAACTTTATCAAACATTGTTTGAAAATTTGTATTTATTGTAGTTAAAGTTGTTAATATACTAGGCATAGTTTCATCAGCCATTTTCAATTGAGCTGCTCCTAATTGTTCTTGAATAGACTGTTGTTCAAACTGTTGAGCTAATTGTTCATCCCCTAAGGCTTTTAATGCTTCTTCAGCAGTCATAGTTTCACGAAGCTTATCATATTTTGCTTTAGCATCTTCTACAGATGCAGCACCTATATTTTTTAATGCTTCTTGTTCCATAAGTGAAGAAGCTAATTCTTCACGGCTCATTCCAACGGCTTTTGCAATTGCCTCTTGTTGGATTCGATTCATATTAGCAAAATGAGCAGAATCACCAACATTTTTAGCAATTTCATCTGAAAGGGTTGCTAAATCATTGTTTAAAGCTGCTTCACGGGCTTTTTCTAAATTTAAATCTTTACCAAGTAATAATTCTGCACTTAATTCGGATTCAATAGATTCTTCAAAATTAAGAATACTTCCGGCAATGTCATCTACTTTATTTAAAGAAGTACCTAATGCCTTTGCTTTAGCATATGCATCACCTAATCCTTTTGCAGATCCATGAAATGACATTTTAATAGCAGCTGAGGTTTTAGATATTTCTTTTAATGCTGTTTTTTCATTTAGTATAATACCTTTTTGAATTCCTGAAATTTTTACTTGACCCATTAATTCTCCAGTAAATTTTTCGGCACTTTGATTGGTTGCTAATGTTAGTTTGGATATATCATTAACCTCATCAGCTGTTAAACCAGCATAATGAGACATTTTAGATAAAAATGTTACATCTTTTTGAAAAGATTCAGACATATTTTCAAAAGCAACATTTGAACCTAAAGAATCATTAATAGAAACTAACGTTTCTTCTATATGAGCAGAATTTACAAAAACATCATTAGAGGCCTGGGCCATTTTCACCATTTCACCTCTAGAATTTGCAGCGGCCGTGTATGTCATGTTCATACTTTTGGCCGTTTTTCCTAATTGTTCATCAGTTTCAACAATAGCACCGAATATAAATCCTATTAATTTATTAATTAAATTTAAAGGATTAAGCATTCCATCTAAAGGGGTAGATACTTTATCTAATTGTTTTCCAATTTTACCTAACGCTTCAAATTCTTTTGCTTTTTGAGCTGCTTTCTTTAATCCTTTTTCTAAGTTTTCAACTTCACTAACAGTACTAGCTATACTTTCTGCTAGGTCCTCTTGGGCCCTATTATTAGCGTTAATTTCATTTGTTACCTTTTCAAGACTTTTTACTGCAGCTTTATAAAGTTTAGAATTACCATGAAGTTTAGTTTGAGTCTTTTCTAAAATATCTTTTTCTTTAGCAAGTGAAGTTGCTCTATCTGAAAGAGATTTTTGGGAATCTTTTAAAGATTTATTTGATTCTTGAACTTTTTTAATTAAATTATCAAGTCCCTTTTCATCTAATTCATTTTCTTTTGATTTGTGATCAACAAGTTGTTGAGATATAGTAACTAAAGATTCAAAAGGAGTTAAAGTACTTTTAACAATACTATCAGTAGATTTTAACCCATCATTGATACTTTTAATGTTTTCCTTTAATTGATCAGTAATACTTTTTAACTCTTTAGCATCATCATTAGTAGCCATATCTTAAAATGTTTTGTTATAAATATTAAAAATATTAATTTTATTTATATAATACCTTGGGGTTGGACTTTGATGGGGATCCCATATTAAAAGATTGGGTTTCTGAGTTTTTTAAATTGGAGGATTTTGAAGAGGCCTTTTTATGGGATTCTTTTTCCTCCTCATAAAATTGTTTTATTTCATTAAAAATAAAACGGCGGATATAGATGGGCATGTTATAAACCACGGGCCAACTATATCCACCTTTACCATAAAAACAAATTTGGTGAATTTGCTTATATATTTGTAATTTTATTATTGATGTATTAGGATCATTCGAAGTCAGGCCAAAAAAACTTAAGCCCAATTGGAATATTGACTCCAATCGAATCTCCGGTGGGAAAAAAAGTTAAATCAACGTCGGGTTGAATTTTCTTAATATGTCCTCTTAATGATTTTGAGTCTCGAGCTAGTAGATGATTATCTACAAATTCTCTAATTACTTTTGGTTCCCGACTATTACCTACTGAGGTAATCATGTATTTCATTCTGGTAGATAGTTCGGGAGAGAAATCTTTATTTATTTTTTTAAGCCCTTCAAGTTCACGGGAAATATTTTGTTCATCACTGTGGGTTAGTAATTTAAAAGTGATTTCTGTTTTAGAAAATGGGAAAGTGTATGGAAATTCATTTACACCTTGTGTAAAATCTTTTTCATCAAATGGTTTTGGATTTATTTGAGATAAATCAATACTGTGTTCTTCACCATTATATTCAAAAACATATTCAGAACCATATCCTAAAATACGGGCCGCAACCATTATAGCATTTTTGTCTCCAACAATTAATTCATTATATTCAATTGGAGTTACAATCATAGCTTTTAATAATTTATCAATAGCTGTACCATTTTTAATATAATTTGGGTTTAAAAGAATATCTTCTTCTTTAGCCGTCATATACTTCATTTCAATTACACCTTTTGATAATTCAGAATCTTTTGGATAAACTAATCCTTTAGATGGTAATTCAATAGTTTCTGTTGGGGTTTTAAATTTTTCTTCTTCCATAATTTTTATTTGTTATAACTTATTTGTCTTATATACATATATTAAAGAGCAGTAATATTATCAGGATTTACATTAAATGATAAAACTCCTTTTACTTTTAATATTTCTTTACGTATTTCTTCCATTTTTGAGCGATCAAAACCACTTTTTGCAATCCAAGGATAACCATCTACTTTTACAGTCATTATAGCTTGGAATTTTGATTGATCTTGTTGATTAAATTCTAAAGGTTCTTTAGATGATATAACTGTAACCCCGGGGATTGAACGGATATCTGAGTATATTTCTTTTTGTGGGCGTAAATCAATATTAGTGATTAGCATACCAATCATTTTATATTTGTCTTGGTATTCTTCATTAAGTTTTTTACTTAATTCTTCTTTTATTAACGCACGTAAATTATTTAATTTCATGTTGTAGCATATGTTATAAATATGGGTAGATATAGTTTAATTAACGTGTTAATGTGATAATATATAATAAAAAAATGAAAGCTCCAAATTTCTTTGGAGCTCTTTTTAATTTTGTTGTTTTGTTCTTAGTAGTTCAAGATACAATAATCTGGTTGAATTGTTAATGCAATGTTGACAGCAGTTCCATCATCATCCCAGTTATAATCTCCAAAATTAACATCCGTTACCATTGCTCCTTTAATCATCCATTCAGAAACAATATCTCCAACTGGACCGACTACTTGGAATTGTAAGTCTTTTTTATAAAAATCGGAGTAACCATCTCTACCTGTTACGGATTCGTGACCTAAACGTATCCATTCCATTACAGCTTGTGCTCCAGATGGGGTTATAGATTCATATAATGTCATTGCAATTGTACCCCAAACAGATTTTCCTTTTACATAACGTTGGATGTTAATGTGGTTAAGAGCAACTGCGGTTTGAGTTAATGATACTGCTCCTACTCCTTTTATTAAATATGATGGTATACCATCCATTTTTAATATAAAACGATTTGACTGTTTAGGTTCAAAAGGTGTAAAAAAGATATCTGAATAATTTAAAATTGCCATTGGTTTTTTATTTTAATTTTATTATAAATATTGAATTTTTTAGTTTTTATCCAGGAAATTCAGCTCCTGTTGGTTGCAAGATGAAATCTAATGAAATAAATTCAGCGGTGCGTGTTGGTTGAATATAAATTTGTCCTACAAGTTGATTTTGATCAATTACTGCGGGGCCATTATTAGAATCATCCATAATAACTTTAAAAGCATATAATCCTTGTTTTTGTTGAATTCTTTCTAAAAATGGTGTTACTCTAGTTATAAATGAACCTCTTGTTGACAATGTATTTTGTTCAAATACTATAGTATCAGAAATTTGACGAATATAATTTTTTAATTCAATCATCAAACGTCTTACGTTTACACGATCAAGAGCAGATTGAGCTTTTTGTAATGTTTTTTGTCCAAATACTACAACACCTTGTCTTGGCAATGTAGCTATTGGGTTTATATTATTAGCATATAGTGTATCTCTTTGTCCTTGAGTTAATTTGTATTGAGCTTGTAATACTGTATATAAACCACCTCTATTAATACCTGCAGGTGCAAACCATGGAGCCGATACTTTATCATTGAAAGCATATACACCTGGGATTACAGTTGAAGCTGGTACCCATACTTGTTTTCCTGTTGATGGGTCTGAAATGCGAACCCAAGGCCAATATGAAGCGGCATATGAAGTATCTCTTGATTGAGCTTGTGTGATTACATCTCCTACAGTACTATTATAATCTACTAAATCAAATACAAATAAATTATCTCCTCTAGAGATAGTATTTGTAATAACGCTAGTGATTTGTGATGTATGATTATCATTTGTTAGTCCTGGGGTAAATAAAACATTGAATTGGTATGCTTCTCTATTTCCAAGTAAAGCAATCATTTTATTATAATCACCACCTATTAAACCTTGAGTATTAGATGAATTTATAGCATCATAAAAATTAATTGGAGATGTTGATAATACTGTTCCTGTGGCACCATCAAATGAACCACTTCCATTTATTGGAATTGATGCTGTATATGCACTTACTGCAACCCCATTAGCATCAAAATAGTTTGGTGTATTATAATTAACCGATTTAACATATACGTATCTGGATTTATTTGTAAAACTTCCTGATAATTGCATTTGGGTATTAGCCTGGTCGTAATTTAATACTTGATCACCAATTACTTTAGAAATGTAACGGCTTGAGTTAGGATCTAAAGTAACACTATTAAAAGCTTCAAGTACTACTTTATTATTTGTAATATCATTTCCTCTTCTAATTAATACATTAAATGTACCTGATCCTGTATTTGAATTTGTAATTTCAAATCTAACATTATTTACAGATCCTGAAGCTAATGATCCAGAGGCATCTAAAGAACTTGAACTGTTCATAATTATTCCTTCGGAAATAGTTCCAAGTGAAAATGATGATGATGTAAAGTAGTTTGTAGCTGATGTGCTTGTTGCTTCACTAAAAGATCCACTTGCTACTCTAGCTACTAATAATGAAGTACCACCATAATTAAAATAATTATATGCTGCAATTGAAGTAAGATATGAATATGAATTACCACCACTTATGAAAGTATCTCCAAATAACATTGTAAAATCAGAATATGAAGTTACTAAGGTAGGAGTTTCATATGGGCCTTTTACTGTTGGGCCTATGATAGCTGCTCCCGCTTGTACCGGTTGACCCGTTAAAAACGTATTATCTATCTCACTAATTGCTACTCCTGGTGAAGTTGTAAAATTTGCCATTTTATTTTTTTATTATAAATATTAATTTTTTTTCTAAAATATATTATTATTATGGAAACGTTGCTCCCGAAGGTAATATATTAAAGTCTAATATAATAAATTCAATTGTTCTAGTAGGTTGTAAATAAATTTGTCCAATTAATTGGTTTTGATCTACTACACTAGGTGGGTTGTTTGTTTCATCTATCACTACTCTAAAAGAGGTTAACCCTTGTTGTTGTTGGACAACAAATAAATAGGGATTTATTAATGATAAAATTTCATTTCTTGTAGCTTCGGTGTTTTGTTCAAATACAAATGAATCGGCTATTTGGGAAATATAATTTTTTAATTCAATTAATAAACGTCTTACATTTACACGATCTAAAGAGCTTCTTTTCTTTTGCAATGTTTTTTGTCCAAATACTACTACTCCGGTGTTAGGAAAAGTTGCAATTGAGTTTACATTATTTTGATATAATAAATCCCTATTTCCTTGAGTTAATACCCTTTCAGCTTGAATTACATTAGGCATAATTCCTCTATTAATTCCTGCGGGGGCAAACCAAGGATATGCGATAGTATCATTTTGGGCATATACTCCAGGGATCCATGTTGAGGTTGGAATCCAATTTTGTTGACCAGTTGATGGATTATTAATTTTTAACCAAGGCCAATAAGTTGCTACATATGAAGTATCAAAATTAAGAGCATTTAAGGTTACTGGGATGATATTAGAGTTGTATCCTACTATATCGATAATAGCCATTGCATCTCCTCTATTTTGGACCATTGTATTTAACTGTTGAATTACAGGGAAATGGGATGGGTAGAATGTTGAGTCTCCTATTAATCCAGGGGTAGTAATAAAATTATAATTGTAAGCATCTTTATTTGCTAATAAAGAAATAGATTCTGTATAATCATTGGCTTTTAAACCTTGAATGTTTGTATCTGAAATATTTTCATAATATGCACCGGCGGCAAATGTAGGGAGATTACTTCCTTTTCCATCCCCAAAAACTCCACTTTGTGTTGTGGGGATTGAACCGGTAAATTGGGATTTTGGTGCTCCATTATTATCAAGATAACTTGGGGTAGTTTGGTTTACTTGTTTAACACGAACATATGCTGATTTATTAGTATAACTTCCTGATAATTGAACATAATATTCACCATTATCTACTGCTACGTTTTCTGTTTGATTTCCAATAGCTCTTTCGATGTAATTTGGGGCTAATGGATCTAATGATAAATTTGTCCAGGTTTCTAATATTGAAGGAGATAACGTTGTATCATTTCCTTGTCGAATTAATAATGTAAATGTTCCTAAGTTAATGTTTGGGGAAGATATTTGCCATCTAAAATTATCTGCTGATCCACTTAATAAAGTTCCATTTGATCCTGTAGGACCAACGCTATTCATTATTCCTCCCTCAGCCAATGTTTCTAATATAAATACATCGGTATTATATGGAGCTCCTGCGGCATGCGATGAAGCTGAAATAAATGAGGATGATGCTGGGGTCCAAGCTGTAGTTGTGCTTCCACTTACCACACGAGTTACTAATAATGAACCTCCTCCACTATTAAAGTAGTTAAATGCGGATAGAGATGTTAAATATGAATATGTTTGACTTCCGCTTAAAAATGTAGAACCATATTTATTTAAATAATCACTATAAGTTGTACATAATGTTGGAATACCTACTTTACCTTTAACTGTTGGGCCTATAATAGCGGCACCCGCTTGTATGGGGGATTGAGTTATAAAGGATTGATCATTCTCTATAGATAATACACCAGGTGATACAATTGTTTCTGCCATTGCAATGAATTATTTTATTATAAATATAGCGTGTTTCAAACTAGATTAATCTAATTTAGTAATCTCGCCTGTTTCTGGGTTAAGGGTAAATTTACCATATTTGTCTATTAAAGACGTAGAAAACTCAGATTCTTTTATTGAAAGATCTTTTAAAAATGTTTTAGCACTTTCATGGCGATCTTCAAGTTGTAATTTAACCATTTCAATTTCTCCTAACTCTAGTACTAATGATTGGGTTTTTTGTTGGATGTCTTTTAACGTACTTTTTTCTTCTTCTGTTAAAAACTTTTTTTCTGAAACTATTGACATAAATTTATTTTATTATAAATATATTATGTTCCTTGCAAAACATATGGTTTTTTGTAATTTTTACTGTTTTTACATTTACTTGTTTTAGACTTGGAGTGAACTCCCGGTCTTCTTTTTTTTGGTTTTCTGTTAAATGAAATTGTTGATTGTGTTTTTGATTTTGCTGCCATTATATGTTATTTATATTATTAACTGTTTCGATACCAATAATAACCTGAGTTTTACTATTGTATTTTTTAATAGCTGTAAGTTCTTTTTGTATTGTGTTTGGAATTATATATCCAAATAATTTAATAGTAAATGTTCCCTTTATAACTCTATTTGTACCATCTGCAATTTCTACTGTAGTAGAGTATGAATCAATAGATGCTTTAAATTTGAATCTTTCTGGGTCTCCCCAATAAGAGTCGGATGCATAATTAACGGCTTCAATTATTTTATTTAATTGTTCAACGTAATATGTTTGGATAGCACAACTATATGTTAGAGTTACATAATCTGGGACTACATTAACTACGAATTGTTCTACAGGTTTATGGTTTGTTAATACACTAAAATTAGAATATGCATTTTTTCCATTATATGTTTTCATCCAAGATGAGTATAAATGGGGGGAATTGGCATCTAATTTGTTTGTTAAGGAACGGTTTTTATCAATTGTATCCCTTTTAAACATGATTAAAGGAGACATAATAGCACCATTTTTATCTTTATAGTAACCGTCTTTTTGAACTGATTTCCAACGTTCAGGGGCACCATATATAACAGGAACGGGGATTCGTACACCATTTTGGTAAACTGTAGGGCGAATAACATTTTGAAAATAGTACATTATAGATTCATCTATATCTTGTAATCCTATAGTAAATGGTTTTGTAGGATCATCTTTAAATGACATTTGTTCAGAACGATTGAAATCGATTCCACTTTGTTTTGTATCTGTAAATTGGTTAAATTCTGAAGGAATATTTGGGTTACCTAAAGAACCACTTGTTTCCGGAAAAACATAAGGGTCTACCAAACCATTCGAGATCTGTTTTTGGGATTTTGGATTTGGTTTTCTAGTTGGTGGCATATCTTATATTCTTTCTTTTGTAATTTGAACTCTATCAGCAGGTACATAATGACATACACACATAATAGATAAATTAGAACCAAAGTTTTCTAATCCTGGGTTTAAAGGGTTTTCATTGTATGGGTATGCTGGATCTTTACCTACAAATAATTGGTTAGCATTTGTATTTTCAACTTCCCAATATCCTTCATACCACATGATAATATC
>Ga0247843_1003561_pt1 | contig 25198 bp, 20 predicted proteins | sample LaCruzMarch2017__FD_192420 | JGI IMG/M metagenome (GOLD analysis project Ga0247843, IMG submission 192420) | Freshwater microbial communities from meromictic Lake La Cruz, Castile-La Mancha, Spain - LaCruzMarch2017_8m | ecosystem: Environmental > Aquatic > Freshwater > Lake | place: Spain...
AGTAGCCAGGATTATAAAGATTCACAGCACTTACTGCATAGTCGCCAATACTGCCAATGCTGGCCAGGGGAGTGTAGTCTCCGCCAGCATAGTTTACAACTTCATCAGTTTCAGTGATCACAATTGGAGTTTTGACTGTGAATGCAGCAGTGGCTTGATTCCACTCTTGGATGCCCCAGGTAGAGTTTGCAGTATCCAACCAGAATGTACCATCAGCTGGTGCGCCAACTGGGCGGCTCAAGCTGGCAGTGAGCTGGCTTAAATCAACTGCCACACGCTGTACATACGCACGATTTGTAACGCCCAGGGCTGAGTACGCGGCCAATAAGCCGTATTCGTTGAGTTCGTAACCATTGATTGGGGTACCAGTTGTGGTCTGATAAAAGAATGGTACGCCAAAAGTGGCAGCGAGATCTCGCTGACTTGTGATTAAATAAGTCTTGTTGATGTTGGCAGCAGTGGTACCAGCGGCTACTGTGACGCCGTCGCTGGAAATTTTGTTTTGTGCAGTGGCAATGACAAAGTAAGGTACTGTGTTAACAGCTGATGGAAAATACTGACTTTCGTCAATTACCGTTACTTCTACGCCTGGGGATATTAGAGCCATGTTCGGGGTTCCTTTTCAAGTGTTAATATTTATGGAGCCCGCCAAAAAACCGTCGTCTACTACGCCCTTTGTCAAAGGTCCTGCAAATAAATACCACTATGAACCGACCCATGTGTCCTGTGTGCGGGCAAAGGCCCTGTGCTATAAACTACTATCGAGATGGAGTGGCTCACTATCGCTCAAGATGTGAGTCGTGCATCAGACGAAACCGTGGGCTAAAGCCACGAGTTCCCTTGTGGCAGAGTCAGGGATACAAAAAGAAAATGTCGTGTGATCGTTGTGGATTTCGTGCTAGATATTCAGCACAAATATCAGTGTATCACAGCGATGGCAGGCTTGACAATGTTGCGCAAAAAAACCTCAAAAGCATCTGCAAAAACTGCGAAATAGCAGTTAACCGGGAAGATTTGCCATGGCGTCGCGGTGACCTTGAGGCCGACGTTTGATCAGTCTATCCACTAGTTCAATGGTGTTGCGGCGTAGAGCTGCCAGATCACCGTTGTTGTCAATCACATAATCAGCCATCCAGATTTCCAAGCTCATGCTGGATGAATCTTCTGGTGGCAAATGATCGCTCCGATCCACCCAGATGGCATAGTCAAATACTCCGGTATTCCGCATGGCATGAAATTCTGCTTTGTTGCGCAGGCCACAATAGATGTCGTTGTCTGCAAATATTTCTCTGCCCAAACGAGCATAGTCATCGGCACAGTAAGCATGTATCATGTCATACCATTCCGCACGATGATTGTGTCGATCTGTGTAGCATTCTTGAAATGTTGTGTAGCCATACTGATCTTTCAGTTCACGATAGATGAATTTCTCAGCACAAAACTCTGAGCTGGATTGAAATTCATATCCAAATTTTTCACGCAGTATTTCGCACACAGAGTCTTTGCCATGGCGGCCATGACCAATGATCAGCAGTTTGGGTAGTGTCATTTGAGTTGTGTTACATTTAGGTGTTTGAGGGTGCTCTGTAGCATGCCAATTTGTCTGCGGCAGTCTTCTAGGGCATGGTGGCTGGTAGGTGGAATAGGCTGATCTGGCCACAGGCTAAACACAGTACGGCTATCACGCACCATGTAGTATTTCCAGGGCAATGCTTTACCATAACTCTTGTAAGCATGCTCCAGGATGTTCATGTCGTAAGTGGGACCTTGTGCCCAGATTCTGTTGGAGTGCCAAATCAGCCGGCCTAACTCATCTAACGCTTGATCTAGTGGGATTCGTCCTTGTTCAGCAAAGGCTTCTTCACGAGCATGCGCAGGTTGCGTGGCCCACCACTCCACAGTACCATCTTCAATTTTGCGATTCTCTTGACTCTCTAGTGTGATTCGAGCATAGAATGACCGATCATAGTGGCCTATGCCAAACGGATCAAACGTCTGGGCAGCAATAGTCAAGATAGTTGTGTCGGGGCCAGTAGCCAGGCCTTCAAGGTCAATCATTAAGTCCATGCTACATTGTAGCAGATCTAATTACACAAGTCAATGTTCATGGCCAAACGAAACCAGTCAATCATGGCATCTTTGGTGGGATGATAGCCGTCTTCTTGGAGACAATTATGGTCACGGGCCCAGATATAGGGTGCTGTATAATCTGTGAACTTTGTCCAATCCACTGCATGGTACAAGGGAGTCTGCTGATCCATGGTTCCGTGGCAATGCTCAAACCGATCGTATTCAGTGGATTTGGCATCATATATAAATCCCATTTGATAGGGTATGTTACGCTGATTCAACACAGCCTGTGTTGACACAATGCTCAACAACGACAACTCAGTGAGATATTGACTTTGATCATCTGCAGACATGTATTGAGTTTGAAGAAAATTTTTAATCACTTTTGGAGTTTGCCTAGTGTCGCCCAACATTCCCCCTGAGTGAAACCATGACATGTTGCCAATTTGCCACTGATAAAGATGCTCTTTGCTGTTTGACCTGTAGTAATTTCCCAGTTGCGCACTAATGGGTATATCCACACGATTGATACCAGACCATAATACCACAACTTGATCATAGGGGTTGCTACAAACTTCGTGTATGGTCTGTGCTGCCATGGCTTGGTTGCCAGAACCGGTTGAAGCCAGGATTGTGTACTTGTTGGTATTGATAGGATGAACATCCTCCATGGTCAAGCTGACCAAGAAACTACAGCCCACCAACAGTGTACGAGACATTAGCCAATAACCCAGGTCAAGGGCTGCGAGCCATCCACATAGTTCACCAGTTCAGCCAGTTTGGCATCCATTTGAGTCTGGGCTTCGGCCTTCATGGCAGTGCCGTTTAGTGTGCCGCCGCCTTGTGGTCCAGCAATGGAACCAAACTTTTCGCGGGCTTCACCAATGATCATTTTGCAGGCAGCTACCATGTAGTCGCGCAGCCACTGGCTGATTTGATAGTCCTGCAACAGAGTAATTTCAGGCTTGAGTTGGTAGGCCCAGATCAACACATTTTCGCCAGTGCCTTTGGGGTCACGAATCAGTTGCAATTTCTTTGTGACTGGATTCCAGGTGTAGTTCATGTAGGCGCCGAACATTTTGCCTGCTAACTCGACATACTGTGAATAGAAGTCATATGTGGCCAGGCCACCGGCCACGTTGAAGTTCATGAGATACACATTCAAACTGGCCTGTGCAAACGGGTCAAAGTTTGATGCAAAAGGTCCAGTGGCATCACCAAATGTTCTGCGAAAGATCTGTCGAACACTTACAACTTCCTGGGGCAGGGTGTAGATGTTTAAATCACGTATGAGTTCCATGAAGATATAGGCTTCTTCATAGGCATAGTTGGCACGTTGGCGGTACACTCCAATGGTTCTTTGATAGGCGGCTTCGTAGTGAGCCGGGTCCAACTCTAGGTCAACAATTTGGTTGCCTAGAGTTAGGCCGCAGTAATCAACAAGCTCTTGCTTGAGCTCTTGCAGTGTTTTTTCAGACATTGGGGGGACTCCGTTCCCCCATATTTACCACACTCTTAGAATGATCAAATTCTCAGTGCCTCGACCGTTGAATGCAGTCTCAGTTGTGGTGAGTTCCTTGAAAACTCTACGAGCCGCTGGTTTGCCGGCTGTGGTCATGGTCTTGAGGGTGTCAGCTGGTTTGCGCACAGTTTTTTGCAGGGTTTCTGCTGTGGAAAAACCAATGATGCTGTTGCTCTTGACTGTGAACGCCTTGGCATATTCATCTGCTACCAAGTGTATCAGTTTGCGTTTTTTAGTGTCATATAACCAGGCCTCGCTCTTGTCCACAAGACTTGCAGCCGGTAATGATTTCAGTTTGAGTTCAGCAAATTCTGCTTGAATTTTAAACTTAGCGGCACGTTTCTCAGGTGGCACTGCCCGAACCTTGCGTGGCTTGCGTTCAACCTTCTTGATCTGCACATACGCACCGCAATCGTTGATCACTGATTCGCAGAACTTGATTATGTTGCGCATTTGAATCTTGGAGAGATGACTGTAGCCCTCGACCAGTTGTGCATCCTTGCCTTCCGCCACACGCTCGAACTCTGAGAGTTTGCGTTTCCAGTTGTCAGAAATCTGACTGACCATTTGTGGTGCTATGTTCATGCCACGCATGATCACCACAGGCTTGAAGTCTGCGGTCATCTTGGCACCACTCAACAAGAAATCGTCGAACAAGCCCTCTAGCTCACCGTTGCACTCATTGGTTTTTTCACGCAGACGATCTTGAATTGTGATCTTGGGCACCGCCGGTTCTTCCGGCGCTTCTTCCACCGTGTGTTGTTTGCTGTCCAGTATTTCTCTCAACTGGCTTTGCAGTCTAGTCTGTTCGCTGTTGTTTAACTCCAGACCCAGCATGATCATGCGGCACAACCAGCCTGTGGTCAAGCGAATGGCCGAGTCAGGAATGCCCTTGAGCAGTCGCACATCATCCTTGCGACCATGTGTTTCCAAGTAATTCACAATCATGTCACGGGCATCTTTTTTGCCGTAAAAGTAATTGTACCAGGTGAATGCTTTGCTTAGTGCTGTAATACGGTATTCAGTGGGCTGAGTCTGCCAGGTGGGCTCTTGTCCCAGGATGTTGGTGTCAGCACTGCGGGGGTTCAGCAGTTTTAGGGATTTGGGTGTTGCAGTGGTTTTCAAGGTGGCTCCTTTGAATCAATGTTGTAATTATAGCAGATCAATCAATTTTAGTCAAGTCAGCAGAAAGTAGTACCATGGTCAAGTCTGCTTCGTTGCGAAATGAGATCCAGTATGGACGGTTGGCGCGGCCGTTGTTTTTGCCAAAGTAGGCATGCCAATCGTTGGTGGGCATGTAACCTTGGTTCCCCAATTTGGCCTTGCATATTTGTTCAAAAGATATGCCTTCCCCTGGCCATGAATCACATCGCACAGCAATCACATGTCCGTGCTGTTTGTATTGGCGGAATCTACGGTCCAGTTTAACTACTTTCATAACCAAATTATAGCACTTTGAGATTTATTGGTCAACCTGCAGTTTTTGTAGTATGAACATAAATACTCACACTATGTTTTATGTTTACAAATATCTTAGGGAAGACGGAACTCCATATTATATTGGAAAAGGCAGCGGTGAACGTGCTTACAAAAAATGGGGCAAAAAGGACATAAAGCCACCCGAGGGTGCCGAACAAATCATCATTGTTGAAAACAACCTAACCGAAGAACAAGCATTCAACTTAGAGAAAAAACTAATTGCTGAGTATGGTCGCAAAGACTTGGGCACTGGAATTTTGTATAATAGAACCGAAGGCGGTGATGGATCGTCTGGGCATAAGATTGGGGGATGGAAATGGTCAGAAGAGGCAAAGGCTAATCGTAGTGGTCGCGGGAATCCTTCTTTTGGCAAACCATCATCAGAAAAACAAAAAGAAATAGCAAGTAAAATACATTCTGGAAGAAAGCACAGCGACGAGTCTAAGAAAAAACGTTCAGAATCTTTAGCCGGTAGAGAGATATTATGGTCGGATAAAATTGCAAATGCATTAAAAGGTAAGAAACAAAATCCCGAATCTGTAGCAAAAAGGGCAGAATCTTGTCGCCGCACTTGGGCATTAAAAAAACAACTAAATAATTGATTATGCCAAGATTGTCACTTTACAGACCTAACAGAACCAAAGATTATCAATTTTTGGATCGCACTATTAGTGAGATGTACACGGTAGGTGGCCTCGACATTTTCATCCACAAATATCTGGGCCCACAAACTGGCGGGGAGGATTCGGCGTTTTCGGGCAATGCTGATGCAACCCAGCCCACATATGACACTCAGAGCCCCTTGCACATACAAGACTTGCTGTTGTTGGAAAACCGTGATCGTGTGTACGATCCTGACATCTACGTCATGCGCGGCGTGTACAACACCCAGGACGTGGACTTTGACTTGAGTCAATTTGGACTGTTCTTGAACAACGACACCCTGTTTATCACATTTCACTACAATGACATGATTGACACGTTTCAACGCAAGCTCATGAACGGTGATGTGCTGGAAGTGCCCAATCTCAGAGACTACAATCCACTCAATGCTGCCATACCACAACCATTTCCCAAGTACTATGTGATACAGGACGCGGCATTTGCATCCGAAGGTTTCAGTCAAACTTGGTTGCCACACCTGTGGCGTGTAAAAGCCACACCGCTGACCAACGCACAAGAATTCAAAGACATACTCAAGAAACCAGTGGTAAGCGAACAAATTTGGGACAATGACAATTTCTACCCTGCGGGCAGTGTGGTCAATGCAGGTGATGTGTACTATGTGGCCAAGATCAATGTTCCAGCAGGCACAGACATCACCAATACCACTTACTGGATGGAATACACACCACCCACACAGAGTGACGTGTTTACCACTCGCACCAAGGATCAAGAAATCAACGACGCCATTGTTACTCAAGCCAATATTGAAGTACCACTCAGTGGGTTTGATGTGCAAAACTTCTATGTGTTGCCCACCACAATCGACGGACAACCAGCCAATCCTGATTCACTCACATCCGAAAGTGGCGACACCGTGGATGGCACACAAGGCGGCATGAGTGTGACTCCCAAGGCCGATGGTTACACTGTGGGTTACTTGACCGGTGACGGCATTCCACCCAATGGATTGCCCACAGGCGCTGGTGTTAGTTTCCCGCCCGCGCCCTTGGCCGGCGACTTCTTCTTGAGATTGGACTACTTTCCCAATCGCTTGTTCCGTTTCAATGGTAAAATGTGGATCAAGATTGAGAGCAAGGTTCGCAATGATCTCAACAACGGATTCAACAACAAGACCCTGCGCAGCGGCTTTGTCAACAATCCCTACACTGTGCCCACCACGGACATGGGCAATATACCAAGTCGTCAGAGTCTCAGTGAAATTCTACGGCCCAGGGCCGACAACGGTGATCAAGGAGGCAACAAGCCCCCAAATCCACCACCCACAACATTTAACTACTAAACATGCAAGAATTCTTTTACGACGAACAGATACGCAGGTTCCTGCTGCAATTCACTAGAATCTTCACGGGATTTCAAGTAGAATACGGCCGTGAGGCCAACAGTGAAAATGCAGCCTATTTGAGAGTTCCTGTGCGGTATGGTGACGCCAGTCGCAATGCTCAAACCATTATTCAAGAAAATTCAGCCAACTCCATGCCTTCTTCGCCCATGATGTCATTCTACATCACTGGCATGGAATATGATCGTCCACGAATGCAGGAACCTTACTTTGTGAGCAAGACTGCTGTGCGCCAGCGCACATATGATTCTTTCAGTCAAACCTACGAAACCACACAGGGCAACGCATTCAGTATTGAACGACTCATGCCGGTGCCCTATCGCATGACCATTAACCTAGATGTGTGGACCAGCAACACCAATCAAAAGTTACAGATATTTGAACAAATTGCCACACTGTTTAATCCGTCCTTGGAGATACAGGCCACTGACAACTATATTGACTGGACCAGCTTGACCGTGGTGGATCTAGAACGAGTGAACTGGACCAGTCGCACCATTCCCATGGGCACTGACAATCCCATTGACATCATGACCATAACATTTGGCATTCCAATTTGGATCAGTTCTCCGGCCATGGTCAAGAAACTGGGTGTGGTAGAACGAGTGGTCGCTGGAATTTTTGATGGCCAAGGTGACATGGTTGATTCCATCACCAATAATGACTTGTTGTTGGGCACACGCCAAATGTTCACACCATGGAATTACAAATTGGTTGTGATTGACAACAAAATTCAAGTGCTGTATGATGCCACAGTGGTGCCTGATGGCAGCTATGTAAATCTCAGCCCCACTGCAATTGTGGCTGATTCTCCCTTGTTGTGGCCAGCTGTGTTGGGTGCGTACGGCGTGTATCGTCCGGGTATCAGTCAAATTCGATTGAATCGTCCGCCAGACTCCAACACCACCGAATACGCCATTGTGGGCACATTTGTGGTGGATCCCAATGATGATCGACTGGTGATTTTCAATCCAGATCCTGATACTGCTCCGCAAAATACTTTGCCACCCATTGATGCCATTATCAATCCACTACTGAGTGGTCCGGGCACTGGATTACCAGTGGCCGCAGATGGTCAACAATACCTGCTGGTCGATGGAACTGGCAGTGCTGACAATGAATTTCCAGCTGTGGCATGGTTGGGGCAAGGTAACCGGCCCTTGGTGGCTCAAGCCAATGACATCATTGTGTACCAGTGGGGTTACTGGCGTGTGTTGTTTGACAGCAGCAATCAGCCGGCTGGACAATTTGTCACCAACATCACCACAGGCACACAGTATGAGTGGACTGGAGATGCTTGGATCAAATCATATCAAGGTGTGTATCCCGCTGGTACCTGGAGCATAGTGCTGTGAAAGCAGTTGGTGTTTGGTTTTATGCAGCCAGCACTGGTCGATATCTGTACCTGTTGCGCAATGATCACAAACATCCTGGAGCATGGGGGCTGCCTGGTGGCAAACTTGAATCTGGCGAAACCTTGCTGGGTGGCATGGAGCGCGAGTGTACCGAAGAGCTAGGCAGCTTTCCAGTGTATCAGCGGCTGATCCCTGTGGAAAAATTCACCGCAGGTGATTTTGAATACCATACCTGGGTGTGTGTTATAGCTCAGGAGTTTGTGCCGGTGCTCAATCATGAGCATCTTGGCTATGCCTGGATTGATTCGGGAGTTTTTCCAAAACCCATGCATCCTGGATTGTGGTCAACTGTGAATCTTGACGCTGTAAAAGTCAAGCTGGCTTTGGTTGAACAACAAAATTAACTGCCAGAATCAAACTCGCCGCACAAGACGCCATCTGCTTTGTAAGCACGCACAGCACGCACATAATTTTCAGCAGTGAGTCCGTGCGCATTCAGCACAAGATCCACGCAATACCAAAAATCTGCAATAATTTGTGGCTCGCATTCACAAGTTGATGTCATTCGGTAAGGCACAAACCCAAAAGGTGCGCATGCAAAATCACTCTGCGATTGTACTGTGGTGTTTTTCAAACCTTGATTTGTAAGAACATAAAAATTGTATTGCATCATCGCACCATGATCATGTACTGGTTGGTTCCACCAAATGTTAGCCCATTGCTGACAAAGGTGCCGTTTTGGAAATTCCCACTGCCGTCAGTGGTTGAGCCGCCGCACCATGGGCCAGCATAGTAAAAGTTAGCCCCGCAATAGGTCGTTACCATTGAAGTTGGTACACCACCGTAGCCAGCAAATCCACAGCAGTCTCTCATGTAATAAAAGTTATTGGCTGTTCCAGTTACCGGAAATCCAATAGCGCCTTGCATACCTGGATAATCAACTGAGCCATACACGCCAGTATTGCTTTTGAGTGTGGAATAGCTGTAGCTTTGTTGAGTGTCAGATGTCAAAAATGTAGTGTAACTGATACTGCTGACTCTGTAGATAAAAGGTCCCCAGGCATTGTTGTTGATGTTGGCTCTGTTGCCAAATATGTATTCAGTGAACGTGGCATTGTTGTGCCAAAAACTCCACCAGCCGGCCTGATAGGCTTGATCAAACCAACGAACATCTCCAATTTTGCCGCCTTGCCAACCCCAGTTTTGACCATTGTAATTCACCACAGAGGGATGACTTCTAGCTACCAGCATGTATCCACCACCGTTGGTGGTCATGTCGCACCATACCCACTGTGGTGCTGCACCAGTACCTCCAGGATACAACAAGTAATAATTGTCCTGCCCAGCTAGCTCAGGCTTGGCAGTTAACAGTTCGGATGCAGTTCGATAAGCAGCATAAGGTCCAAATGCTGTGTTGACCCCTATGCCTGCACCTATTGTGATTCCTGGACCTAAAGATACTGGCATGTTAGATGCTCCATCCACCTCGTATAGTATTGTACACTTGAGACACTTCAGTGTCACTCAGCCCACGATTGTACACAATAAAAGCACCTAATCGGGCGTTCCATGTTGAACTATTGCCACCATATTCATCAGACCCTCCAAGATTAGCTGCTGTAGAGTTAAGATCAATATTAGCTGCTGCTGCTGTATTGGTTGCTAGAGTTGACCCATTTTTCATAATGTACCTGCTACTGCTGTTGGTATTTCTTCTAAAAGTCCACACATTCCAAGTTTGCGATCCGCCACTGCCCACGGAAGTTCTAGTGTCTGATGCACAACAGCCGCCTTGGTCAAAATAAACAACATCGTCACTCCAAGTACAATGTGAAAAAATTCCTCGACTGTAGAGCACGTCTCCGTAAAATTTGAAGGCTGCTGTGCTAACCAATGCATTTTGCATCATAACCAAAAAGATTGTATAACCTGATGTATTGTTGATACCAAAACTGTTGGATGCTGGGCCCACTGCAAGATTACCCAGGGTTGAAAAATAAGATGCTGGTCCAGCATTGGTCCATGTGGGAGTGCTGGCCCAGGTAAATGTTCTGCTATTGCCACTGAGATCTTGCCAGGCTGTGCCAGACCCAGCATAAGTTCCAGCATTGAGATACAGTTGCAGTCCGTTGCTGAGTACGCCTTGTTGTACAGTGACGCCTGAGCCAATAGTGATTCCTGATCCTATAGTTGACATATTACAATCCGTAAGTGGCTCTTATGGCCTGGAAATTTTGACTGACTTCGGCGTCTGACAGTGCTCGAGTGTATGCAGTAACTCTACTCATGTCACCTTGCCAATAACCTGCGTAGCCATTGCCAATGGTAGTATTGGCAGCTGTGGTGGCTAGCACGCCATAGGGATTGGAACTGGTCGACGACAGCGCACCATTGATATACCACTTGAATTCCGTGGTACTGCGTACTGCACACATCACATTCCACACATTCCTGGGTGTGGCTGCACTGCCAATGCCCACATAAGGCGAATTATCGCCACCACCGTTACCAAAGTATTGACTGATATTTTCGCCTTGTTCATGAGTCCAAGTGCCCCACCCCGCATAGGCCTGGTTCCAGGGATTTCTACGTTCTGAAGTGTAGCTGTGTCGCATCACAATCTGCAGAGTCTGTGCCGAAGCAAAGTTCAAACTGGCATTGTTGATCACAGTGCCGTAGTTGGCTGTGCCGTTAAAGGCAAAGTATCCAGTGCTGGTGCTGAACGTGGGCTGACTGTACATGGTGGCGTTGTTGACTCGTCCACTGACGTCAAACCATGTGGAGCCAGCATTGGCCAGCAGGTCTTGTATACTGGGCTGAGTTCCGTCAATTACGTCCACCCTGGGCTGCCAAAACTGCAGGCGTGTGGTGTTGTCACTGCAATAGTACAAGTAGGTTCTATGAATGCCTTGAGTGGAGTTTGAACTCCACTTGAGATCGCCTGAGCCAATGTTACAACCATTGATGTTGCCCACTCTACCGCCACTCACAGTGTAATAACCAGTTTCGGCATTGCGGCCAGTGTACGCTGTGTTCCACGGATACACAAAACCCACCCACAGATACCACTGATTCTGCGACAACAAACCAGTACCTGAACATTCCCAGTAGGCATTGCTTTCCACTGCGCTGTTGTCAGTACGTCGTGAACCGTCACCGTTGGCATACATACCAAAGTAAAAAGTACCACCTGCTGTGGCGCTGGTTCTACGCACCCACACACTGAAACGATACAGTTTGGTGTTGTCAATATTGAACCAGTCAGTGTTCCAGCCGCCGTCGTCGTTGGTCTGTGCCAGGGGCCTAGCTTCCCATACCACGTCATTGTAGCCAAAAGGACAGCCACTGGCCACTCGTTCGTTTTCGGCAGTTTGACCGTTTTGATTGAACCCTGCGGTTCCGCCTGATCCTGTGGCCCAAGTGGTGTAGTTGATGAGACTGCGCTGTCCTCGAGTGCTGGTAGCATTGGTGGCATCAAGATCCAGCACCAGGCTGTCTTGTGACATGCCATAGTTCATGGCCACGGGGCCTATTGAGATTCCTGGTCCAATTGTGGGCATGTTATATTCCGTAGATACTGCGCACAGCAGCAAAATTTTGACTGGCTTCGGCGTCAGTTAACACTTTGTTATACACCAAGATGTTGTTGATGTTGGCCAAAGGATTGGTGTAGTACTCGTATAGGTACACTGGCGATGTGCCAGCAGTTTTGGGATAGCTTACTCCGGCTGTGCCAAGGTTTGTACCGTTGACATAGCAAGTGGCTGTGCCGTTGTTTTTGGTGACCCCAATATAGTACCAGGTGTTGATATTGAACTCTACTCCGTTTTGTCCTTGCGGACCAAAATCAATGCCTGAGTTGCTGGGGTCGTAGCGCCAGTGTATGTAACGTGAACTGGGATAACGCCAAATTCCTGGTGAACGATCAGATCCCCCAGCATTGTATGCAAAGATTTTTTCCCAGCTACCAGTGTAACCACTGGGATAAGACACGCTGGAATTGAAACGCACTGCAAAAAATATAGAGTGCGTGTCAGTATTGAGTATGTCTGTGGTGGCTGTGCTCCAAGCGACCCCTGACACTGCACCGTTTGCGTTTGAAGCAATATAGCTGGCGTTGCCTGCCATCACCAGCTTGCTGCGGCTGGTGTCAACCCACGACGCACCCGATCCAGGATAACTCAAAGCAGCATTGCTGTTCAAGTCCATGACCAAGCTGTCTTGCACAACACCTGGGCTTACTGTGATACCGGACCCAAAAGTAATACCATTAAGTGTGGGCATAGCAATCCTTGCACACTATTTACAGCCTGCCCACTACCACTTCAATGATTCCAGATTCACCGTCAAAATCTTGCAAGGCTTTGCCAATCACTGATCCCAGAGCCGGAGTAGCGCAGGCCTGTGCTCTGCCAGCGCCGTCTGACACCATCATGTCGCCTTTGCGTACAGATCCTGTGACCTTGGTTGGCACACGACCAGTCAAGGCCACCACTGTGACAAAGGGTTGCAGTAATCCTGCATTCATCACATAGGCTGGATTGGTTGAAACCACACCAGCAATCTTGGTATCGGCTGGAGTGTTTGATCTTGTGACTTCGTTGGCACCGCCAAAACTCAACACTGTGCCTGACTCATATGTGGCATCAGCTACATAGGCTTCAGCCAAGTCAGCGTACTGTGCTGATGTGGCCTTGGCAAACACTGTGTTGAAGTAGGTGGTAGAACTGCCAATGTTGCCCACGCCGTTGCTACCCGAATTTACAATCTGTGTGGTACTGATTGTGGTGGCACTGACCACGTTGGCGCCAGTTATGTTGCCACCTGAACCTGATGTAATCACATTGCCAGCTGTGACGTTGCCTGTGACTGATAAACTACTGAGTGTGCCCACGCTGGTGATATTGGGCTGTGCTGCTGTTGTGACTGTGGCCGCAGTTGTGGCTGATGGCACAGTGCCAGTCACACTTACTGTAACTGCACCAGTTGCACCACTTACCGCAATGTTTGTACCTGCCACAATGCTGGTAACACCTGTGTTGGTGATAGTAACACCTGTGCTGCCGTTGTAGCTACTACCGCCAAGGCCTGTGCCAATTGTGAGAGCGTTGGTTGCTGTGGCAGTAATTGTGCCTGATCCACCTAGCGCAATTGAAGTACCGTTCACTGTGAGGCTGGAGTTGGCCAATCGGGCCTGCGCTAATGTGCCTGAACTGATGTTGGTAGCTGAAATTGATGTAACATTTGCACCCGAACCATTGAGTGTGCCCACAAAGTTGTCACTTGTGGTGTTGCCAGTCACTGCCAGGCTAGTCAACGTGCCCACAGATGTGATATTGGGCTGTGCTGCTGTTGTAACTGTACCGGCCGTGGTTGCCGAAGTAGCCGATGTTGCTGATGCCACTGTGCCAGTGACGTTGCCACCTGGAATTGATGTCAAGCCAGCACCTGATCCATTGAACTGTGATCCAGTAACTTGTCCGGCAGCTGAAATCAGTCCACCAGTGAGCAAGTTGCCTGAGGTAGTGTTGGCTGTGACAGTGAGACTGCCGAGCGTACCAACACTTGTAATGTTGGGCTGTGCATTAGTGGTTACAGTACCGGCTGTGGTAGCTGCGCCAGTCAATGCCCCCACAAATGTAGTTGATGTTACGCTTGATAGCCCAGCCACTGTGGTCACAGTTGCACCCAAGGTTAACGCTGTACTACCCAGTGTCACTGCGGCGTTGGCTAGTCTGGCTTGGACCAGTGTGCCTGAACTTATGTTACTGGCATTGATATTGGTAACATTTGCACCTGAACCATTGAGTGTGCCCACAAAGTTGCCTGCGGTGGCATTTCCCGTTACAGCCAGACTACCAAGAGTTCCAACACTGGTCAAGCTAGAATTAACCACCGTTGAATTTAGAGTTGTGCCTGACAAATTGGCCGCATTGGCTGTTATCACTGTGTTTGCCGCAGAAGTTATTTGTCCTTGTGAGTTAACAGTAAACGATGCCACTTGATCAGCACTGCCATAAGATCCAGAGGATACCGCAGTGTTGGTGATGCTGAACTGTGTGCCAGAAAGAGTCAGACCATTGCCGGCGCTGTAAACCTGCACTGAAGAAACTTGAGCGAACGTGATATTGGTCGTGCCAAATGTGATCACGCCAGAAGTGTTGCAGGTATAGGTCTCACCTGCGCCTGTAGTACCTTGTTGCACAAAGACTGTGGAGCCTTCGCTCAAGCCGTTTGCGTTGTTGATGACGTAGGTGTCTGCATCGCTGGAACGAGTCAGTATCCAGTTTGTGGAGCCGGAGCCTACACTTGTAACGACATAGATACCGTTTTGCGTTTGAGTGGTCTGCTCGTAAACCAAAACCCGGTCGTTGACGCTTACTGTCACGCCGTCAATAACTAGCGCCACCTGTGTGCCTGCGTTTGTAAGGGTAGCCCCAACTCCAGAGGTGCCGTTGTTGTAGGTGGCGTTTAGGTTGATTGGAGACTCAACCCGAACAGGCTGATGGAAGTGAATACCACTTGCAACCAAGGTGTCTACATAAGATTTGGTGGCAGCATCCTGAGCCAACACTGGATTGGCAACACTTGTGATATTCTGACTATTCATGTTGAGGTTGCCGCTGATACTAGCAGTAGCCGTTACTGTTAGTATGTTGGCTGCAACTGTGTTGGCTGTGGAAATATTTCCACCAACCACGTTACCAGTCACACTTAGAGAAGTTAGCGTACCTACCGAAGTAATATTGGGCTGTGCTGCTGTTGTGACTGTGGCAGCTACAGTGGCTGCTGGAACAGTACCTGTGACATTAGCACCCGGAATTGATGAGAGTCCAGCTGCTGACCCATGATATGTTGCAGCAGTGATGTTACCTGATGCACTCATGCGTCCAATGTTTACATTACCAGTGCCATTGGGTGTGAGTACAATGTTGGCATTGTCCGCAGATGTCTGTATGTCTAATTGAGCACTGTCAACAATGGCGCCGCTCAACAACAAGTTACCACTTGTGATGTTGCCAGTACCAACGGTCAAACTTGAACCAGTAATTGCTGCACCAGTAATGTTGCCAGTGGCCGACACTTGACCAGCTGTTGTAACGTTACCGGCTGTGACGTTGCCAGCTGCACTCACAGTGTTTGTGGAGATCACCACACCAGTGGTAATCAAGTTGCCGCCAGTGATGTTACTGGTAGCTGATACTTGCCCGCCAGTGAACACATTGCCACCGGTGACGTTACCAGTTGCAGATACTTGTCCACCTGTGCTAACATTGCCACCAGTGACGTTACCGGTGGCTGTTATCAGACCACCGGTAATAAGGTTACCTGAAGTAGTGTTACCAGTTACAGAAAGCGATGTTAATGCCCCAACCGAGGTAACATTTGGTTGTGCGTTTGTAGTAACCGTACCAGCTGTGGTAGCTGATGCCACTGTGCCGGTGACATTGCCACCTGGGATTGATGAGAGTCCAGCACCTGATCCTATAAACGTGCTAGCAGAAATGTTTCCTGTAGCTGAAACCTCGCCACCAGTGAGCAAGTTGCCTGAAGTAGTGTTGCCTGATGCACTGATTGTGGTTGCCGACAACAATGCAGTTGATACGTTGCCACCAGTGATGTTTCCTGTGGCAGTGACTGTGCCTGCTGTAACAATGTTGGCGCCAGTAACGTTACCACCAGCGCTGATCAAACCAGCAGTGCTGACATTGCCACCAGTAACGTTACCACCAGCGCTGATCAAACCAGCAGTGCTGACATTGCCACCAGTGATGTTAGCTGATGCAGTAATAGATGCTGCGCTGATTGTTGCGGATGTAATTAAGTTTCCACCGGTGATGTTGCCGGTGGCACTGATCAAACCACCTGTGAGCACATTGCCACCAGTGACATTGCCAGAAATAGTTACAGCATTGCTGATTTTGTCAAAAGTAAATCCAACACTTCCAGCAATGACGTCATTGTCATTGAATTGAACTTGTGTGTTGGAGCCAGCTGCATCAATATTACCGGTGATGTTACCAATCACATTACCGATAAAGTTTGCAGCGTATACGTTTCCTGTTCCGCTTACAACGCCTGAACCATAGATAATATTACCACCAGTGATGTTGGCAGTTGTGGCAATAGCGCCTGCAATTGCAAGATTGCCACCAGAGATATTACCAGTAGTACTGATTGTGCCTGCTGTGGCCAAATTACCACCAGTGATTGTTCCAGTTGCGTTTATTTGTCCAGCAGTGTCAATGTTACCACCAGTGAGGTTACCAGTAGCTGACACAATACCAGCTGTGAGCAAGTTAGCACCAGTAATATTACCGCCAGCAGATGCTTGTCCTGCAGTCAAGATGTTACCACCAGTAATGTTACCAATGGCTGACACAATAGCGCCGCTGATCAGCGAGCCACCGGTGATGTTGCCCGTAGCACTGACTGTGGTGGTTGCACTCACACTGCTGGCTTGTACTGCACCAGCAGTGATGATATTGCCACCAGTGACGTTGCCAGTGGCAACCACAGTGCCTGGAGTAGCAATGTTACCACCAGTGATGTTACCAGTAACTGTGGCCAGGCCTGCTGTGATCAAGTTACCACCTGACACATTGCCAATGGCAGTGATCAAGCCGCCAGTAATGATGTTGCCACCAGTGACATTGCCTGTTAGTGATGCTGTTGCAGCTTCTACGGTGCCAGCAACAAAGGTGCCAAAATTGGTGACTGTGACTACTTCGTTGGCATAGACAACATCTGTGGCAGCAAACACTTTGCCAGCACTGTTGTCGTAACCAAAAAACGCACTTTTTTCTACGTTGCCAGCTGTGTTAAAATACCATAACTGTGTGCCACGATCTTTGTTGTCATCACTAGTCAGCGGGGTATTATTGGGGCCACGTCCCAGGCTAATAATAGGATCTTCCACAGCCAGGTTAGAAACGTTGATGTAGCTGATATTGCCATTGACATAAAGATCACCGTTGACTGTGGCGTCACCGGTTACTGCCAAAGTACCAATGGTTCCTGTTCCTGATACCAGTAGGCCACCTGAATTTACGTTGGCAGTAGCTGCCAAATTGCCAGTGACATTGATTCCAGCAGAAGTGGCCACAAGCACATTGCTGGCTCCGGCTACAGTGATGTAGGCATTGCCGTTGACACCTGAAATACCAATTATGCTGGTGCCTTGAGTGATTGAACTTACGTCAATGTTGCCCACATCAATGTTGGCCTGTGTGACGCCGTCACTGGTGTACACTGCAAATGTGTTACCAGCTATTTCTTTTAGCTGCAAACCACCCAAGAAAATAGTGTTACCGCCCACATACAAACTGCTCCAGGCCTGATTGGCTGATCCCAGATTGTAAGTGATATTGGCCGATGGTACTAGGTTACCAATTATGTTGCCTGTGACTGTGACACCGTTTAGTGTTTTGTTGCTCAGAGTTTGAGTTTGTGTGAGCCCCACTGTGGCAAACCCGCCTGCCACAGCGCCATCATGCACCCGCAAGGTATTATTGGTTGTGTCAACCGTGATTTCGGCCAATGCGCCAGTGAAAGCGTTGTTTTCTGATGCGGTACCGCGTCGGTATTGTACTTGTGTTGATGCCATGGTTTATCCTATACCATATTTATGTGCTGACTATTGCTCGATCTGTAACTCTGCGCCAATTAGTTCCGTCACTGAATGCCGGAACTGGGCCGCCTGCGTCATTGGTGACATACACAAACTGAGCCGCTGTGGCTGCACTGGGAAGACCAGACACAGTGTACGAGGGAAGAACCAATTGGTTGGGGTAGAAAACACCACTCACATAAACTGTGCCAAGATCATAAACTGTAGTGGCCGGTACTTCGGTAACTGATCCAAAATCATAATAGGTTGCTGGTGCGTCCCAAACGCTGCCAAGACTGCCGCCCACTTCCCAAACAATGGTACTGGCGCCGCCAAATGTGATAGTATCAGTAGCAGAGTTGGTTGTAATGCTGATACCTGTTCCGGCTACAAAATTCACTGTGGCGCCTGAAGAATTTGCTACCACAGTATTGGCACCAATCACAGCTATGGAACCAAACGCCGGGGGCAAACCAGTGAGTTGGCTGCCGTTGCCCAAGATATAGTTTCCAGCAATGTTGCCTGTGGCACTGATATTGCCCAGACTGACTACATTGCCGCCGGTTACGTTGCCTGAAACAGTGATGAATTTTTTGCTGGCAATGATTTGAACATTGCCCGAATTGTCCTCAAAAAACAAATTGCCATCTGTGTAGTTGATGGCCAACTCACCAGGTTGCAAGTCCCCGGGTACAGGGACTGCATTGGCTGTGCCCGAACGCTTTAATAGGAGAGTATTGCTCATATTTGATGTTAGTATGTACCACCATCAATGGTGCTGTTCACTGTAAGTACAGAATCTCCCAGCACATACATACCATCAGCATAGACGTTTCCTGTGACACCTATGCCGCCAGCTACTCGCAATGCACCAGTGATGTTGCTGACGCTGATTGTGGTAGCCAAAATATTGGCAAATGTGTTTACTACCAAGGTTCCCACACTGGCAGTTGCCGATGTTACTAGGTTGCCAGCTGTAACGTTACCTGTGGCTGAAACCAGGCCTGAAGTAATGATGTTGCCCGATACCACATTGGCTGTGATTGTGGCGTTGGCACCATTGATGTTGCCCACGGCGCTGACATTGCCAGTAACGTTGACGTTGCCTGATGCAATGTTGCCAGTGACTGTGAGCAGGCCAGTGCTGATCACATTGGCACCAGTGATGTTGCCAGTTAGACTTAGGCTGGTACCTGTGGCAGCACCAATATTGGGCGTGGTCAAATTGGCTGATGCCTTGACCACAACGTTGCCGCCCACAATAGCCGTGGTATTGTTGTCTACGTTGACTGAGAACACTGTGCCAGTCAGTGACAAGCCATTGCCAGCACTGTAAACTTGGCTGGCGCTGAACTGTGTAAACGTTAGGTTGTCATAGCCCAGTATGATTTCGCCCACAGGTGCTGTGAGCACATAGCTTTCGCCTGCTCCGGTGTTGCCACTCTGTACAAAGAAATAATCGCCGGCATCTAGTCCGTTGATGCCGCTAGGCGCATAGGTATTTGTATCTGATGAACGTGTCATGATCCAGGGAGCAGACACATTACCAACATCAGTTACAACGTAAACACCGTTTTGATAAGCAGTTGTTTGGTTGTAAATCAACACACGCTGGTTAGAAGTCAGCGACACACCGTCAATTACCACAGCACCATTGACATTGGCAGTGAGTGTGGCGCCAACACCTGGGTTGGCTCTACCAACCTGACTGAGTCCAGTGCCATTGGTTAGATTGGTAATCTGAGGACCGCCATAGATATTGGCCAGTGTGATCTGTGTGCCAGTCGGCGTTGAGAAAACAAAGTAACTGGTGTTGGCAGTGATGCCGTTGAAACTGGCAGTCCAATAAATTTGATCATTCACATTCAAGCTGTGTGCTGATGAGAACGTCAGTGTGGTATTGCCAGTGATGTTAGTAACTGTGTGAGTAGTACCACCTTGAGCATAGGTAGCTGCCAGAGCTGTGGGAGATTCTACATACACTGGTGTGTGTATAACAATACCAGTTGACACAGCATCATCAACATACTGTTTGGTAGCTGCATCAAACGACTGAACTGGATTGGCCAGGTGATTGATATAGGTGTTGGCCAGGTGAATGTTACCTGATGTAGGCCACAAATTGATGTCACCAGCACCAGTTGTCACTGTGAGAGAAGTGGCGCTGTTGATGTTGGGTGTAGTGACTACCCCGGCAGTGACAATGTTACCACCAGTGACGTTACCAGTGGCTGTGATTAAGCCAACTGTGTTGAAATTTCCTGCTGTGACGTTGCCTGTGACAGTGACCAAACCAGCTGTGGCAATGTTGCCACCAGTGATGTTGCCTGTAGCACTGACTTGTTGACCAGCCAAAACATTGCCCGAGGTACTGATCTGGCCAGCACTCATCAAGTTGGTGATTGCAGCGTTGTTGGCCGACACGTTGCCAGTTATTGCTGCTGCGCCTGAAGTAACTAGATTACCACCTGTGATGTTGCCTGTTGCTGAAACCAGTCCGCCTGTTAAGAAATTGCCACCAGTGATGTTGCCAGCAGCAGTGATTAAGCCAGCTGTATCAACGTTGCCACCAGTGATGTTGCCTGTGGCTGATACTATGCCACCAGTTAATAGATTGCCACTGGTGGTATTTCCAGTTACCGAAGCTGAACCAGCTTGAACCAAACCGGCTGTGACCAAATTGCCACCAGTGATGTTGCCAGTGACAGTGGCCAAGCCTGCTGTGACCAAATTGCCACCAGTGATGTTGCCTGTGACAGTGGCCAAGCCGGCTGTGACCAAATTGCCACCAATCACGTTGCCCGCAACCGATGCCAAACCAGCAGTGTTGATGTTGCCGCCTGTTACATTACCAGTTGCTGTGACTTCTCCAGCTGTGGAAACATTGCCGCCTATGACATTGCCCGAAGCGCTGACTGTGACGCCTTGAACCAAGGCATTGCCAATGACGTTACCGCCTGTGATGTTGGCAGTGGCAATGACTTGTCCAGCAGTGGTTATATTGCCAGCAATGACGTTGCCCGCAACCGATGCCAAACCAGCAGTATTGATATTAGCACCAGTGATGTTACCAGTTACTGTGGCATAACCCGCAACTACAGCATTGGCTCCAGTTACAATGTTGCCTGTGGCTGTGATTAAACCTGCTGTTACCAAGTTGCCACCAATCACATTGCCAATTGCACTGACAAAAGTGTTGGCTGTGACAGAATTTACTATAATGTTGCCGGTAACTTGGATATTGCCTACGTCAATATTGCCAACTACAGCGTTAACTGCAATAACATTGTTGCCTGAAAGGTTGCCTGTGGCACTGACATTACCAGCGGTGGCAATGTTACCGCCAGTGATGTTGCCTGTGGCTGTAACTAGTCCTGCTGTAATCAGATTAGCACCAGTGACATTACCACCTGCTGAAGTTTGGCCAGCTGTGAGCAAATTGCCACCAGCAATGTTGGCTGTAACTGTTAAATTGCCTGTTATTGATCCTGTTCCAGTTACTTCAAGTGTGCCAATATTGGCCTTGCCAGCTGTAGTGACGTTGCCACCAGTTATATTGCCAGTTACACTACTGGTGCCAGTAACTGTGAGGATACTATTGGCACTGTCAAATGCCAAGTTGGCGCTGGCAGCAAAATCATCGCCTAGATTGAACTGAATCTCACCGTTGGCACCAGCAGCTTGTTGGAAATCAACTGGAGAGCCATTGGCATAATAATAGTTGTTGGTGAGTATACCACCAGCAGCAATGTTGCCTGCTGTGGAGATGTTGCCACCAGTGATGTTACCAGTTACCGTGGCATAACCCGCAACTACAGCATTGGCTCCAGTTACAATGTTGCCAGTGACAGTGGCATAACCTGCTGTGACTAAATTGGCTCCAGTTACAATGTTACCAGTTACCGTGGCATAACCCGCAACTACAGCATTGGCTCCAGTTACAATGTTGCCAGTGACAGTGGCCAAACCGGCTGTGACCAAATTGCCACCAGTGATGTTGCCAGCCACGCTGGCCAGGCCAGCTGTGTTAAAGTTGGCGGCTGTGACATTTCCTGATACTGATTGCAGTCCAGTTACGTAGACTCCAGTGTTGGCAAACACTGCTACATTGGGCGTTCCTGCTACTGTGATTGAAATGTTAGCACTGTTGGCAATTTCAATATTGCTTGTACCATTGCTTAGAGACGAAGTTGATATAGCAACGTTGGATGCTGAAGTGATACGACCGTACTGATCTACTGTGAACACACCAATGTTGCTGGTAGGTCCTACTGATCCACCGTAGGTGCCTGCCGAAACGCCAGTTGAACTCAGAGTCAGTGTTAAATTTGTAGTTCCGGTACCAGTGTTGACAGAATTGCCAGTAACGTTGCCCAAGACTTGAATGGGCTGGTTCTGTGTGAGCTCAAAAACGTTTGCAGTGCCAGTATCAACTTTGGTATAGAGACGACCATCATAAGTGTTGATAGCCAATTCGCCCAGTGCAAGGTTGCCTACCCCGGGCGCTGCACCGGACGTTGCTGAACGTTTGATTAACAGTGTATTTGACATAATTTTACCTTTTTAAAACGTCCCGCCATCAATTTGCTGGTCGTTGTTTGTCATTCTTATCCACGGGGTCCAGGATTCTCCCCAATAATTTCTCACAAACTGTATTTTGACATTGTCAAAATTGTCAATTGTGCCTGGGTAGTAGGTTTGAGTTACAGCAGCATTGCCCACAATGTTGCTGTTTTTGACTTCAAGCAATCCCACATACACCAAGCTATCCAGTGGGGGACCAGTTACACCACCCCAACTTGTTCTATTTACCGTGTAAGTGCCCATTTGCAACAGCACGTTCCAGTTGGAAGTGTCGCCACCGCGGTTGACCATGGTCTCTGACAAGCCCACACCTGATCCCACAAAACTACCACCTGACACCACATTGCCAACAACTGTCACACTGTTGGCAGTTTTATTAAAGGTAAATCCTGCAGATGCTGTGGCTACACCACTGTCGTTGAACACAACTCCGGTGTTGGCTCCAGAAATGCTGATGTTACCACTGATATTACCTACAAATGAGTTGGCAACGACAACGTTGGCGGTAACGTTGCCAGTAACATCAACTGATCCAACGACTGTTAATCCTTGCTCAACATTTAACCCGTCTGCTATGTTGACAAAACTTGAATCATCAGACTTAATGTTGTTGGTCACAATCTGTGGTACTGTAACTGTGCCATTTACGTCAAGTCCTGCAGTAGTGAACTCAGCAACATTGACCGAATCAACTTCAACAAATATGTTGTCGTTGTCTGATGGAATTGATACACTGCTGTTGCCGTTGTCAATTGACGAACCACCTGAAACTACAATTCCAGTTATAGCACGACCATTACCAACAAAATACCCCGAAGTTGTGATATTACCTGGTGCATAGATTTCGCCACGAGCTTCAATATCATTGGCTACAACATCCCCATAAATGTCAAGACTAGAATTGACATTGCCAGCAATTGCCAAGTTGCCGCCAATGGTTGCATTACCAGTTGTGATGTTTGCTGATGTAACGTTGCCTGAAAAGACTGCATTGCCAGCAGTGACGTTGCCGGCACTGAACGTGGTAAAACTTCCTGCTGCCGGAGTGGTGTTGCCAATAACTATGCCGTTGATGGCTCCTTGCGGTTGCAGGCGCCATGCTTGGCCAGTCCAGATCCAAGACTTTCCAGAAAAAGTGTAAATTTCACCTGAGGTTGGGTTGGTTGGAAAATTTAAAGTTGATGGCATAGTGAATATTTAGTGGAAATCATGCTGGTGTAATTGACGCCAACCCATTGGTGTTTCTCCACATTGAAGTTGGAGTGGACCCTGTGGCCACATAAATGGTCCAGTTGTCGGTGCTGACTACTACTCGACCAAGCACTTTTCCAGTGGTGTTGACTATGGCAGCGGCATTGCCAATTGTGGCATTTGATGCTGTGTCCAGCACAGAGGTTGCTGCTGGAGAACTAAAACTTTGATACGCCTCCATTTCAGCCCACTGATTGCTAGTGTTGTCATTGAAATAAATGTACTGCACACCAGTGTCACTTTCAATCCAGACATCACCAATGTTGGCTGGGTTTGGGGCAAACTGGCTGAATGTGACTTGACTGCCACCGCCACCTGAAATACCAGTTAAAAATGCTCCGTTGCCGTAGAAGTATTGAGCACGTATACTACCAAACAGCTTGTCTGGAGTACCAAGATCATACACCCCGCTGATACCTGGGTTTATGGTGCTGTTGACTTGAATATTGCCAATTCCATTGGCCTGTAATATCAGTTCGTTGTTATAGCCCCGGACTGTGACGGTGTTGTTGGCAATGACAACATTGCTATCTACTGGTCCTGATGACCAAATTGCCGTGAAATTGTTGTTTACTGCATCAAATGCAGCACGTAGAGATTCGCCTGTGCCGTCATTGGCCACTAGGCCTGTGTTAATTATTTGTTGAGTCATGAAGTCCCTGGGTCCTTGGTATATTTACCAGAACCCAAAGGCTTATGCTTGCCCCACTACAATTTCAATTACACCAGTTGAGCCTGAAAAATCAGCCAGTGCTTTGCCAATAATGGTGCCTGGCAAAGGGGTTGATTCTGATCGAGCAACGCCGTTGCCAGCCGACACCAACAAATCGCCTTTGGCAACTGAGCCCTGAATTTTGCAGGGCACACGTCCGGCCAAGGCCACAATTGCCACGTGTTCAGCTTGTAGAACTGAGTTCATGATAAAACTGGGGTTTTCTGATATCACTCCAGCAACTCGGTGATCTCCATCTATGGCTGATACTGTGACTTCTTTTTCACCGCCAAATACCACCACAGTACCTGTTTCGTAACGTGCATCTGCTTCGTACAATTCTGCCAAGTCGGCGTATTGCGCCGATGTGGCCTTGGCAAATATGGTGTTGAACCCATTTGTAGCATTGCCGATGTTGCCAGTGCCGTTGGTACTGCCATTGATGATGTTGTTCACAGTGATGGTACCAGTGCCCACACTAAGGTTACCACCTGTGATGTTGCCTGATGCACTAACTGTGGTGCCAGTTAAGTTGCCAACAATGGCACCAATAAGGTTACCACCTGTGATGTTGCCTGATGCACTAACT
>Ga0247843_1003563_pt1 | contig 25186 bp, 20 predicted proteins | sample LaCruzMarch2017__FD_192420 | JGI IMG/M metagenome (GOLD analysis project Ga0247843, IMG submission 192420) | Freshwater microbial communities from meromictic Lake La Cruz, Castile-La Mancha, Spain - LaCruzMarch2017_8m | ecosystem: Environmental > Aquatic > Freshwater > Lake | place: Spain...
AGAATGAAGTACAGTAAAGCATTTTAAAAGCCAAAACATCGGTAGTGGCACATGAAAAGTCATTTGCTTCATCCAACAGCATTTTAGCAATTTTCCCTTTTTTATTTGGGCGGGAGCATTTTGGTATCGCATTAAGGTGTCGACGGCGCTGAATGATGAGGAATTCATTGATTGTCCTGGCATCCTTACTGCTCTTCAACGGTCCTCATCGCCATGGTGGTGGTGGTGAAGGTCAGAGACTATCGCTGTTGGTCGTGCGTGCCCACGAAACCGATGACGAAACTCACACACACGAGGACCATGATGACTCCGTTGAAGACGAAGAAGCGGTACCATCATCGTCGAGTCCTGTACGAAACATCCCTGATGGAACCGTGTCATCGAGCAAGCTTCAGATTCACGTGAGTAAAAAAATCGTGCCCTTTAAGAGTGTTATTTTTACTTCACCAAATCCGAACATTATTGACTTAACTATTATTGACTTGTTACACTCTATTCAATACCAATATATTATTCTGTAGGTTCCAAAGACATTAACAAAACCAGGTGGCTATGAACATCGAGAGGCACTCTTCGGCATACCCCCCTACGGTGGCTCGCTCGCCCAAACACTCTATTATGCCGACGCTTCAGCCTGTGGTTCCATTGACATACACGGCGGGTACCCCATCCGTGCCAAGGATGAAGATTCCGGTATTATGCTTCCCTGGCAATCACCATACATACTAATGGTCGATCGGGGTGGATGTTCGTTTGTTACGAAAGTAAGGAATGCACAACGCATTGGTGCCGCGGGTGTAGTTATTGCTGATGATTCCTGTCTTTGCTCCGCCGAAGATTCCTGCACTTCCGACCCTGGCGAGGTGTGTGAAGAACGTGAACCAATAATGGCAGATGATGGCAGTGGTAGTGATATATCGATACCGTCATTTTTAATGTTTAAACAGGATGCAGATCAAGTGAAGGCAGAGGTCATGGCCAATCATCCAGTACGGATTGAAATGACATGGAGTTTACCCAATCCGGATGATAGGGTGGAGTATGAATTATGGACCACACCGACAGATGTTATATCACAAGACTTTCAACGTGACTTTAAAGAGGCGGCTATTGCATTGGGGAAGCGTGCATACTTTACCCCACAAATGTACATATATGATGGCGAACGTAGTGGTTGCTTGGGCGAGGATGGGACGAATGAATGCTATAATCTATGTACTAATAATGGACGGTATTGTTCCACAGATCCTGATAATGAATTAGATCAAGGTATATCAGGTGCTGACGTTGTGGAAGAAAGTTTACGTCGTATCTGTATTTGGAGTCATTACGGTGAGGTTGATGGTATTGGTGCCCCGTGGTGGGATTATGTGAATGAATTCATATTCCGGTGCAACAATGATGAATTTTATAAGAATAAGAAATGCATTTCTGATGCCATGACGCATGCCAATGTCGACGCAAAGGTCATTGAACAATGTATGTCCGATTCAGGTGGGGTAGACGGTGATGTTGAGAACACATTACTAGATGAACAGTTACTGGCAAAAGACAAAAGTGGTGTTGTTATTCTACCGTCACTGTACGTCAATCGAGTGTCTATTCGTGGTTCGTTAAACTTTCCAGTCGTATTTAAGGCCATATGCGCTGGATATTCTTCGGGCACCAAACCAACCGTTTGTGACACATGCGCTAGCTGTCCTAATGAGAAGGAATGTATTACAAATGCCTACTGTGGTTCGAAGAAAATGCAGCAAAGTGTATCAACAACGAACATGGCCATTGCTATGTTGGGCCTTGTGTTATTCTTTTGCTGCTTCAGCTACGTCCAACATCGGCGATATCAGAGTCAGATGCAGATGCAGGTGAAGAACATTATTGCCGAGTACATGCCACTTGAGTCAGATCAGAATCAGAATGGGAATACGGCCGTTTCTGATGAAGATGGTGAATTCACATAATAACTCAGTCATATGAAAGAAGAAGATGTAAATGACTGCTATGTGGAGGAGAGGCAAATACGTAGTGTATGATTCGATCAGGATATTTCGGTCGATGATTTGTAAATGAGGTACAGACACAGGGGATGAAATACAGATAGCAGAAATAATGTAACTTGAAACCCACGAATCATAGTGCCGTTTGTGCAAATACATCTATTTTACTTACAGTTAGAAAAATGATTTACAAACAAGGGTTTCATACACATTCATGATTCAGCCAATTTCTTGGCTGCGGTTGCCAACACATCATCCTGAGTTGCAGTTAAAAGTTCTCCATCGAATAGATCAAAGTCGTCAGAGACGCCTCGGTGGTGACCGTCTTCATTGGAATCATCTTCTCTCACATGCCTTGCTGGCGTTATGTATCTCTTGGGAAGTTTATGCACTTTTCTCTCATTGTCGTCATTATCTACTGCCCGACGCTTAGCTGACGTAGTAGATATATGAACAGAATCACTGCCTTCATCTGATGTGCAGCCCTCCTCGCTCCTTGCTTTATGCTCTCGAGGAGTAATAACGGACGAGCTTCTGCGACTAGGCGTAATGATTGACTTGTTGCTCCTTTGAAATTGCTCAAATGAGAGCTCATCTAATATGTTTGGTAAGGACTCTTCGTCTTGCACAGACGACAACAAGTTGGCTTGGGTGTCAATCTGTATGATGCAAAAGGAATAAGACATTATTAATAGTAGTGGTACGGTGGTTTGTTACAGCCAGGTACATACCTTTTCTTTCTCCATTGCCACGGCATCTCGAAGAGCCTGTGCAATGAAACATTAAGTAAGATACGTGTTTCATGATAATGGTTTTTCACAGTGTGCACAATTACTTATACTTACTTGACAAACTTTCTCCCGTGCCACGGCATCACTCACAACATCCCATTCATATGATGTGTAGTTGTATAAGAGAAAGCGGCCAGGTGGGTCCATGGTCTTTTGTATTTGATAGAGTATTTCTTTGGATATCAAAGCTTTTTGTTTCTTTGTCGCTGCATTATAATCATCCACGCGAGCAGAAGCCATGCGTCTTAGCTGCTCGTTACCACAATGACTGTGATTATTTCCACCGCGTCCTAAAAGTACGTCGTTTTCTGTTGTTCTAATGCTATCGGCTGTCTCCTCCTCCTCCTCCTCCTCCTCCTCGTTCTTGTGCACGTAAGACATGCTCGTCGATTGAGCTCGTTCATTAAAGTTATGGAAGTGACGCCAGGGAGGTTTGAGAAGCAACTTTCTGCCAAATTTCTATTCATTAAAAGACTATTCGTTTAATGGCTCAACAATATTTCATTGAATGGCAAACAATTCAATTCAATACTTTAGAGATGAAACACACATATGAAAAAATCAATCATTCAATCTATTGTCACGCACATGGTCGAGGTCATTTTTATTCGACAAATTAAGATTAGCCGAATCCCATATCCGCCATATCTTCGCGTACACGAGCCTCTTCTAACATTTTCCTCGCTTCCTCTGAAAGTTCTACGTCATATTCTTCAACTTCCACCAAACCTACGTCGTGAGACGCTGCTATATCCTCAAGCTCATCCTGGCAAACAATTGTTTATAATCGAAAAAAAAACGCACAATCAGAACAAACATTTGATAAGTAAAAAAGGTGCCGTAGAAATGTACACACTTACCAAATCTGGCATAGGATACCGCAAAATGGCTGCCACCCCACTAACCTGTTGCAATTGCTGTCCAGAAACATGCATCGTACTAAATATGTACACTAATCCACCACGTTCACGAACTGCTTCGACCAATGCTACATACTTCTTCCGTGTTACAACATCTGAACTGCGGAATAATTCATCCGATATTAGTAATGAATCAATCGCCAACTCATCATTCGCTTTCTGTACGTGAAAATAACCATAGTACGCCTTGTCGGGGTTGGTGTCCAATAATCTCATAAATTTATTCAATACCTCAATCTCCTTTGACAATCTTGTTTCGGTCACCTTGGCTATTATACTTGAATCTAAGAATAATTCTTCAATAGCATGCTTGTGTCCAGAACTACTGTGACATAAAACAAATTTTGCTTTATTTTCAATGTACGGTCGATCATCTCTCCGAACACATTCGGCGAGTATATACTTATATAACTCATCCTTTTGAAAGCCTGGTGATCCCACAAGGACACATTTTACCTTTTCCAATGGTACATGAGTTAATATAGCCCGATAGATAGCATCATAGAATTTGGTAATTGATTTTGAATGTGCAGATGATCCTGTACGTTTCTTGGGTATATTCATATCAATACGTGCCTTCGTCACAGTAACAGATCCGGTAACTAGACATACATGTGCCAATCCCCCAGATAGTACGACACAGGCAATTTCAGCACCACGTTCAGGATTACATGCCTCATCAATACGGTCTAAATATACTTGATCCCAGCAATACTTTTCAATTGAAAATTGTCTATCCAGTTCGATGGTTAATGTATGATACGCCCCCAACCGCACATGCTCACTTTCGGCACTATTCGGACCGCTTATACGTACCTCGAGTGAATCTTGGAAGAATTCAATTTTGGTGACCTCGATGGTTAGATTCATACGTACCTTGGTAGACGTAATACTGCCAGTATTTGATTCTTTGTTCACTTTACGTAATGTCGTACAACGTATACGATCACCAATTTGGAGGAGGTTGTAGGTATGCCATAGATCCTCGGGTGTGTGTGGAAGGAGAGAGATGTATCCGGATCCGTCCTTGGCGGAAATGTCTTTCTTGAGGAGCTTCATTTTTTTGTCACTTAATGAGAGATTCAACAAAATGATCGCGAAAGAAGCAACGAAGCTGGAGGTTGATTAGTAGTAGTGATTAAGCGGAGGGACCGCGAGCGTCGCATGATAATCTCATCGTTAATCGTTATTTCGTATGCGCAATCACATCGTACTTCAGTACTTCAGTGGAGGAGACGAATAGATACTACATAAATATTTGCGATGAGGAGATTGATGCTCCTACAATTCTCAGATTCTCCCTGAAATACCTACATCCCCTTGTAGGATTCCCTTCAATCCACTGCTTTCCTCTTCTTACTCATGTGTTTCATGTCACATACCAATGGCTCTTTCCTCAGAAATTCAAACATCAGATTTCTCCCTCCATGGCTTCCATTATTGTGACCCATCCAAGCAATGGCAGTTGGAAGAACACATAATTTCATTACACTGAAGACCTGTGTGCTGATGCCACTACCACTAAAATGAGACCTGATAATTTTGATACGTGCAGTTTGACGGATACCATAGTCAAGGTTGATTGTCAGAAGTGGATAGATGTCTTTATACCACAAACGGACCGTAAGGCTACAAAAACCAGTGTTGGTAAGGGTGTGATTTGAATGGTAGGTGTCAAGAATTGTAGATGTGTCACACAACATGCGTGAAAAAGCAGCATATCCAACAGAAGAGATTTGGCCCAAGTTTCCACCATTATCAAATAGGAATTTCCGCAGCTGGTTATTTCTACTCAAAACTGAAGCAAAAGCAGACATGATATTGTCATTGATGGCAATTCCAGTCAGGTCAAGCTCTCTCAATGCAGAATTGGGATTGAGAAGAAAATTGGCAAAACTTTGCCACCCAACAGATGTAATGTTTATAATGTTGCAGAGATGCAATTCCTTCAGATGAATATTCCTAGTCAACGCACTTGCAAGTGATTCTATCATGCTTTCAGAACTAACCCCCCCACTATCACTTAGATCTAGATTTTCCAGCATACAATGCGGGCCCTGAAGAAGCCCCACGAATAGATTCCGCCATCCTAAGTCTGTGATACTATGAATTCGTTTCAAGGACAATTTCTTGAGGGTACTGTTGCAGCTAAGGGCGTTGGTAAGGGATTGTGCGACTGCGTCATTAATGTCGGTAGAACCTAGATCAAGAGACTCCAATTTGCACTGTGGACTCTTCAGCATAGCAAAGATGGATTGCCAGCCAATATCAGTTAAGCAATTGACGCCGCCAATCTGAAGATTTGTAAGCCTATAGTTTCCAACAAGACCAGACGATAGAATATCTGCCCCTTCATCATCCATCTGAGTCTCTATTAGTGTAAGTGATTCAAGAACAGAACCACGAATTCGAAGTAACTTTGCTAATGCGGAACATGCATCTCGCCCAATCGGAACAAAATCGAAGCAAAGGCTGTGTAACCCAACATGACCAACCAATGCCTCGATCAGTTCAACACACGATGAATCACGTCCCTCGCTGATGCTGAGCACATCATTACACGAGAGGGAGAAATCGCGTAAAGAATAGAATTGCCCTAAAGCAAACGCAATCCTTGAAAGGCATCCATCCCTGTGTCCTCTATAATTTATCTCAAGATCATCAAGCTTGAGATTGTCTCTAAAAAATGGAACAAAGAGAAGAAATATTTCGTCTTCACCAATTTCAGCAAAAATTATCACCTCTGGATGCATCGATTCATGGCAAACCCACGAAAGAAGTGGACCACTTGTACCCCCATTTGTGAAGTGTCGAGACTAAACGATAGTTCATTGATGTGCGTGTTTCTTCCCATGCTCGCTCCAAAGCCTTTCCAATCCCCGTCGTTTGGAATTATCTCATTTACTTCTTCGTTTCCAATCCAAATTTCGCTCAGAGAGGGATCATTGTCAACAACTTGGCGCCTCACTTTTTCCCGATACTCCCTGATCTCTTCTTCGTCTACATTCACATCGTCTCCATCATCAATACGCTCATCTCCGATGATGATTTCTTCATTAATAATACCTTCTCTCCCCCCTTGTGTCGTCTGATGGCGGCATCGTCCATCTCTCAACTCCCACACGGGGAGAGTGATGGTTTGTTTGGCGGTCTCCCCCCAACTCCACCTCTCTTTTATGACGACCGTGTCCTCGTCGGCATGGAAGAAATCGCTGCTGCTTACAGCGTTGACCATCGCTGGGAGGACTTTGGCAGTCGCCATTCTGCCTCGTCACTACTACTCAAAGGGGAACGATAATCGGTATCATCGGCGGTGCATCACATTGATTAATAGTACAACAGAAGAGGAGACGAGTACGAAGACAATTCAACAACAACGTAGAGGAAGTCCATCGTCATCGGGATCATGTTATTATAAAAGAATAGATGGTTCGTGGAAGCCACGGAAGGAATTGAATAGACTTGTTGTAGGCGAACGTCTGTTCGCGATACGATTGTTAGAGAGGTGTGTCGTTCGTTACCTTCGCTACTACATATACCAAATTTACGCTTCGCACACGCATGTTGTATAATCTAACTCTTTCTTTTATGACGTTGTATTATTAAATAGGGACCTTTTGAATGGTAAGACCGGACCGAAGGCGTTCGTAGAATGTGGTATTGGACGACGAAATTCCAAGGGAAAGTGGAACATCGTTAATGGTATGGTCCGATTAGGGAAGAAGGGTATGAAGATATCACTTGCACGTAAAAAGGCATCCAAGATCCCAACCGATACCTTGGTCGAAGTATATGTATCAAAAGTAAATCTCGATGAGGCGACACTTGAGGTTTGTTTATCACGAGAGGAGGCACTCGATCGATCGTCCAGTGGTAGAAGTAAGATCCCCGCATCTAACTTAAGAGTGGGTGAAATATTAACTGGCACAGTAAAGAATGTCACCCCCTATGGAGTATTTGTGGATGTGAATGCCAATCGTAATGGTCTACTCCATATAAGTAAGGTGGCTGCGAAGCAAAATGCATTTGTTGCACAAGAAGAAGGGCTGAAGAAACTTGGTTTGGTCAAGGGTTCACCGGTGTTTGTTATGGTTGTTAGTAATGATGGCAAACGGCTTGAGTTTGGCCTTGCTCCTGATATTGCCGATTCAGACGAGGATTACGATGACGATGACGACAATGAGGATGACGACGATGATGACGACAATAATGATGACGACGATGATAATCCTTTCCGAGGTATGACCTCTTTCAAATTATTCTCTACTAGCGGGGTTGAGAGAAGTGTCCCAGAGGATATAAACAGTAATATTGGTGATGACGAGGCGGCAATGTGGGCTGCGTATGCAGCTGCTGATACATCCACCAACAATGATGATGAGGAAGAAGACGACGATGAGTATGACGAAGACGCAGATATCGAAGATGCTTTAGGTATTGGCTCTTGGTGAATACGGTTGTTGAAGAAAACTGTCTCTCTTATTTAATACATTTTGTCAAGAGACATGAACTACCTATCAACTATATCCATTTAAATACATCACTCTAAACATATGATAAAACCGATATTTCTTAATTCTCTCTCTCACCTAACTCTTCCGCTAGTAGCTTCTCCCCAGCATACTTGGCCTAATGCCTTTTGACATTACATCGTTCTCTGTTTCAAAACAGAATAGGCCTCGTTCAAAGCAACGGCTTCAAGTTGAGCTAGAAGTCGTTGCTGATATAATTTTTCAATCTCTTTCTCTTTGCGTTGCAGATCAGCTAACTCATTTCGTAGTCTGAACTCAAGCAATAAGTCTTTCACATTGACATCTTGCGACACTAATGGCTGACATGTATTCATTTCTTCATTTGTTGTTGCTATTACTCCTGCAACATCTCTCTCTGCAGTAATGCTCTTCCCAACATGAATGGTATCTTCATATCTATTAGTCCAAGCTTCGTCACGGCAAAAGAGCGACAAGTCTTTAATATTCAACTTAATACAATTAAAGAATTCACCTACACAGCTTGGGTTTGTGTCATCAAATGTTATAGGATCATCTAGAAAATCACTGCAGCCACTGCAGACACTGCAGACACTGCAGCACACTTCCTTACTCATGTCAACAAAGATAGAAGACGGTGGTGAATCACGCCGTGCCCGATGATGAGGATCATGACTGGGTGGTGGGTTAGGCAATTCGCAAGATAAAGCTACATGCAATTGTTGTTGGTCCTTTTCGAAAATGGGATTGCCATAAAAATCCCACTCTTTGATAATCCTACGAGTCCTTAAAACAGATGGCTTGGGTTTCAAGTACCAGGCTGAAATCTGAGATTCCTGACACGTCATGTGCGCTGGAAGAATCCAGGTAGTACTTGCCGAGTTTTCTTTTTGATCGTAACGAGAGTTATACCGATCGATATCGGTATCGCTCACTCCCAACGGCGTGGCGTCGATGAGTGCCTCGATGGACTTGGGCAGTAATGGGAAGGATGATGTCGTTTTGGCTGTTGTAGGAATCGACAAAGGCACAGGATGTTGGATCTCAGTCATATCAAGAATATCTTGGCCAACAAGAGAGACGACATTGATGGGAGACGAGTCCATTGTTTAGATCGGTATCGGACAACACATGCAAGCTCCGCAAGCATTCCATGGTGCGAGGAGAAAGGCGAAGATACCAGGGAATGGATTTGTTAGTGCGAGGGCTGGGAGGCCGCAGCAGAGCAAGACTTCCATTGTTTCAAGCTCTCTTGTGATGCAATATGTATCGTAGCAACGAGAGTGTTGCTTGGCATGCAACAACTGTAATATGTATCGTAGCAACTATTTCGAGTGTTGCTTGGCAACACAACTCGTCTTCGGACATTTCTTGGCTTTTGCCCGCCAAAAGATGATCTGTGGGGGTTCTTGATTCTGACCCTCGAATTTTCGGGGGCAGTTGAGTTGATTTAGGCATTCAATTTGCGAAGCTTCCCTTTCTCGCCAAAAGATGAGTCGTATAAACGGAATCGGAGGTTTTTTGGCTTCTGTGGAGAGGTGATGGTAGACCTACTGAACAGACTTGTCATCATCGAACCGGACACAGTAACACTAGATGATATCCGCATTCACCGACAACGTTTGATATAATCCAGGAGCCGCGATTTTGAAGAGATCATCCGTATCAATCTTTCGTCGTCCGCATGGCATCAACCTACGCATCAACCTACTTCCGACAACCCGCAGCAGTGGGACTCGTTGCTGCACCAAACGATTCACCAAAACAACGTCGTAGTCGAACACCGTCAACGATGCAATCTTACGATTCGCCCGCATCCATCTCAACGAATGATGATTCCGATGAAGAGCTTTCATATGAGTACGACGATATGATGTCATTGGACGAATCGTCGAACGATAACGATAGCGTAGGAAGTGAAGCGACGTCATTGTCAGGCAATGATCGTGGTGACTATGACGATGACGATCTACAAACACTGACTCGACTAATCAACAAGTTACACGCGCGAGAGGTCAATGGCGGTGGTGGTGGAAGACGGCGCGATTGCGAGCCATTCTCGTCAACATCGCAATCATCCACCGCGCTAAATGACGATCAAGTAATAATGGATCTACCATCTGAAGTTCCCGTGGATCCACCACACTTCACGCCCCTTCCAACCTCTCATCATTTATCAATCTCATCGGTCGAATCTTCTTGGTTGGGTCCATCGTATGAGGTTGTGTTCACGGACAGTGTCAATGACCTACTGCCATCGTGGAAGAATGACTGGACTCGCGATCGTGCCGAGTGGGAGGAAAAACGAAAAAGTCTACAAACTAAGGATATAGAACTGAAACGCAGTCGGTCAGAGCGGGCGAAGTCAGTGTCATTCTCAACGTCGTCGGGCAAGGCCGTTTTGTGGCGTAGGAATAATTCCATGCCAGTCCATGGTGCTGCTTCGGCTGCTGGTGGTCCATTAACGCTGCTCCGATCAGCATCACGGGAGGTTGCTGGACGGAATCTCCAACATGCATCCTCGTTTGGTAGTAGTAGTAGCACTACTGCTACTCGGCATTACCGCTACGGCCGGCCGCCGACACTTCCACGATCAACTGATCCAAATCCCATGGTCCGTCGATCATCGAAAAAGATAAATAAGAAACATGCCCGATATGCGTTGTGTGCTGGGATGATGCTGGGGATACGTGAGAGTGTAGGTGGTGCATTGGGCGTGGAAGCAGAGCTTGAAATCTCAAATTGGGAGGATTGGGAATGTTCATGGAAGGGCAGTGGTGAGGAGGACAACAATGGGGGGAACGACGAAAGCGTCGACGGATCGACAACAGAGGATATATCAGGAACAGAGGAATTAGCTGTCACTACAACTATTGCTCGTCCGGTGTCTCCATCATCTCCTCGCACGGCCGACAATCTATTAACGGTGGCAACTCTCACAGCAGAATGCGAACGAGCGGAAAAGTATAAATTCCCAGCCAATCAATTCTACCTTGGATCGAATACGTCCAAGCCACTCTCACATGCGTACAAATTCAAAGTATACGCTCCTCTCATCTTTGCACGTATACGCAGTCTCTTTGGCGTTGAGAAACAAACTTTTCTTCACTCCATATGTGGCAAATTCAATTTCTATGAGTTCGCGAGCAATGCTAGGAGTGGACAATTCTTCTTCTACTCCCACGATGGACAGTATATGATAAAAACACTGACATATACAGAATCAAAGTTTCTGCGTGATATACTTCCATTCTACTATAGACATTTGACCAGGTATCCGTCAACATTCTTAACACACTTTTATGGCATGTATCGCGTGTGCATGCCCGATGCCAACAATCGACAACTACATTTCGTGGTCATGAGGAGTGTGTTTCATACAACCAAGAAGATTAGTCGGGTATGGGACCTGAAGGGATCGAAGGCAAATCGTAAGTCCGAGCCTGGCGAAAGTGTTGGGAAAGATTTGGACATATTGGAAGAGGGGCGTAAGCTACGGTTTGTTGATCCATGTGCCAGGAGTGCGTTCATTGATCAGATACGTCGAGACGCGACGTTCCTGGCGAGGCTGGGGATCATGGATTACAGTCTGTTATTAGGTTTGCATAACTGTGAGGATGAAAGTAATGAAGATGATGGCGGCAATGCGGATCCATCAACTCCCCCTGGTCGCAAGAAAGAGGTGGAAGAGCTATCAGGATCCAACACTCCACTTCGACGGGGCATTATACAACGTGCCTCATCGGTGGGACTATTTAAGAAGGGAAACACAACAACAACTCCTCCTGCACTCCACCGTGGCCTTACTGATATCACCCGGACGTCGAAATCCCCCGTTGCATTGAATATCATACCGGAATCACCTCCGTCCTCAAGCGTTGCTGCTGCGATGTCAGTGAGGAAGAAAAGTGCCATTACATCGAGAATAGATTCAGGAATAGAAGGGTATGGAGGCTTACTAGCGGATGGTACAATTTCAATGAATAAAGAGATATACTTTTGCGGGATAATCGACTTCCTTCAGTACTACAATGCAATGAAAAAGGGTGAGACCGTAGTGAAGAAAGCACAAGGTCATTCCGGTGAGGATATTAGCTGCGTTGATCCGGAAACATATGGTAACAGATTTGTCAAGTTCATTTCCAATTTGATTGAGAAGGCGGAGTAGACTTAACCTTAAGCCTGCACCTAGAGAATTGTTCTAAAATCAATAAGTAGAGATTTTGTTTGAATGAACAAATACGTCATGACATCAACCTAATTGAATGAATATTCGTACACTTCTTCATACCCAGACTCAAAAACTAAAAAATGGCGCTATAACTCCACAGCTTCCTGCCCAAATCTACAACACCGGCAAACCAGATACCCTCAAGTCATCATATTATTATTCATCATCAGGGACTCATTCCCCCCACGACGCGCAAAATCCATTGGAGAGCCCACTGCTCCATCATCGCCCTCAAGTGGCATGTATTCCGCAAGGATGCCCCTGACTTGTGCACGCATATCCTCCCTCGTCTTGCGGTAATGCCAGAATGCAATACCACCGAATGCGAATGCAATCATGAACATCGAACTCATGAAAGCACGCGTGGACACCCCACCACCGCCTCTGCTGCTGCACTTTTTGTTAGTAATGCATTTATCAAAGTCATTGCAGCCACTGCAGTCCTTGCATATTTTTGGTGCCGTTCCCTCGAGGTACCCATTACAAATTGCAGAAAAAACAGTGTCAACTGAAAGTCCACCGCGAAGGGCTATAGTATTAACGAAGGCAGTGGGGAGAATGACAACACCACGCTTGATTTGCGACGTGATCTCCAAATCTAGGAAAGTGTTGGGTGTGTCCTTCTCAAGCCCTCCACTATCCTTGATACATCGGTCGATTAATTCTTCCTTGACGCCAGCTTTACGCATCGCATCCTTCACACAATCCTCATTGGCAAAGTAATCAGGAGAGTCACAGCGGTCCATGAAAATTTTCAAATATTCCCACCATTGCTTTCCAACCCCGTCGGACTCTCCATAATGATTCCAGATACAGATTCGTCGCAAACTCTCCTTCACGACATCGGCACCCGAAATACCCTTCTCAAGATTGTTATCGGGGTCGGTAGCACAGTACCTTCCATTATTGGTACATAGGTTGAAGCACATATTCTCGCCGTCAAATCCCTGACAATTGCTCTTGATCCCATCATAAATGTACATGTGGGGAGTGAAGTATGCACGATTTCCCAAGGCCTCGGCCACGGGTAAGAATTTCTTCTGAAAATCCTTACTGACGGAATCAGAGGGGGTGGTCCATAAATCATATTCCACACGGTCATCCGGCTGGGGAAGAGCCCACTGCATTTCAACTTGGACTACATGATTATTTTTAAGCTCGGTCTTGACTGTGTCAGCGTCTATCTTGAACATAAGGAATGATGGGATAGAAATGTCTCCACCCGATCCATCATCGGCCATGATAGGTTCGGCAGGTTGGCAGACCTCTTGTCCATTAGCCGACACACAATCCTTTGCCGAGCACAGACAGGTATTATCGGCAATTACTACACCCGCCGCACCCGATCGTTGAGCGTTACGTACTTTCTGTACGAATGAACATCCACCCCGATCAACCATGAGAATGAAGGGAGAGGGCCATGGTTCCATCCTCCCTTTGTTATCCTTCGCACGGGCCGGATAGCCCTTACGATTGTCAACGGTATTATCGCAAAGATCAGAATCGGCATAATACACACTCTGGGCAATTGATCCGCCGTATGGAGGTACCCCAAATAGAGCCTCGCGATGGTCATATCCATCCTGTTTGAATAGTGTTTGAGGGACCTAAAAGGAAGGAGGATAAGAATAAATGTCAGAATTAACAAACTAATGTCCATGAAAAAAAACAGTATCATTCGAGCCCCCCCCTCCCTCCCTCCCGCTTGCCTATTCGACCGATCCGCAAAAGGCTAAACAATCTTATAAGTTATACTTCTAAAAGAGGCGGAGATGAAAAAGGTGTCCATGTAAAAGCATGCCCAGCGCCTACCAGCCCCACACAAAAGTCTAGAGGGGGAGAGAGAGAGGATGAAGATGGACACCCCCCATGCCACCCCCATCGATGCCGTCACACAGTGAAGAAGATAGCAGCGCGAAACCCGGGAAAAAGTACATCGCAATCCACCCGCATAAGAGTACCGCAATGTCTCGCGCAGTCCATTCTCCGTGGAAATCCGAACCCTCTCATGTGTCAGTTTGTTGTATACATCGTGAAGAAAAGAAACGTACATGAACTTGCAATCGACTCGAAACGGCATCGGCAGAGTCGGCATGTGCATAATTTGCCGTCGTAGCAAGGAGGAGTGCGGCGGTTGTAATGCATGAGTAGCGTAGTAAGAGAGACATCGTGGAGGTTTTGGGAGAGAAGGAGAAGTTGAGAAGAGCGGGCGCGGGCTCGGCTGAAAAAAAAACTCGAAGAAACTTTGATAACCCTGTCTTTAGGTAAAGCCCTCTGGTGCTGGTGGTGATGCCTAAGTTGTTGATGTTAGTTTTAAAATCTCCCAAATCTATCTAAAAAACTACAAAATGTAAGCATCTCTAGATTCACTTCTCATCTCACCGCAGGAAGTATGTAGGCAGTCAAAGTTGAGTTCAAAGATTCTCTATCAATATCAATACCATTTTCAAAGCATGACCTCATGGCATTCCTGGCAAGATATGACCCAGCAGATGCAACAATGATCCAATGCTTAATAGCTTGGTCACTATTATTGAACTGTAAAAATTCAAGGTGTCCAATATTGTTTCTTGCCTCTCCTCTCATGCCCTGTCATAGCCGGGGCCTCCAAGTGAAACTTGGCCTTCTTCCAATTTTCCCCGTGGAAGTAATGCATACCCAGCAGGTAATTATGCGACTTACTAAAACCAAGCTCTGCTGCCCTCATCCACAATTCACACTTCAATTGCCTTTGTCTCATAATTTACTCGAACTTAGAGGAGTAACGTTAACTTTTTATTCCCTTGTGTTAACTAGATAGTGCTCTACGGACACCTTGGACAACAGGGTCATTCATTTCATCCTGTAGAGAGTTTGATATCAATGCAGCTGCTTGTAGTACACCCATATCATCCAGTTCTTGCCGAATATCAACTGCCTCCTGACACCGGCATTGAGTGGCAGGGTCTACAAGGGCAGATCCTGTACTGATTGCCAATTCATCTGCTACAACACAACGGATCAATAAATTATAAAGTTTGTTTTCGACAGCATCCACAATTGCAACCACTAAAGCTGTGTTTCCACCATCATTTGACTCAGTTACCTCTCTCATCACACATGAATACAAGTCTCGTGCAAGACATGCAGCCGCACGTCGAACAGGGCGAGATTTATTCAACTGCAAAGCATCAGTTACCAACCTAACGAGAATGTGACAATATTTGGCCACAGTTACAGTATTCAGTACGGAAACAAGTTCACATACAACCGAAATCGCTCCAGCACGTAGCACGTCCGTTTCCTCTATTGAAAATATTGGCCCACCTGTATTAATACGGATTTTCTTTTCATCTATTTCGTTGTCAATGGTTTTATTCTCTGCTCCCATGAAGTACAAGTGAGTTTGTTTTTGTATCAACAGCGCGTCGCCTATTTTCTCGCCAAAACGCATATCTTGATCGTCATTCTTTGTACCAAAGATCATTGTGTCAAGCAGAGCTTTTCCGTACAAGAAAATTCCATCACCTCGCCTTCGAATCATGAAGATTAAAGATTCAATCGCCTTTATTCGTTGCTCTGGAGTAAGTGACAACTCGGCAAATGTTGCATTTCCATCAACGCAAGCAACAGAGATATTCATCTGTCCTTGTGCAATTACTGTGCCAATCAGAGGTAGAATCTCAGATGGGCAAACGTCACTTATAGTCACCAATGTTTGAATGCTTGCAAGATACACATATGACTCAGGATCGGCGAGAGCATTTAAGCATATCTTTGCCAATGTCCTAGTAATCAGTGCCCGCTCTTCAATTGAGGAAACTATATTTGATGATGACAATACTTTAGGTTCAACTTCGGTAAAGAGGGCTTTTCTAGTAACCGCATTACTATTGACCAAAGAATGGGCTAGATGACGAAGAGTCACAACACCCCTAGCACGGAGGGGGGGTTGACTTGATTGCAAGTCACATTCAGCTTGAGACAATTTCATGAGAGTTGCATCCAATATTGTCGTTTTTCTATTGGCAACGATCTGCTTTCGACTGTCATTTATCGATGAAATATCTCCACGAGCAACTATCAGTGCCATAGCGTGACTAGCCATTTCAGCCAACTCTGGCATCAACTTTAAACTTTCACCGTCTAATACTTTTCCAGATGCAAATACTTCTAGGGGTAACAACAACGATTGGAAGAAGTCTTCGTCTGACAGTGAACGCTTTTCCGCTCCTAGCTCCAACAACGCGATCAGTAGATTAAGTACGATGGACACAGTTGACAGAAGGTCGGACAAGTCATTCTCGTTACTCTGTACTTGATTATCTTCCATACGTGAAGCGGCGGAAGTCATAATTAGTCCTAGGATTGTAAGAACACTAGTATCTGATTTGCTATCATATTTGCCGATCCCAAGGAGTAAAGTAGGTGGTAGTATTTCAGTCATCATACCAAGAACAATTGATCCAGTCATTTTCAATTCAAGACCCCCACTTTTCAACAGGTCATGTGCACCCGACGAGCGAATGATTGAGTGATCACCACAATCACCTTCAGAGGTATTTGAATAATGTAAAAGCAGTGCCTGTCCGAACATGATGCTAGATAATTCGTGTATGTTGCAACTATCATCTGATTCAGACAGGGATACCATAGCTCCTATGAGACACTTAACCCGACATTCAATACCCTCAATTAGTGTTGACATGTCACACGCCGTGTCATTAACTTCATTTGCCGACACTGACTTCAATAATTCCAAAGCAAAATGAGCCATTTTATCACTGCTACTTGATATACTGCCAATAATTCCAACCATTTTAGTCAATGCCTTTTGAGCCAGCTGGGCCAAATCAGTATCATCTCCCACCTCAATGACAAGGTTCGTACGCGATAATGAAGCTGCCAACCTCAATGTCTGGTCTAGTAATGTTAAATCATTGTCGTTAGTGTATGATTTGTATAGCAAGGAGTGAATCTTCTCCTTTGACGGCAAGCTCAAAGACAAAGGAACGTAACTAAGCCACGCCACAATTGCAGCCATCAATTGCATAGCTGTCAGTTGATACGAGTTCGGCTCTTGAGCGTTTACTTGTTCCCTTCGATTCAGACCCGACATTAACCTTGCGACAAAAAATGAGTTCAAATATTCAATCGGGAGTTGTACTAATGTCGCCCACAATGTGAGATTCATGGCAACTGTCGAGCGAGACTGTGTCTGATCCTTACTTTGCTTGTAGACTTCGCCCTGTACAACTAAAAATTTGATAAATTGTGTACACAATTGCTGAATGAAAGCAAGATGCATTCTATTTGACGATGACGAGTTGTGCATACTTGTTGGTTTGGCACATAATGCACAAGCCAAGCGTGCAGCGGCACCAGTCATGACGTCATCATTCATACTCGCATTAGCGTGTTCGTCCCTCTCGCCACCAGGACCACGTGCATACGCAACAAACACATCGACAACAGATTGTAAATCATCTTGAGCCAACTTGGACAAACACTGGCCTAGACGTAGTCTTAGCCATGCAGGTATGCTGATTGATAAATCATTAGATGTTGTAAGAACCATGGATGCACCACCACCCAATAGATTGCGATAAGCCAGCGCTGCATCACGATAATCAATCATTTTGGGCGGTGATGAAAGACTTGACGGAGTAGAAATGAATGACGATGGAAATGTCATAGGACAGAACAAAAGAGATTTTTGCAATGTATGCAGTCGTTCACAATTCCACTGTTCCAAATTATTCTCTGTATCTATAAAATTTGCCATCGAGGTTAGATCTCCTGTATTATTCATGCAAGTTGTTGCATGACTTTCCGGTATTTTGGATAGATACCATGTTAATCTCTCTGCAATTAGCAGACTGAGATAAACATCACTCAAATGGCGTGGTAAGAGCATGGGTCGGAATCGGTCTAACAACAGTAGCCTACCGATCGTAGTTGCTAGGATGGTCATTTCATTGTATGTAATAAGTATGTCGTCTATTAATAAGTTGTTTTGTCTCCACACATAAAGGTTCTTGATCAACGAATTATATGTCTCCGCTGCACAAGCAGTCCCCCATGTCAATGTCATTTTTGATACACGTCCCGCAAGCGATTTCGGTAATGATTGTGTCCTTTTTTGTATCATGAATGTTGTATGTTTGTCGATTTTATGCATGGATATATCATCATTAAAGTCTTGTGGATTAGTCTCGTTACTAGATGATTTTGGAATCGATGGGAGGTATAGATTTGGATACTCAAGTACTGGAATCAGGGTTATCGATATAGCAAATTCCAACAAACAAGCAACGTTGGTGTAATCGTTTAGCGATAACATGCCGATTGGGGGTGGGGCAACTGACTTTCGTTTACCCTTCTTGAATGACAAGTTTTCATCTTCTGATTCTGATTGCGGACGCGTGACATCGAAACGATCTAAAATAGAATAACACTGCTCCAGATGAATCAGTAATGGAAATATAACGAGATGAAGTATCTGCTTTCGTTCGTCGTTTTGTTGTCGTATTAATGATCCCAAGGAAGCGTCATCATTATCATTATATGATCTACATAGCATTGGTGGCTCTGACGGGTGCGATTGTCCAAGCACTTGCTGCAATTCTTGTACTTGACGAATTATCGCTTTTGAATGCAAGTGTAAGATCAGCGTTCCTTTGTCACGATCTACTTCATCATGATTGTCATTATCGGCAGAGACGGATTGCAATTGCGACAATATTTTCAGTGTCGGTGCAGAACGTAATGCATCCACAAAGCATCGAATCACACCAAGGACTTTATTAGATCGATGCTCCCATTCTTTCGCATCAGGAGTTATCATTCTGGATGATCGTAGCTACGGGTGGTTAGGACATCGTATCGGTACATCACTGCCGCGGGTTTTTTGGTTCATTCACGTAGGAATTCAATAGGGACAGACGGACAGACAGACAGACAAAATCATAAACTTTCCTCTTCTCTTTTATGTAAGGCTTCGATAGCTCAGTTGGGAGAGCGTAAGACTGAAGATCTTAAGGCCCCGTGTTCGATTCACGGTCGAAGCATAATGTTTTGCTTATTCAGTTGATGGTCAACTACATAAGAGAAGCTGTGCGTGTTGATTGCTAGGCACTGCATTGGTGTCATTTGATTAATTAATATGTACATATCACTACCTTTCTGTTGCAATGTTGTCACAACTTTTTAACGCTCTGCATCAACACAGATACATTAAAATCATTTCTGGTGAGCTACTATTCAATCCACTGAATCGCACTACATCACAAATCATCAGTAGATCTGCGCCTAATATTCCACCCACACCATCTCCCGTCAGTGTCTCCAGCACAGGCAGCTCGCCTATGTCAATATTGCTAACTTCGCTTTCATTGAGTTTGATTCCTGGACACGGAAGTGTGTTCTCGGGAACAACTAAATTCCAACGTCGCTTTAATATAAACCGATGAGTCAATTGCAATGCTACATTATCCGCTCCCATCGCACCAATCTGCTCTCCACGAATCATATCAATTTGTGGTGAAGAAGATAACGATAGCTTCATGTCCGCAACGCCCTTGCGATTGAGAAATGTCGACGCTGCTCCAGTATCTACTAGCATTCTCACCGGACCACGTCCGTCGAGTATTACGTCTACGGCATGTATGCCAAGTCTTGTTAATACCAAGTTCCCCTTGGCAACCACATTGTCAAAATTTGTTATGTACGGATTGCAATTTGTTCGATCTAATCGGAGTTCATCATTTACGAAATCAAAGTCAACACAAGCAAATTGGTCAAGGAAGGATAGTCCCAGTATTCCATCTAACCCTACAGGTAGTGCACCAATGTCTTGACATGCAGCCATGTTACTACCATTCATCCCAAAGTTTGGAATCTCCTCGCCCCCGACAATCATTTGGGTCACCCTTTTGTCCCACTTAGCCACTGATGTCATCCCCCCTGATGATGAGCCTGCCATTGTCATTGTCCCTGCATTGTTTATAATCTTTATCATGCCTGGACATATATCATTCGCTCGCTTTACTGCATTTGGTGACAAGACCAAGCCAGAGCATGCTGTGTCAACCAACAGCATCCATTCCACTGTACGATTGTTTGAGGATGATTCTTTGCTTCGCATCTGTACCTTTATTGATGCATACTTTCCTGGAGACGGTCGGATATAAAGGTTGGGATTATTCCGTGCAGTGACTTGTTGGGATGGTCCTAATTGAAAGTAGGTAAATGGTGTGGTAATGGACCAGTTGTGTCCACCGTCATTGGAACCACTAGTGGATTCTTCTACTAGGAATTCATTGTCAACATCGTCATTATGAAGTCTCCGTTTTTTCTTCTTTATCAATTCATCACCTCTATCATCGGCAACATTGTTTGTCTTCGTCCCTTGTTGCTGCATTATCCGTGCGCTGTATAATCTCTGCACAAGCTCCTCTTTCTCAAAGACATCACTCGTTGACACACGCATCGAGTCCAATTCAGATTTGATTTCTTTCACTTTCATTGAACGGAGAGATTCGAGCAGCGACGCATTAACATATGATGCCGATGATGACGATGATTCACTACTTAGGTTTTTGATTGTTGCGTCATTCAACGCGAAAATCACCCTCCCATGATGGTAATATGGTTGATGATGACGAGGACGAGGTGTGAGTGAGAACGATTGAGCAAGTAGCACGACTTTCGTCACACTGAGAATGCAGCAGATACACCAATGCACGTGTTTTATGTTCATCATTCCACGGTTGTCATCCTACCTACGACCGGGAGATCGTACTATCTTGATTTCAGTTTGCTTTGCACTTGAGTCTGGGGACTGGGGACCACGTGACAATCATTTGCCCGCTCATGAACTGGATAAGTCTGGGTCGCTCCTGCCACTCGGTGTAGTCAGTACGGTCTCTCCCGCCACTCGGGCACGAAAGCCACGAAGTCTCTTGTGCACATGTAAATCGCACGCTTCACTTATCTTGGACTATCGTCTGATGCTCATAATTTGAACATTCTCAATCGAACAAGACCAACACCGATATCATCCAAGTCATTCACAACTTACTCTCACCGAAAAATAACAATGACAATGATCGTTTCCAAGCTCTTCTTTGCTCTGGCGCTCGCCACGGTGATTCCACGACTCCTCGCAGCTCACATTGACGCCGTCAAAGTCGTCGAACAGCAAACAATGGATCGGGGGGCTTATTTGCTTGGTTCAGGCGAGGATGAAGATGCTAATCCTATTGGGCTCGTAATGGCAGGTGACATTAGTACGGCCATCAGTATCGACGTCCATGAGGACCGAGCGCTACAGACTACGGGCCCCACCCAATGGAAGACCTTGAACTACCTGTATTCCATTCGTGGAAGTGGCACCGTTGCCGGGGTTCATGAGAAAATTAGCAGCATGCCCTCACAGCATACTGAGCATGTGTTCCAGATATCGGGGAAGTACCCAGGTCTATGGAGTGGAGACTTTCTCTTTGATTACAACCGCAGGTCTCGTCAGAATATGATAGACGAGGCCAAGCGCCGATGGAATGCAGGAACTATGATCAACATCATGTACCACTCTTGCAATCCTACCACCACGAATCTAGGGGAAGAATGTATGTGGGACGATGGGACCAAAGGGCCGCTGAGCAGCATGTCTAACGCAAGTTGGCAAGAACTCATTCAAGATGGGACGGCTCTTAATCGAAAGTGGAAGCAGTGGTTGGACGAGATTGCAGTGTACTTGCAAGATCTGAAGAATAACGGTGTGGAAGTTCTTTTCCGACCTTTCCATGAGATGAATCAGGGTAAGTTCTGGTGGGGAGGGAGGCCGGGACCTACTGGTACATTGCGACTATACCAAATCTCTCATGATTACCTGACAAATGACAAGCGGTTGGATAACCTCATTTGGGTTTGGAATGTCCAAGATTTTGGTAGTTTGGGAACTGATGTGCAAAACTACAATCCTGGATCCAACTACTACGAAGTTGTGTCACTGGATGTGTATGAAGGTTACCAAACTTGGAAGTATGATGTCATCAGGAACATTGCCAATGGGAAGCCCATAGCAATTGGAGAGTGTGATAGTCTCCCCAATGCCTCCCGTCTTGCCAATGAACCCTTGTGGACATTCTTCATGAGTTGGTCAGAGCTTACCTTCACAGCTAACACTGATGACCAGATAAGATCAGTCTACAATAGCCAGTTGGTAATCACTTGTGATGAAATGGGTAACTGGAAGAATGGCGCTCCACCTCCTACCCCCACTCCACCACCAGTTGGAGGCAGCGGATCACTTGGTGACTGGACATTCTGCTCCTCAAGCTCGCAGTGCAGGAATGGCTGTTGCAGCAGGCTTTACTCTAATGATAGGAGGCTAAAATGCACACCTGTTGGAGGCTTTCAAGCTAGCCATTGCGTAACTGGTGGAGGAGGTCCAGCACCTACTCCCACTCCTCCTCCGACCCCTCCACCACGATCAGCACCTACTCCCACTCTTCCACCAGTCGGCGGCATCGGTTCACTTGGTGACTGGACATTCTGCTCCTCAAGCTCACAGTGCAGGAATGGCTGTTGCAGCAGGCTTTACTCCAATGATAGGAGGCTAAAATGCACACCTGTTGGAGGCTTTCAAGCTAGCCATTGCGTAACTGGTGGAGGAGGTCCAGCACCTACTCCCACTCCGCCACCAGTTGGCGGCATCGGTTCACTTGGTGACTGGAACTTATGCACCACAAACTCCCAGTGCAGGAATGGTTGCTGCAGCAATCGTTACTCAAACGATGGAAGGATGAAGTGCACCCCAGGAGGCTGTTGAATTTGAATGGAATAAATGATACGATTGTTTGGAGGAGATAGGTAGTCAGACTAGACGGTGTAACCCCGTTCATCCAAGGACAACAGTGACTTGGAGTCCAGGACGTTAGTATCAGATGTGTTCAATTGTCCTGTTTGCAAGCTTTAGAAATAATCTTAGTGATTGTTATTGCTTATTTTGATCTGATTATTTACTCATTTGATCTTAGTTTTTGTTGTGTGTCCTACCTTACTGGCCCCACACGCTGAAATATGTGTAGGAGTAGGTGTTAGAGGAAGAGGAAACACTGTAGGAAAAGTTAAAGAGCTTGATGCCATGGTTTAGTTCATTCCGTAATAAATAAACTGATTCTCGAAACAAGTTGCTTATTATTAACATCAATGCATACTATATGAAGGCCACAGATGAATACTAAACTTGGGGGAGGCTGTGTATAATTATTTATGAGCGGAGTGGAGGAGAGAAAGATGATAGTCGGACTAGACGGTGTTTAAGTCCTTCCAAAGGAAAAAAGTGACTTGGAGCCAGGGTTTTATTATATTGTCATGATGTGCTTTATAGTTAGTTGTCACTGTTTTAGCAACTTCAGAATAATTTTCATGATGTTATCACTACTTCTTATGTTAACCAACTTATATTTTGGCAGGCCCCACACGCTTTGTTCTTGTTAGCATGTGCCTTTGCGTCCATCAAACCAGCAGACAGACCCACACCTTGAAACAATACAGGTGGTGGTTTGCCGAAGCTGAACTCTGGTCCCGCTGAAATCAAATTCAATAAAATAATCTCCCCACCACAAAATTCTCCTTCCGATATGACGAGCACTGTCTAACACAGCAACAACGACAACAGTTGTTGTCGAGCAAACTGCTTAGCAACAATAATGGTTGACAAACAGCGTGCCAAATCAAGCTTACGCTACGTGGAGGATGTAGCGCCAGGTTTAAAACTTGACATGACATTGAATGCCATCCTGCATACCTCCATTTCGGACACACAAAGTGTACAAGTCATTGATACCTTCTTCGGTAAGACACTAGTTACTGATACTGCTGTTACTAGTAAAATGTCGTTGTGTTGTCGTTGTTGACTCTGTTCCTCATTGTTAGTAACATACTGTATTAATGATAATGTAAATGGTGCAATAATGACACATTTCATCATTTTATAATGCACCCAATCTTGCTTTGACATTGTTGGAGTGTCAGTATTACAATTAGTTTGCATGACAATATCATTTCCTATCGTTGTCTACCCCTCTTTCTTTTCCTACCACTAGTCCTTCTCCTTTCCCCCGCGTAACTGACGTCGATAATACCCTCTCTGTGTATATCGTCATTGCTTTTGTATTGCTGTTGTTGTTGTTGTTGTTGTTGTTGTTGTTGTTGTTGTTGTTGTTGTTGTTGTTGTTGTTGTTGTTGTTGTTGTTGTTGTTGTTGTTGTTGTTGTTGTTGTTGTTGTTGTTGTTGTTGTTGCTTATAAGTTTACATTTCTTCTAAAGCAGCAGAAAGAAAAGCAGCATTATCCTCAGACAGTTTAATTTTGTCGCGGCAAGAAGGTTGTTGACTATTGTTGTTGTTGCTTTTGATCATGCATTGTAATTTCTTTTCTCTTTCTCGATTTTGTCATCTCCTTACAACTACTACTCTTGCTTCTATTAGTCGCCCCTCCACCGCCTTCGTACGCGTCATGTGGCGTCATTTCTACTGCTGCTGGGGATTTTAGAAGACTCTTACTATTATCATTATCATCATCTCGTTAATGCTTCGCGCATTGCCAATGTCCCGGTGTAGTCTCGTACGAAGCTGAGGTAGTGTACAAGCTCCTCTTTCTCAAAGACATCACTCGTTGACACACGCATCGAGTCCAATTCAGATTTGATTTCTTTCACTTTCATTGAACGGAGAGATTCGAGCAGCGACGCATTAACATATGATGCCGATG
>Ga0247843_1003565_pt1 | contig 25185 bp, 21 predicted proteins | sample LaCruzMarch2017__FD_192420 | JGI IMG/M metagenome (GOLD analysis project Ga0247843, IMG submission 192420) | Freshwater microbial communities from meromictic Lake La Cruz, Castile-La Mancha, Spain - LaCruzMarch2017_8m | ecosystem: Environmental > Aquatic > Freshwater > Lake | place: Spain...
TGCAGTATTTGGGCAGGCGGCCGGCGTCTACTGGTCATGGCGAGATCAAGAAGGGAAAGTATGATCCCCTCTTTGCCGTCAATCATACCTGCGCGATGTTTCGACTAAACGTCAGCCGCCTGGCGCGTAAAACCTGGGTAACAACGAAGAGAATAGATCGCCTTCGCGCCCACCTCTTCATCTACGCCGAATATCACAACCAGCATCTGAAGAAACGTTAAGCGAAAATGCCAGACTACTTGGCGGCTTACTTTTCTGGCAGCTCGATCAACAGGCAAGGGGGCCGGTTTGGTGTTGGCAAAACACCGTCGAACCTTCTCTCAGCTGTTCTCTTCTTAGCCAAGCCAGCCGTTTTAGGCCTTTGTTTGATTCAATTTTACTTGTACTTACAGTCACTTAAATACAACCATCTTCATTATCCGACTGTTGCAATCTGGTATATATTTTTGCATAATGGTCCTAACGAAAAAGGACCCCCCCTTGAAAACTTTTCGACTGGCCTCAATCTCGATTCTACTGCTTCTATCTGCGACTGCGTTCGCAGAGGAGAAGAGCCGCGTGCAGTGGCGGGGGGCGCTCTACGGCGTATCTGCCGACGACTCCCTCTCCTCGAGCAAACTTGCGGGTGTCGCGCTTGGCCTGGATTTCGAACGCAATCTTAGCCAGACTTTTTTCACCCATTTTCGCGGCGGAGTGAAGCTAGAGGCGGGTTCTTCGTCGTCGCTCTTCACCGATGAATTTAAGCCCGAAAGCCGTCTCTCCCTCAACGACGCTCGCGTGCGCTGGACCTTTCTCGATCCGCTCTCCATCACGATCGGCGCTCTTGAGCAGGAACACCTCGCTTCCCCCGTGCTGGTAAGTGGTGGAACATTCCCTGCCGCGCTGCTTTCCCTGCGCGTGGCTCCTTCCCGCTGGTATTTCGAAGCCCACGGCCAATATGCCATTCCGACCGGCACGGGCTTAAGCACCCGCTCTACCGGAAAAGAAAATACTCCCTCGTTGCTGAGCCAGACCGCGATCGTAGGCTGGAGAAAAAATCCCTACTTCTTCGTTCAGGCGCGCGCTTCGCACTTTTCCTTTGCGAACCTCACGCATGGCATGGCCCAGGACTCTCGTTTTTACGGAAATACAGTGAACGGCATAGCCACCGCCTCCACCTATGCTTATAAATACGAAGGATTTGAGTTCGGCCCAGATCTTTCATTGCCGCTGAGCTCCCGCTTCGCCCTCGTAGCCGGCGGCAGCCGCGTAGCCAATGCGAAAGGCCCCACCGGTTTTCGCACCGGTCAATACGCCTATGCCGGTTTTCACTGGCTCGGTAGCGGCTTTAAGCTCCGCCCCATCGGCGAGTGGTACAATAACGAATCAGATTCAGCGCCTGCCTTTTATTCCAGCTCACAGTTTGGTCATAACAATCGCCGCGGCTATGGCGGCAGCCTGTCGCTTACTTTGAACAATCCAAATCTCGAACTTTCGTTTCGCGGCCGCAATACCAAGCTGATCGACCCTCAGCCCTTTCAGAAGAACAATTTTGCCTACTACGAGTTTTCCATAGGAATGCCATATGCTCCGCTATAGAAAAATTCAGCTCGCCTCGATTCTGGCCACAACATTGCTGGCGCTAAGCGCGTGCAGCAGCAACGTGCAGAAAGACAGCAATAGCAATGGCGAGAGCGCAACGTTCGTAGTGGAACCCGTTTCCGCAGAGGTTTCCGATCTATCAACAGATTCAACTTTTCGTGGCCTCACCAATGCCCGCCTCTATCGCTTCAAGGCTTGCGTAAAAGATGTTGGCGTACTTCAGGCCATCTCAGGCGCCACTTTCCAGGTGCTGAATGAAGAGCGCGTACTGAGCGAGACAGTTTCAGATCCGAGCGGATGCTTGTTCTGGTCGGAGCGGATAGACTTCTCACCCACAGAAGCCGAAACTTTTCTCGAAGCCAATCGCCTCATCCGGGCTGTTTCCGTGCACAAAGGACAAGTCAAAATCCCGCTTGCGCTAAATCCGTGGAGAAAAGATGGAGACGCACTCCGAGATTTGCGCACGAACGCGCGCCCGGAAAGAATGCGCAATGCTCAGTCTAAAGCGAGCAGCACCCCAACCAGCTCGCTGCGGATTGATAGTGTGGCGCTCGAGATGATCCTGAGACCGCAGTCACAGCTCGAGGCCGACCTGCGGCTCTCGTTTGATCCCATGCTGCGCCGAATATCCTATGACGGAAAACCTTTGCTTGAACCCATCCAGGAAGGCAAGCTCGCCTTTCGCTTCCAGCTTGTGGCCCTGATGGGAAATGAAGCCACTCCTCTTACTTCTGTGATTTCTCTGGAAGAAGTGGCGATTGCCGCGAGCAAGGTACGTATCGAAAAACAAGTGCACTTGGTGCAGCTCCCAAAACGGGAAGCAGATCTTGAGCTGCATTTTGAGGCAAAAGCAATTGATGCCCCCGCAGGCATCGCGCCCATGCAGGGCCGCTTGAGTCTTGGCCGCTTCACAGGCCCCACCCTATCGCGCAGCGGTGTGGTGCGATCAGAAAACACCCCCCCTTTCGTTTCCGCCCCGCTTGCAGCGAAGCCTGAACCCGGCCCCGCCGAACAATCGCAAACTTTTCAAGTAGGAAAATTTCGCACTGAACGCATCGAAGTGATCGCGCTCGACGGTCTCGGAAAACCCCGCCAGCTGGAGTTCCAGCTCGCATTCTGTGTGAAAAATTCCCTTAGCCTCGACCCCGTGCTGGGCGAGAGCTTTCGCCTGACTGAGGCCGGCGAATCCCCGGAGCAGAAAGTAAGCGACACGGATTCAGGCTGTGTGCGCTGGAAAAAACGCGTGAACTTCGACTATACGTCAGCGCCGGAACCGATTCGCTCCGAGCTCCTGATCGAGGGCATGAGCGGCTACTATAAAAACTCTTCCACAAAGCGTGTTTTTTATCTTCTGCCCTGGAACAGCGATAGCGGCAGCGCCGCCCTGATCGACGAACTATTCGAAGGCCAGCCCGCCAAAACCATTGCCGATGAAGGCAGCCGCCCCGAAATCGTGCTTACCGACGCGGCCTTCAGCTTCAAGGGCCGCTCCTTCGGGATTGACCCAAGCCTGAATCTTTACTCCATTCGCCGCTACCGCTTTGCGGTGCACCCCGCGATCCGCCGCCTCAGCCGCAATTCCGGCTGGCTCTCGCCTGAATCGATCACCAGCGGACGCTTCAAAGCGCGCCTTTTGCTGGAAACGACGGATATCGACAATCCCCAGGTGATCGACGCCAAAGAAATTGAAGTAGAAGCAATCTCGGGCGCGGTCAACTTTGATGCCGACTTCCGCTTCGACGACCTTGCCATGGTAATGGGCCGCCTGCGACTCACACTTGAGTTGCGCCCTCTTGATTCCTCCATCAAAGTAACAACAATGCCCGCCTCCGATACTGTTTCTATGCTGAAAGACGGAAACCTATCGTTGGTGCGGCGCCCTCTGAACCTCGATGACAGAATCTCGCTCGCCGAAGCGCGCCGCGCTCGGCCTACGCCTTTGCCCGTTCTGGAATTTGCCAAGGCCTTCCAGCTCGAGGCTGTTCCCGCCGACAAACCTAACTTCCGCGAAGCCGCCGAAAAAGTCGTGTCGGGAAACCAAGCCGCATTGAAAGAGCTCTGCGCGCTGTTTGCCAAGCCCCCCGGGATGCTAGACTTCTTCTCGCCCTACAGCTACTGCATGAAGAATCCGGAAAACTTCCTGGCCGTTGCACGCACCCAGCACTTGAAAAAGCTCCATTCCTACCGCCTCCAGGCCGCGCCGCAAAGCATGAGCTTCACCATGAGCGCGGGCTTAAGCGTTTCGCTCTCGAAATCGAAAAGTGACTCCACCAGCAACGGCTACAGCGCTGGAACCGACATCTCTGCGGGAGGAGAAGTTCCTCTCCTGAATCTCGTCGGCATCAAAATTGGCGTCGGAGTTCGTGCTGGCACCTCCTGGAGCCGAAGCTTCACGCGTTCCACCTCTGAGTCTACTTCCAATTCTCGCTCGAACAGCCTGAGCCGCAACCTCACGGTAGATCAGGCGAACTTTGAAATTCAGGCCGATGTGGAAAATTGCATCGTGGTAAGCACGAAGGAGAATCCAGCAAAGTCCAAGCGCTACTTCCACTGCGCCTCGGCTCCCGTGAAACAACAGTTTACGGAGAGTTACTACTTTTTCTACGACTCGATTTCTTCGAGCGCGATCCAGGACGACTCCAACAGCTCTTCGGAGCGCCCCTTCCTTTCGCTTCTGCGCGGCAGCTCCCGCTTTCAGGACTATCTGAAGACTCTGCAAAACAAGAATCTCGTGATGGTAACCGATTCCACTCCCATGATTCCGCAAGATCCCGCAACCGCCGGCGAGCCAGCCCGATTCGACGGCCTCTTCCCGGGCCTGCTGGAGCCGAAAAAATAAGACGCTTTTCCGCAAAATGAGAAAGTTGAAATGAACTTTATAAAATCACCATTACTCTTCAGCCTGCTTTTTTTCCTGCTTGCCCCTATTGTGGCCAATGCCGCGAGCCCCTCTCTTCTCACCATCTACGTCTACCCGCCTCGCAAGCCGCTGAACTGGTCGAGCCCAAGGTCGCTCCTTTTCAGCTTCCTCGATATCGGCCTCGGCGCTTCCTTGCACAACGACAACGCCGTAAAATTCGAATCCGACTTCCGCGAGAAAGGTTCCATCTCTTCCGACTACCGTTCAACGATGGGGCATTCCATCGCCCACGTGCAATGCCAGCTGTCGAGCGGCAAAACTTACAACAAGTGGACCAGCTTCTCGGGCCAGGATTCAAGGGAAGTCGACAACAAAAACATTTTCGACGACAAGCTCGGCATGGGCGTAATGTTCTACGACTACATAGATGGCCACCTGATCAGCGGTGCCGAAAACATCAAACGCCTCACCCACTACAAAGGAAAACTCCGCTTCGACCCGGGTGGCGCCCTAACGAGAGCGCACCCACGCTACCTGGCGCTCAAAATCGACAACCGCCAATGCGACGAGCTCAAAGAGATGATTGCCTTCTTCGAGAGCTTCCACTTCAAAAAAGGCACCACTATCGCCCAGCTCGAGGCCAAAGATCCTGAAAGCGTTCTCTATTTTACCAACGAGATAGATCCCTGGGAGAGCTATCAGAACAGAAAAAAAACCGGGCGCGGCAAAGTGGGCGGAGGCTGCGCGCCTTTCGCCGTAGCTTTGCTAAAATCAGTAGGGCTCTATAGCGCGGAATTTGAACGCGCCTGGAGCTTTAAGCTTCCCGTTTCCGAGAGCCTTATTGGCGGTATCCCTTTGCCAAAATCTCGCGAACTAAGAAAAGTGAGCCTCGGTAGCTTAGTGTTTTCTGATCTCGGCAGCCGCTGGACCAATCCTGGTGTGCCCAACCGCATTTCCAAAATGTACGACCCGCAGAAGATCTGGGATTTTCTGGGCGACAGTATGGCCTGCCTGAGCCTTGATCGCGCAAAGAAAGAAAGTTGCAAAGGGCCCGCTGCGGAGTGGACCCGAAAGGCTGGATCCAGGCTGCAGCTAGGAAAGCGGCAGCACTTCAGAGATCAGAAGATGGTTTTACGCCATGGCACCGACGGGCAGATGGTTTCCGAGCCAGAGCCGGTGGACCAGGCGGTGGACGGGCTGTTGTTGAATTGAAGCTCTTTCCAGGCAGGGTAGAATCCGACAGAATGTTTCGGAGGTGAAACAATGAAGCACGCCTTGCTGATGTTGGCACTCTGCTACCTGCTCGTAGAAACATGCAACGCCGAGACAAAAAAAACAGTCGACCAATCCGCTCTGGACGGAACCTGGGCGATGAACTGCGACCCTTCGCTGCTCACCGGAATCAGGGTCAACTTCAAGAACGGCCAGTACAAATCCTCCGTGACCAAATACCGAGATTCCAAATGCAAGGTGGCGCAATATAAATTTCTGGCGAAAGGCACCTATAAGCTAACGGAACAGACCGCCGGCGCCGAGCATAGCTTCGACTACGATGTATTTCCCACTGAAGTAAAGATCCTGCCGTTCACGAAAGAAGCCGCGGAGGCTTTCAGGAAACAGTCCTTTTGCGGGATCTCCGACTGGGAGGCAAAGAAGCTGGTTGATTCCAGGTTGTGCAAGAAAAACGACCTGAGCGGAAAAACCTGCTACGGAAAAGCAAAGATCGAGCGCGGGATGCTTTACACGACGATGAAAAGCGATGCCAACGACTGCACGTCTGCGGCCAAACGATACGTTTTGTTTGATGCAGACCATCCCTGGTACAGAACGGACGAGATCATGCCCGCGGACATCTTCGCGAACTAGCGACTCACTAACGGTACCGGGCTAGAATGGCTTCGCATTGTTCATTTTTCTTCTCCATATGCGCCTCGGAGCACGTAGAGACTGCAGACCGAGAACCAAAATTTCGTAAGTCTAAAGTGCCTATATTGGCGAAAAGCTAAATTTGGCCATTCCCAGTGCAGTTCCGCTTCCCTACACTATATGTAGAGGGTTGAAGATGTTTTCTCTGCATGGACGCGGACGAATTCCAGGAGCCGTTTTGGCTTCGCTCTCCGCACTCATCCTTTTTTCCTCCTGCTCCAAGTTTGGCCGCCTGCCGGCGTCGGAGAAAGGCTTCACCAACGTGGCGTTCTCCTCCGGCCACCCTCGCAATGTGAGGCTGGTCGGCCCGCCCCAGGACGGAGGCGTCGTGATCTGGGGTGTGTCGGCGGACGGTGAGCGAGCCTTCTCGCTTATCCTGGAAAACGATTCGGCGCTCGCCAAGAAAGACAAGATCCCGAACGGAGAGTGGAACTTCTACGCCGTGGGCTGGACCGACGCCACGAATAACTTCGAAGGCACCGCCCGCTGCGCCACCGCCACTGCCAATCTGCAGGGCAGCAGTACAACGATCGCGCTGAACCTAACTCCCGCCTCCTGCACCAGCCCAGCTTTTGGCGCTGCCGGCTTTTTCTCAGGCGGCTCCCCCAAGCCTCTGCGCTTCATCCGTTGCAATGCACTGCCGGGATCGGTAGACGGCACGCAGAACTGCGACGGAGCCTCGACGGTGGGTGACTTCAATAGCTTCAAGGTTACGCTCGTGGAACACGAGCTCGGCACTCTCGGCACGCAAGCCGCTGCCCCAGCTCAGCTCGAGTCGCGTTGCTTTAATCCCGGCTATAGCGGCTCCGCGAGCGTAGGCGACTCTTCGATCCTTCTGCCGGTAGGCGCAGCCTCAGGCTCGCCGCTGATCTACAAAGTCACGGGTTACACCGATACCGGCTGCTCCGCCGGAGCCAGCACCTTTACTTTCGACCGCGGCCTTGCGGCAAGCACCGTGGCCAATACCTTCGTGGGCCCGGCAGCATCTTTCAGCTCGGTCTACCTCGTGCAAGACAACACGCAGCCAACAGTGAGCGCCGTTAGCTCCTCGACCGCCAACGGCGACTACTACTTGGGTGAATCCATCAGCATCCAGGTTGCGCTCTCGGAGGCTGTGACGGTCGCGGGCGGCACTCCCACATTGGGGCTCAATACCGGCGGAACCGCAACGTATGCGAGCGGCTCGGGCACGAGCACCCTGAACTTCACCTATACCGTGGGCGCTGGCGAAAACAATGCCGACCTCGACTACTCGAGTACCAGCGCGATTTCGCTCAATGGCGCTACAATCAAAGACGCCGCCAACAATAACCTGAACTCGACGCTCGTTAGCCCCGGCGCCGCAGGCTCGCTCGGCAACAACAAGAACCTCATTATTCACGGCCTCCACCTCCTTTCCGTGGTGCCGGCCTATTCGGGTTTTGGGAACTGGATGAAGTACGTGCGCTTCACGAGCACGGCTAATCCCTTTTACGCGCAACCCACCCCCACGGCCTGCGACGGCTCCGAGGCCGGGCCCTACGGGCGACCGACCGGCTGCATCCATGCGGGTGAGCTGCGCAAGGTTGTGGTCACAGGCCGCACCTCCTGCGCGAATCTCACGGCAACAGACCAGAACAACGTGTTCGAGTGGAAATGCGACGACTTCAGCGGCACCCAGGCCAAATTCTTCTCCGTGCGCTTCCAGCCCGGCAAAGGCCTCAAGCACCTCGTAGACGCCACCTCCTGGCTTGGCAATAAGGTGACCGTGCTCGACGGCGCAGTGCCGATCGGTGAATCGGTAAATGGCACTTCCTGGGGCTGGACCAATACGGTCGAAGCCCTGCCGGCCTCGACGGGCTCCGTATTCACGATCGACAATACCTACCAGGGCAAGGTGCTCACCGTGAGCTCGCCTCAGAACGCCAAGGGCTACAAAGTGGACAGCGCCGAGATCGCGATCGTGACCCTCTCCACCAACGAAGTTACCTACGACGAAGCGACGAACTTTAACTTCGCGACCGGCTCAACCTGCAGCACTACCAGCCCCGCCACCTCCGTGCTGTTCTGCGTGAATGGCTTCGCCTGGGGCTGGTACGAGATCGCCATGCGCGGCGGCACGGCTTCCAATAAAGTTCGCACCCCCCTCAAGTTCTTCAACGTGAACTTCTCTCGAGTGCACCTGAGCACTGCGCACGATTTGCGCACCGGTGAAGCCACCACCGCCTTCGAACTGATTGGCAGCAACCGCAACCTCTTCAGCGACGTGCGCGCCTTCAAACTCGGCGGCATGGGTGCTATGACGTTCGCGACCACCTCTGGACAAAATCGCATCGAGCGAGCGCGCTTCTCCGATCAGGTTGGAATTGCGAACTCCTCTTTCATCACGATCAACGACGGCAACTCGAACCTCTTCCACGATCTTACGATCTCGCAGCTCGCGCAGAGCACTTCGACCACTATCACCTCCGGTATCCGGATCAATACCGGCCAATACAACACCATCTCGAAAACGACGATCTCGAATATCCAGGACGGGCCCTCGCCGACCAGCACCGCCGGCATCTACCTCAACACGAGCGCAGCAAACAATACCTTGACTCAAGTGACGGCGTTCAATATCGGCGACGCCGGCCTCGTAGTAAACCAGGCAGACACGAACGTGGTGCAGTACTCCACCTTCACGAACAACTTATTTAACGGCATCTACCTATCAGGCACTGGCACGAACGGCAATTTCTTCCGCGGGCTCGCGATCGCAAACACTCAGAAGGGTATTGAGAGCGCGAGCGGCATCACGGGAAGCGGCAACGTGCTGCAAGATTCGGCTTCTGGCCACAACACTACTTTTGCGGTCGACTTGAGCATTGGCACGAGCCTTTTCAGCGTGCTTGGCTACCTCGCCGTTCAGGGCACCTGCGGCGTGGGCAATACCATCACCAACGCCGACTGCACCCATAGCTCGATCTCTCCCATCAGCGTAAGCCTCACAAGCGCCTGGACGGGAAAGGTAACTTCTGATGATTCCCAGAACGGATCCGACACGGGCAGCGCGGTGGCCTTCTCCTCGATCACCGACTGGGGCAACTTCACCTCCGGCCCAAGGGCCTGGGGACGCGACGGCGCGCCCGATAGCTTCCCAGGCACAAATCTCAAAGGTGCCTGCGTGAGCGGAAATAACTGCCGGATCTGGGACTGGTCACTTCCCGGCAGCGGCCCCCTCTTCAACAAGAGCCACAACGGCACGAGCACCAATAGCGCCTTCACCACCGGCGCCTGCCCGGTGAACGGCAACGATACCGAAAGCGTGCAGGGAGGCGTCACTGTTCTCAAGCACGCCATCGAATTGGTCGACGACGACGTGGGCAATAACGACGGCCTCTGCGAAAGCAGCGAGGCATGTGTGCACACGCCCCATATCGGAAGCTATCAGGGCACAGGCAATTATACTGCGCCTTGCACGTTCACTGGCGGCACGCTCACAGGCATCACGCTCGTGGAGCATTCGACGCTGTAGGGTCGTGGGATCGGCGATTGCGCAAGGTGCTAGACCCACTTCTCGGAGCAGTGAAGCATTCGTAAAAGCAAACTATCTGATTCGAATTATCCAATTAAATGAAGTCATGAAGTCAGCTATGCTCCATGGATTGACCACCGGTAAATGAAGCAGGGCCACCATGAAGCTACTTGAGAACCTTTTTGAAAAGATTATTTTTGCGAGCCGCTGGGTACAGGCTCCCATTTACGGCGGGCTGATCGTCGGATCGATGCTCTATACCTATAAGTTTTTCGTCGAGCTGATTCATCTCTGCGCGACCGTTGGAGAGATCAAAGAAGAGGTGCTGATGCTGGGGATACTGACCCTCGTCGATATCTCCATGGTGCTCAACCTTCTTGTAATGGTCATCATCGGCGGATACGCAACTTTTGTAAGCCATCTTCACTTAGAGAAGCACGAAGACCGGCCTGACTGGCTGGAAAAAATCGATGCGGGAACCCTAAAGGTTAAACTCGCCGGAGCTCTTGTGGGGATTTCCGGAATTCACCTGCTGAAGTCGTTCATCGACATAACCAAAAAAGATTTTGAACAGGTGAAGTGGCAAGTCATCATTCACGTTGTCTTTCTGTTCTCTACCCTCATGCTTGCCTACACTGAAAAAGTTCTTCATTCCTCGCACCATGACGAGGAGGGCAAGGCAACGAAAGCGACGTCATGAGCAGGGAGGCTATGCCGGTAACCGGTGAAGCAAAAAAGCCTGCCGCCTGACCAAGACTAGCCATTCAGGTCTCAGCAGCGCTCTCCGATAGGGAAATGTCCAGGCAGACACCCCGAATCCGAAGGAGCCTCCGTGAGCGCCGCACAAATGAAAATGCCCCCACCGATTCCGAACCTAAGCGCATCTGCGAACAGGATTACCATCTCGCACGAGCTGCAGGGGCGCTTCGCCAGTGACCAGTACAATATCCAGCAGCCCTTCTTCCAGCTTACGGAGGAAGGCTACGATATCCAATCGGTCAATGGTGCCGAATCATTCCGTGCCGTTCGTCCTCGCCACATTTTTCGCAGCTTGATCGCTATGTTCGGCGCTCTTGGCGCGGGGGCCGTCGTGTTTTTCGCTGGCATCCTCCTCTTCGTGGGCAAGAGCAGCGGTACGGACGCTAAGGCGGGCAATCCCCTTTTGATCATGCTCGGGATGTTCTTCGCCACGGCACTCGCTGCAGTGGCGTTCGTAATCGTGGCTAAATTCCTCGCCCCAAAACGCCGCGCTACTCTTTTTGACGCCGCAAAAAAGCCGCTATTCTGTATCGAGCCCACGTCGAGCTTTTTCCTATTCAACAGCGAATACATGATTCAGGACACTTACGGAAAATCCCTCGCCACCTTCCGCAAAAACTATATCGACTCCCTCTTTCGCACAAAGTGGCACTGCCACGATTCCCAAGGCAAATACCTTTTCTCCGCTGTGGAAGATTCCCTCATTATGGGTCTGCTCCGCCGCTACCTGAATCTGGGGCAATTTATTCCACTTCACTTTATCTTCTCAAAATCTGGTGGAAAAACGTTCGGCAATTTTATCCGCCGCTATTCCATTCGCGACAAATACAAACTCGACTTCAACGCGCAGACTACCGATGGCTGGCTGATGGTCGCCTCGTCGATCCTGCTAGATACCGGCGAGAAGCGCTAGTTCAGCGCTGCTTTCAAGCCCGCCAGGTCGAAGTCCATTCGTGGCACTTCCGCTCCGCTGGTGATTGCGCGCAATGAATCGATCCGCTCCTGATCCAAGGGGTGGGTCGATGCCCATTTTGGCAAAATGGATTCCGAATTTTTTCGGGAACGCGCAAAGAACTCCGCGAAGCCCCGGGAAGAAATCCCCGCGCTCTTCAGAAAATCAAGCGCCTTGCTGTCGGCCTCCCTCTCGTGTGCCCGTGTATACGTAAGCGAAGCTAGTTTCTCAGAAACACCCACAATCGCGCCAAAGAGGTTGCCGCCGAACAGCACGGAAGAAATCCACGCCGACGACACCTCACCCGCCAGGCTTTGGATTCCATGCCTTTCTGTAATGTGCGCCGCTTCGTGCGCGAGCACGCCTAGGAGTTCTTCGGCCGAGTCGCTCTGCTGAATCAGTCCCGCGTTCAGCACAATATGGCCGCCAGGCATTGCGAACGCGTTCACCTCTTCGTCTTTCGCAATATAGAGCTTCCAGCGATACGCCGACAACGAGGGTTGCGAAAAGAGCTTGCTTGTCAGGGCTTCCCATTCAGAAAGCATAGGTGCTGGCAAGGTAATCACCTTCTTTGTATACAGCTCATCAAAAGCCTGCCGGCCTAGTTCAGCTTCCTGTTCCGCCGACACGAAGGCAGCAAGAACTTTTCCCTGCGACCGAAGCAACATGAGGCTCAAGAACACCACCGTGAAGAGCGTTAAGGTGGCTGCCAGGCCGCTCAGCTGAGGCCGCCGAGCCCACCAATGCACGGCGCTTGAGGCGACACGCACGCCCAGAGCTGCTTCCAGATCCGCCGCAAAGCGCGGATCGCTCACGATCAGGTGCTCACCTGTTTCCTGCGCGGAATGCACTACAATCACATTGCCCTCGAAGGCTGCGATCAGGGAGAATTCATCCCAAGCAAGGTTGGATGAGGTTGCGCCACTTGCGGAGAAGAGGAGCTGCCGGTTCAGAAGCCGAACATGGCCAGGCACTCTTGTTTGGGCCTTTTTAAGAACGGCAGGATATGACGTAATTTCCATTTTCTCCCCTTAGATGGAAATTTTACGGCATGGCCTGCTGAGCAGCAAGGAACGCAAGCGTTCGATTCTCCAAGGCATTCAATCTACGTAAACTTTAGGTAGTCAGCTTTCACGAGCTTATCTTAGCGGGGCAGAACTCTTGGGTGTATTCATGCGCCCAGGAGAACTTCCCATGACCAAAGTTTTCGTTTTAGCCACCGTCCTTTTGGCCACCTCCCTGCAGTGCCTGCACGCCGCCCCCCCAGGTTTCCAAGGTGTGGATCCGAGCGGCAAGCCCTGCCATTTGTCGTTCTCGGCAAACGACACGATCTACATGAAGACAGGCAACGGCTATGAGTTCTACGGAATAAATGTAGTACCTACGGAGCACACTCTTGCCTTCGACCAACTTACGATCCAGCGTGGGCCAACTTCCTATTCGCCTCCGATCGGGGCGCCGATAACCATTGGGAACATTGGTATGCTGCAGGTAACTGGAGAAGTACGCATGGACGCCTCAGGCATGCTCCCCGCCCAGTTCACAATACGCGCTGTAGGCGGCATCGCGAATTGGTGGCGCGCCACCTTCCGCTGCAGCCGCAAAGAGCCCTGAGCCAGGGCTACAATAGCGCTTCCATCGCAAGAGGCTCTTCGCGTAAATATTTGATTCTTATATATTTTTATAGCCACGGGCAGCTGTTAGCCTAGGGCGGCATCTGCCGGCTTTACGAAATAACGCAGCGCATGATATAGCCATCGCGATGGACCCCCGGACCGAACTTTCGCGCGCGCTAACGGCCGAGCTTGCCTCTCGTAGGAGCAGGAACGCCGCCTATTCGCTTCGCGCCTTTGCCGCCTGGCTCGATCTTGGGCCCTCCTCGCTTTCTGAAATCATCGCCGGCAAGCGGAAGGTATCGCCAAGAATGGCGAAAAAAATCGCCAGCCGCCTCGAACTTCCGAGTGAGAAAACAAACCGCATTGTCAGTGCCCTGGGTAAGCGATCGTGGTTAGCCAAAAAATCCGGGCAGCAATACAAGGAACTCAGAAGCGATCAGTTTGCCCTCATCTCCTCCTGGGTTCACTTTGCCCTGCTCTCTCTCCTGCGCGTGAAAGAGCCCAAGATCACTCAAGGCTGGATTGCCAGCAAGCTCGGTCTTTCCGTCTCCGTCGTCTCTGACGCCCTCTCGAGGCTTCAGCGGCTTGGTCTAGTAGAAAAAAGCGGCGACAACTCCTTGCATCGCACCTCAACCCCTATCAGCTCTCCCGATGGCGTAGCCGACCTGGCCATTCAAAAAGCTCACCTTGAAAACTTTGAACTCGCCCGCGATGCCCTCGCCGCACTCTCCGTAGAAGAGCGCGACTTCACTTCGATCACGATGGCGATCAATCCCAAGAAAATTCCGGAAGCAAAGCTCATGATCCGAGCATTTCGGGATCGCCTGGCGGCGGTATTGGAAGACGACGAAGCCAGCGAAGTTTATCGCCTATCGATGCAGCTCTTTCCGCTGAAAGGAAATCTGAAACAATGATCCCTCTTTTCTTTCTTCTGATATCCGCCGCTTCAGTTTCTCCGGCTCGCGCGGGCGATGTGATTGGCAACGGCGGCCATGTGCTGTTCTGCAAAGGCAAAGCGCCCGTGGTGCTGGATCAGTATGAGGCCGAAAAATTCCACCCCCATTCCTTCGGCCATCTCAAAGGCATGGCCCCCGAGCAGGTGACTCATTTCGTTGTTGAAAAACTGGGCGCGTCTCCGTTCGGAAGAAAATTTTCCAGCACTCTTCGCCAACTTGGGCATCCTATAGATTGGCAGCAAGTACCGAGACTGGAATTGATCCCAGACCACGGACCGAGCATGGTAATTCCCAATTCCTGCACACTCACCCAAGCCGCTCTACGAAAAGGAACCACAGTTTTCCTCAGCCAGGAAGTTGCTTCACAGCTTTCCCCTGAGCAACTCGGAATCCTCGCCGTGCACGAAGTTGTATACAAACTTTCTCTCGAAAGCGGAGCCGCCACAACCTCTACCAAGGCCCGCGTGGTGGTGAAATATCTGCTCTCGCAGTGGACGCTGCCCGATGCATACCTCGGCATGATCGGCTACCAGCACTCTACGGTGGAGAGCATGCCGTTTGGAATCTACCGGGGCGAAAGCGGCGGAAAAGAAGTAAAGGCTCAATTGCTGAGAAAAAACTCGCGCGGCGATCTCTTACTCTCCTATGACGGGCGAGACTTCGCCGAGGCTGACAAAATTCGCGGCCCTTCGCTTGGCCAAGCTCGATTCCAATGCGCGGATTTCAGCGATTGCACAGGCACTGCTCAGTACGCAGGGAGAGCAATACCTGCGTTCGTGCAAGTATTCGGGGCCAATGGCTTTGAGCTTACAATCGGCGGCAAATCGATTCGCCTCTTTCAATAGAACGGACCAATAGAACAATCCGCCAGAATGGAAGCGGTTCTATCCCCAGAAAGGGCTAAGGCCCAGGCACGCCGTACTCTAAGCGCGCCCAGGCCTTATTCCAACAAAGAACAAAGAACTAGCGAACGAATTTACCGTTGCGGCAGGTGTAGGTTACCCACGAAGCAGAGTCATTCTGGTTTGGCTCAAGAATGCGGATCGTTTCGCCTTCGTTGCAGGAAACACGTTTTGCAGGAGCGGTTTCTACGAACTTGCCATTCTTGCAGGTGTAAACAACTTTCACAGCGCCATCGTTCTGGGTAGGCTCAAGAACAGTGATTTTCTGACCGTCGCGGCAAGCAACCGATCCAGACTCGTAAGGGATTGGGTTTACGTTGAGGCCAGGCTCACGCTCAGAGGCAGAGGCGGAAACAGAAGAAACGAAAAGGGCAGCAACAAGAAAAAGTTTCACAAAAGCTCCTTAGATGAATTGCACTTCGTGCGTAATTGCACGGGCGCAGCGGCTTATAAGCAAACCTACCAGCCCAGGCAAGCAGTTGCGCCCCATGCCTACTTCAAAGCGTTCCAAGTAATATTTGGATCAGAGGCGAGGTGAAGCACCAACCCTCCATCCTGAGGCGAGAACCTCTTCGTGTTCTGGACGAGTTGTCGATCCAGCCTTCCCTAGCAGGAGGAAATTAACACCCAGCATCACCTCAGAGGTTTCGCGGAAACAGGAAATTTAAAAAGAGTTCCCGTATGCTCTTTAACAGTGAGCCTGCCAACAATAATTCCAGAGATTCAGCGGCGGCAGATCGCCGAAAAGCTGCGCTTGTTTCTTTCCGATTTCATATACCAGTTCGACAAGCCGCAGCCACTCCGCCTGAAATCACTTGCCCTCTGGCTGGTGCTCGCGGCCGCTGCTTTGCTGGCCTATCGGCTGAGCAGTGAGTATTTAATCTCGATTTTTATGGAGCGAGATCTCGCCCGCGCTTCCGATCTGCTTCGCGGGAACTTTCCGCTCTGGGGCCCGGAAACCAACGCCGGGGGAAGCCTCATCGGGCCTTTTTATTATTATTTGCTCGCTGTGGGGCGGCTCCTGGGAAACAGCCTTCAGAGTATGCAGGCATTTTTTTCCGTGGCTCAGTTTTTAGGCTTCGCGCTCATCGGGTTGGTGCTTCTGCGCGCGGGCCTGTTTGCCGCGCTCATTTTCCTGTCCGTTTTTAGCGCAAGTTATACGGCGCAGGAACTATCGATGTTCTGGAATCCTTCCTTACTGCCGCTGTTCCTGGGCATGGTGCTGATGAGCATGGAAAGATGGGCCTCGGGCCGGAGCAAGGGCTGGGCTGTCGCCGCAATCCTTGTGGCGGCCCTTTCGGTGCAGGTTCATGGCACGGGCTGGTTCCTCCTCGCGGCCACGCTGTTCGCGCTTTTGCGTGAGCGGGAGGAGCGCGCGGGGCTCGTGTTGCCGGTGATGCTCGGCCTTCTGCTTTCCTTCAGTTTCCATCTGCCGGCGTTGATCACGGGGAGCGGGCAGGAGCGGGATGGGCCGATGGGGTCGGTTCAGCTCCTCGGGCATCTTTTTTCGAGGCACTTGCCTCTCCTCGAGGATCTCTGGAAGATGAATCTGCCCCTCTGCCTGCTGCCATTCGGGGTGGCCCTTTTCGCCAGACCGGATAAGCGAGATCCGGTGCTGGGATTCCTCTGGGTTTTAACCTTGATCTCAGTACCTGGCATGATGATGATGATCCTGCTCGATTACGGGCAGCGCTATGGCTTGCTCCACGCCATGGTAGGGCAGATTTTTCTCCTGTGCCTGTTGAAAAAAAATCCGCTGAGCCATCGCCGCCTCGCGCCTCTGCTGGTTTTTTTTCTGCTGGAGATCGCGGTGTGGGCCGTGGTGCACAAAGGGATGATGCGCAACTTTTGGTACTTTCCCTACCTTGCGGGAATCCAAGGCGCAATTTTGCTGTGCTCGCTGATCGTGAAAAATTACCGAGGCGCTTTTCTCCTTCTTTACGCTCTTTTTTCGGCGTTCGCCGGCCCGCTGAATGTGGGCGCTACCAACCTTCTGCCGGAAGTTTATGAGGAGATGGGAGGCAATCGCTACATGCGTGTGAACCTGGTGAGGCGAGTGGCCAAGCAGATCAGCGAACATACTTGCTGGAAGCCAGAAGAAGCCAGGGCGCATATCTACGTGCATCCCGTTCTCAAGATTGATACCTCCACTGGATTTCACGCCTTACTCACCAGACAGCCGCCACGTGCTTGCGACGAGAAGCACCGGATGGACGGCGTGATGATCGCCCCCCTTGGCGCCACAGAGGCCACGCTCACGCAGGACTCACAGCTGCCCGACTTCGTGAAGAGTTTTTTTGCAAGGCAAGTCATAGAAACAAAAATCGAAAGCTTCCCCCGAAACGGCTTCACCCTGCTCTTCTACCGCTTTCGCGAGCCCGGGCAGCTGTTTTCCAATATCGGGCTCGGCTACCGCGAACTCGACCTATGGAAAGGGGAAGCCATGGCACAGCGAAGAAAAAGGCTCCGCGAACAAGCAGTACTCCAGGAAGTAACGCCGGAAGGAATCCTCCAGTTTCTCTGGAACCCCTGTGGGCCTGAGATTTCCGACTGCGACAGCGAAGTTGACGTGCGCTTCCTCGATGGCAGGCTCGTAGCAGAGCTCGACTCCTTCCGCTGGAGCGCCTCGGCACGCTGGCAAGCTCCCAAGCACGCAGCTACCCTGATTCGGCCCCGGCTGGTAGTGGCCTGCGCAGGCACGGAGCACGAGGTGCTCCTCGCCGAAACCATTGGCAACCTCCGGATCCATTCGAGATGGGTTCCTCTGCGAGGGCCGCTCCCTTGCTCACCAGGAAAAGTTTCTTCCATCGGCTTCCGGGCCGAAAAAGAGCTAATGATCGGCCAGGGCAGCCTCTTTGATGAGTTCGAGGATCGAACTGCTCTGCCTGTGCCGGATCTTCTCCATACGTTCGACAAGGCAACACGCAGGAGCTTTTTTGAATCCCGTTGAATACTTCGATCGGGCGGCGGATCGCTACGATCTGTTGGGCGAAGCGCGTGTTTGGAAAGCGGCCCGCCGGGCGGAGCAAGCGGCGCTGTTTCGCCTCGCCGGCCCCTGCGCTGGGTTTAGAGTGCTGGAGCTCGGGGCGGGCAGCGGGTACTACGCATCGAGATTCGTGGCCGCGGGAGCGATCGTGCTCGCCACCGACGCTTCGCCAGCAATGGTGGAGCAGGCTCGGGCCAAGGGGCTCGAGGCCATGGTCGGCCGAATCGGCGCGCTTCACCTCGAGCGAAAGTTCGACTTGGTGCTCGCGGCGGGAGTGGCGGAGTTTCTCGAGCAGCCAGAGGCGCTTTTCCAGACTGCTTTTGAACATTCGCTACCGCACGCGCAGCTGCTCCTGCTTTTTCCCCGAGGCGGCCTGCGGGGCGCAGCATACGAATGGTGGCACAGGCGGCGGGGGTGCCCGGCCTGGACGCACAGTGCACGCAAGCTTGAGCTCGCCGCTCGTGCCCATGGGTGGAAGCTGGAACGCGCAGAAGGCGCCGGTCTGCTGGCTCAGGCAGCCTTGTTCCGGCGGGCAGGTAATGGTGTAGTGGTCGATGGATGATCGCTGCGAACGCCCACAGACGGATCTTTCTTTGCTGCGGAGGCCTCGGTATGGGCAATGCCTCGCGCGCCCTGGCTATCCTGCAGGCGATTCGAAAGCAGAGCTCCTCGGCCGAGATTCATGTGTTCACGTGGGGCCGCGGGCACGAATTTCTGGCAGCCGCCGGCACGGGGTTCGAACTACACGAGCTTCGGCCTTATGCTTGGAGCGGCAACTGGGCCAGTCGCCTCGCGGCGTTCGTGGTGGCCTACGTGCGCAACGTGAGAAGCCTCGCCGCCGCCAGGCGTGAGTACCGACCTTGCGTGGTATTGCTGGATTCCGACTACCATTTTCCTGCGTTTCTCGGGCGAGGACTCAGGATCTATTGCTTAGGCCAGGCAGCGGATGTGCTTCTGCGCGCCAGCCGCTTCGGATATCGGCCCCGAAGCTGGGCTTCCTGGAGCTCCTACTGGGTAGGCGAATGGCTGGATGCCTGGTTACAAGCGATGCTCGCTCACAAGGTATTCGTGCCGAGCTTTATCCCGCCCGCGCTGCCTACAGCCCGCGGCTGCCTGGAATGGGTGCCGCTCATCGTGCGCGAAGAGTTCCGCAAAGCGCGCACGACAGAAGGAGCCCGAATTGCAGCCTTCCCGGGAGGATCTGGCCTCGAGGCCGCTCGCTTTATCAGGGTGGCGGGCAATGTTGGCGCGGAAGTGCTCGCTGCCAGAGGCCCGCTGATGCCCGAGCTACTGCAGGGTGCCGCGACCGTAGTGGTTCAAGGTGGACTTTCCTCAATTTCGGAATGCATCTCGCTAGGCAAGAAAATGATCGTGGTTCCTATCCAGGGGAGAGCAGAGCAGGAGTTGAACGCGCAAACCGTAAATTCCCTGGGCTGGGGAGCCGAGCAGGGAGCCGCAGGAACTCCGCATCCGATTCGCACCGACGGTGCCGACGTGGTGGCCGGGAGGCTGCTTGAGTAGTTGGCAAAAAGCCTTCGTAGCCGACGACTGGGGCCTGTCGCCCGCGGTGAATGAAGCCGTGCTCGAGCTTGCCGGGCAGGGTCTCGTGGCATCGGTATCCGTAATGGTGAACCTCCCCTACTGGCAGCAAGGGCTCGGTAGACTGCTCGAGCTCGGAGTGCCTCTAGAGCTCCACTGGAACTTCACACTGGGGCGCCCTGTGCTAGGCGGCGCGGTGCCTTCGCTCACCGATGCCGCAGGCCATTTCTACCCGCTGGGCACGCTCCTCCGGCGAGCCTTGCTTGGCCAGTTGCGCTTCTCGCAGCTCGAGGCAGAAGCCTCCGCGCAACTTGGCTATCTGGAAGGCTATGGGATCAGGCGGGTGAACGGGCACCAGCACCTCCACTTGGTGCCTGGCTTCAGCAGCGTATTGGCGAAAGTGGCTCGCAAGCACGGAATTCAGGAGGTGCGGTGGACGGCCGGCTACGCCCACTGGCCCACCCTGGCGACCCGTGTCTGGTGTGCGCCGGCCTGGCGCCACTTTCGAAAAATCCCCGTGCACCCGCTCTGGCCGACCCGCGGCCACTCGCGGGAAGAGCTGGAGGCGAAACGGGAGGCGGCTGCCGGTTGTTTGCTGATCACGCATCCGGCAGCGCGCGATGATTTTCAAGAGCTCGAGTTTGCCGATCGATTGCGCGCCGAGCGGGTAAAGGAATTCGAGAGCCTCCGGAGCCTCTACGGATGAAGGGCACGTTCGACCGCAAAGCCTACTGGGAAGCCAGGATCCTTGCCTGGGAGCGGTTTCGCTATTCCCGCTTCACCTGGCTCTGGCCGCCAGCCTGGCCCCTGCGCTCGCGCCTGCGTGCGGCAGTGCTGGAAGCAATGCGCTTTCTGCCAGAAGGTGGCTCAGTGCTCGAGCTCGGCTGCGGGAGCGGCTTGTTCGCCGCGGCCCTTGAGCACCGAGCGGGATCATTCGTAGGCATCGACCTCTCTGAGGCGGCCGTGCAGAAGGCCAGGCGCCGCGTGCCGCGATTCGAGTTTCGGCAAGGCGACGTGCTTACCGCCGAGCTGCCAAGGGCGGATCTGGTGGTTTTTCTCGGGCTCCTCGACTGGCTCACCGCCGAAGAGGCTGCGCATCTTTTCTCAAAGCTCCAAGGACAAACCCTTTTGTTCTCGTTCACCGTGCCGGGAGGGTTCGGCCCTTACCGCCTCTACCGCCGGTTCGTGGACCGCAAACTTGGCCGTGACATCTACCGGGGCCGCTCGTGGGAACCGGAGGCTATCGAGGCGCTCGCGGGCTCGGTCGAGATCGTGCACTGCCCCTGGTGGAATCCTGGCCGTCTCGCGATCCGGAAACCCTGAATCACTAGACACTCCCAAGCCTGCGATCGCTTCGGCCTGAGCCGTTCCTCGCTGTTTCAGCACTTCCCTACCTAGATCTAACGCAGCTGCGACACGCGAAAGACCCTGACACTAATCGAATCGTTCTGACTCATCTGCAGAGGAGTCCTCATCGTTAGCGATGCAGCAGGTGCATTCCTTCGATTGCTTGTTCCAAACACAGGATTTTCTGGGGCGATCCGGGCTGCCCTCGTGCGACTGGGATTCACATTGATAGAGCCCTTTTGCCCTTAAATTCGGGCTGCAGTCGGGCGCCGCGAAAGCGGCAATAGGAAACACGGCAAAGAGCGCAAGCAGCGTGACTTTTTTCATATAAACTCCACGCCCTTCGTTTCGGCATACAGCCCGAAGGGGTGGAGTATTACTTTTCCTGTTCCGGCAAAGAGCTTAAATAATTGATTTTGCCAGACAATTCTGAACACGACAGTGCCAAAAAAGGACCCGAATCGCAGCCCCCAGGCGGGATTTCTATTCGATATACTTCCCGAGCTTTTCCCACTCTTTGCCTGCCGGTCCCCACCCTAGCGGGGATTGCAAATACTTATGCGCAATCTCATAGTTGGAATTGCGGATGAACACATCGATCCGTCCCGGGGCCCAGCTGACGATCTTGGGCACAGAGTCTTCGAGCATGTCTCCAGCCAGATTCATCCAATCATCCTTTGGCGCCCAGTCGGCACCTTCCCAGAAGCGAGCTTTGAGGTGCCCGTCTGCGCCTCTCGCGGCGATGATCAGCTGGTTCGGCCCCCAGCTCGCCATATCCGGGCTGGAAGTCACTGAACCGCCAAGGGGTTGGAACCCGTCCAGCGAGGGAAACCATCCTGATTGGGCGCTGTAGGATTTGTACCAGATGCCGTTGTCCATTCCGCGCACCGCTATATCCAGGCGGCCCACGCCCCGGGAAGCTATGGCAGGAGTAGACCCAAGAGGAATCTTACCGCCCAGGCTGCTCCATTCCGTTAGCGAAGGATACCAATTCTGCCCATCCCAGGCTTTATGCAAAACGTCCCCTTCTTTGCCCCTCACCACGATGTCGAGGCGTCCAGCCGTCCAGCTCACCACTGCAGGGTCGCTCGAAACTCCAGCGCCGCCAAGGCTCGTCCACCCGGTCAGCGAAGGCCACCAGTTCTGCCCGTCCCAGGCTTTGTGATACACATTGCCGTCGTAACCCCGCCCAAAAAGATCGATACGATTAAAGCCCCAGCTAACAGCGGCCACGTCCCCAGCGATAGAGCCGCCCAAGTCGCTCCACTGATCCATTGCCGGATGCCATCCGTTGTCGTAGGCCATGTGGCGAACACGGCCATTAATACCGCGGGTGAATAGATCCAGGCGGCCTTTGCCCCAGGAAATGATCGCTGGCCTGCCTACAGACTCACCTTTGTGGCGCCACCAGGTTTTCTCCGTGGGAGCCGGATGCCATCCGCTCTGACTGTCCCAGGCCTTATGCAATACGGTCAGGTCAAAACCGTTGGCCAGGATATCCAACCGGCCTGGCCCCCAGCTCGCCACCGACAAGCTAGGAGAATATCGCGGCACGCTGATGCCGGGATTGAGAGTGCGCAGATAGATTCTATGGCCGTATTCTACGGAGCGAGCAACACGATTTTTCTGCCCGGCCGACATCGTAGGCGTCAAATTATTGCAGAAGAAATAGCTCATGATGTTGGCACGGTCAGGAAAGTAAGAAACGTAAACCCTCTCACTGCCCCGGATATAGTCGAGCTTGAGCTCATTCTTCGTGCCACAGATAGGGCCTGCGGCAGTGCTGAAGAGTGCCGCTCCCGGATCCACAGCGGTATCGCTCACCACATCGGAATCACCGTCAAAGAGGAAGTTGAAGTCTGAAATGCCTTTTGCCACATAAGGATAGATCAGCCCCCGCCAGGCAACGATGTCTTTTGGCTGGTTGCTATCCACAAACGTATGCGGAAGATGGAGGTGGTGGCCCACTTCGTGAGCGAAAAGACCAACACGAGAATCATCAGTTTTGTGCCAGCGAAGATAGAGATCGATTCCGCTCGAATAGGCGCCCTCGAGCTCCGTCAATACCCACTTGGAACCGTTGTGTTTGAATCCGTTGCCCGCGCCGGAGAATACAACCAGCTTTCCGGGATACTTCTTTCGGGCGAAATTATTCTTTGCCGGTGTGAACAAACTATCATCCACCCGGGGATCCAAAGTGGCCGGCCCGCTCAGATCCTCGTCTTTTGCCAAAACCCAATCGCGGTGGAGAAGCGGATCTTTCACGATCGGCGGAAAACCTTTCACGGGATCGAACTTAAATTTAATACCGGAGCCGGCGTAGGCGATATTGGCGAAGTCGATCTGCTTCTGAAAACCGGCCGCCGTTACTTGAGAGGGATTCGAGCCGCTAGCCTCCGCGGTGCGCACGAGCACAACATCGATCTCCCGCACGGCGTAAGATGCGTTTGGTTGCAAAAGACTGAGAAGAACTGAAATAAACAGCATGGGCAAACCCTCGAATTTGAGGCCGTCTTTTACCAAAAATTATGCCGGGCATCAACGAGATTGGCAGGAATTTAGTAGGCCGGAATTCATAGAGGAATCTAGGTAAACAATAGAAAATTGGGGCATAGAACGAGGCCCAAACCTAAAGGGGCCTATAAGAACGTCCCCCCATTGAAATTGAACTAGCGCAGCTGCGATACGCGAAAGACCCTGACACTAGCTTGGCTAATGCGGGCGGCGGCGGGCAAGACATGGAGCGTGTGCGAGTGTTGCCAGAAGAGGATCAATTGAGCGACGGCACCACCTACTTCTTTCGATTCAGCATGAGCCGCCGTAGACTGCTCGCCCACAGCAAACCGCACCTCGAAGTGATGCAGGCTTGCGAATTCCACCGAACATTTTAGCAGGCGAACACTCTACCTATGGCTAAAGGAAAAGGGTTTCGGCTTTTGTTTATCGCTCAACGGCTTCGCAGAACTCTGGCTCGGATTCGCATACAATCAAAGCTTGTTTGCAGGCCTCCAGAGCCGCTTCAGCACTTGCCACTTTTTCAATGTGGCCGGGCAGGGACCTATCGTGGCGAACATCATAGAGGAACGCGCGCACCAGGAACCGCTTGCTTCCCTCACCTCCCTTGAACAAGCCGGTGCCGAACTCTGTAGTGCCTGAAAACTTGGAGTTTCCGATATGCCTACAGCTGAAGTTCAAACCCTGCTCCTGGGCAAAAGCTGGAATTGAAAGGAGGGCCGACATGGTAATCATAGGGATCATTTTCATTTGCATAAGGGGACTCCTGAGGGAAGTGCTAGCCGGTTTAGTGGTAGCGAAGTGAATTCCATAAGTTTCTTACGTACATTTTAAGTGAGGGGTGACCCAACAAAAAGAGCAGTTTGGTCAAACAGATTGAGGCTCCCAAGTACATGTTTTTATAAATCGTTTTGGAGATCTGGAAAATCGCAATGACTGTGATGCCTGCGATTTTTACTGCGGCTGTTGTTTAGTCGCTGGAGACTAACGTTAAGTCATTGAACTTGCGAAGCAGGCTGATAGAATCGCGGCGCCGAGAGTGGCTGGAGCATACAAAGGCAACAAAAAAGTAGGTACACGAAGAGACACGCAGAGAAGAGCCTATTTCTGGGGCATCAGGCCTAAGCAGGATTCATCTTTTAACGGAGCATTGCTCGGAATACAAAAGTTGTGGGTCAGGCAGCTTCGGCGTCTGGCTCAGCGGCGAGTGGGGCATCGTCCAGGAGGTAGGAGGAAAGCCAGCGCAGCTGCTGGCTTCGCTCGTTGAAGGCGCAGCCGACCCGAAGGTATCCCACGCCTCTCGAATCGAAGCGGTTGCTCCATACTTTTCGGCATCGCACCTGGCGTTCTTTCCCCTCGAGCGGGGAATCCAGCCGCATAATGAACTCTTCGGGCAGGTTCGCCTCTTCGAGAACGAAGCAGAGCCCGGTTTCTGAAACGTTCTGAATCACGGCAGGAATCTCACCATCGCGGCCCACGACGCTCGCGAGAACGCGGAAGTCCCTGCGTTTTGCGGGAAGCTTTTTACCCTGAAGCCGCCGAGATACAGCGAACACGAAAAACTTGAATTGGGCGCGGAGATCCATGGCTGGCTTGTCGGCAGATTTGGGGAGGTTCTTGAAAGAATGTGATTCTCCAGCGATTTTGTCTCCCTTTAATTCTCCAGCGATAATGTCACCCCCCTAACCCTGTAAGCTTCAGCAATCAAAGAAGGATTGGTGGAGCTTATGGACAGAGCTGAGGGGATTCTC
>Ga0247843_1003567_pt1 | contig 25175 bp, 20 predicted proteins | sample LaCruzMarch2017__FD_192420 | JGI IMG/M metagenome (GOLD analysis project Ga0247843, IMG submission 192420) | Freshwater microbial communities from meromictic Lake La Cruz, Castile-La Mancha, Spain - LaCruzMarch2017_8m | ecosystem: Environmental > Aquatic > Freshwater > Lake | place: Spain...
CAAGAAACATTTTTATCAAGTGTATAGATGAAATGTTATAATTTTATATTTCCATGGAGCTACACATGGGTTAAGAGCTCTTTCGAGAGTTGGATTTCATACTAATTTGTATGAATCTAGTAGCGGTAAACTTGTTTTAATTGATTTTGGCCTTGCTGTGAAAAAAACAGAACTTGGTGAAAAACAAACTTATCCAGATCACTTCCACTCAAAAAATTACAAACGCGATCTTACATGGAATCAACTAAAATCATATCAAGAATACAAATATCAAAATTCTTTTAATCCATGTGCTGATCCATATTCTGAAGCTTATTTGGACTGTTCAGATGAACAAGAAAAAAATTTTAAATATGCAAAAGCAAAGTGGTATGAGATACTAAAATTGCTTTAACTGTTGAAATACTTAAAACACCTCCACAATTTTGTCCTGAGCACACAATATTAAGGTTTTTATTGTAAGAAAGAGCGTCTCTTATATAATCTTTATCATCGTCACAAAGTATCATACACTGTTGATTTGATATACCAAGAGCTTTTGCTGTTGTTTCAAGAGCAAAACCTTTCAAGTATCCAGGATTTTTATTTGGAAGTTTTAAATACTCTGCACTGTTTGGTTTACCAATTAATACGTATGAACCAACATTGTTAAATGTAATATTTGAATTTTTTATTATGAAATCATATAAATTTTTTGGCATCCAAGGATATGTAAGTAAATTATTCATATTATATACCGGTCCTGCTGTACATATTCCTACCGCAAAGTTATTGTCAATACAAAATTGTACAATTTCAAAATTTACATCAGAGTTGTTTTGAGTGAGAGTTCCATCTATATCAAAAAGAACTAACCCTTTGTAAATTTTCTTACTATTGTTGTTATTACTATTGTTATTACTATTGTTATTACTATTGTTATTACTATTGTTATTACTATTGTTATTACTATTGTTATTACTATTGTTATTACTATTGTTATTACTTTTATTATTATTGTTAAAAATGTATAATATAAAAAATATTATAATTGGTAAAACAATAAATACTAGGACAAACAATATGAATATCATCTTTTGTTAAAGCAAAAAATTAATTTTACTGAGTTTTTGATTTATCTTGCTAAACCATAAATGTTTAGTAATTATCAATTTATTAACATTTCAAATGTAAAAGAGCAGATTTCTAAAAAGAAAGAAGATAAACCGTATATTGCGACAAGTGAACAGCAAGTTTTAACAGATTATGATATTTTCCCTTACACAAGGTTTTATCGAGGAGTACCTACATCTTCTGAACCTATTATTGCAGATCGGGAAGCTGGATGGAGACCAATTAATCAAGAAAGATACAAGAAAGATATTCCTGAAGATGTTTCTACAAAACCAAATCTTTGTTTTCAAGCTGCATGTAGCACGTCCAGACCTTGCTATCCAAAAGCTGATAGAGAAGATTTAAATAACATTTTTAATTCAGCGTGTAATGTTCAATATCGCTAGACATAAATTTAATACTCAAATAAAGTATTAAATTATTTTTTCAGATCCATGAGAGGAAGAGGATCTGACTGCACCAACATTCATCTTATAATACATTTTATTGTATGGCAAGAACTAAATTTCAAAATCTACTTTCCAATTTGGTTTACAGAAGATTTGTCACGCATAGTTTTTTAAAGATGTTTGTTATAAAATACGGTTTTATTTTCCGCCTCATCCTCCGAAACTAAATTTGGATTTTATATTTGTTGAAATGTGATGATTATAAACACTATATCCAAGATATCCTCCCGATACAACCATGATAAGAACACTCATAGTCAATAAGATCGGAGTATCTTTTCTAGCATCCTCACAATTTTTATGTATCACTGAGACAAGAGCAGTTGTAACAATACCAATAAGAAGCATTAAAATGACAAAAATCATACCTTTTACTGACGTTTCGGTATCAGACTTTCCTGTATTGCAATTTATTCCTAAAGTAGTACCTGTGATAGACATTAGCATAACTCCCATTACAAGAAGACCTCTAAGAGCATTTTGAGCATTTGTGTTGCAACCAGTAACATCGCTTGCAATTTTGAAGGCAAAAATTGTCAATACTAATCCCACTATAAACATCAATCCCATTAACATTTCTTTTGGCAATTCCATTTTATTGTATGGTAAGACAATAAAATAATATTAATTAATTTCTAAAAGAGCAAGTTCTTCATCCAAAGAAAGTTCATTTTCATCGGAATCGTTAAAATGAACCAATCTTTCTTCAATTTTATTAAATGAAGCTCTAATAATAGAAAGAAAATAATAATATACTTCGCGCATAAAATCTGCTGTCAGTCCAGACATAATAACTTTTCCGCTATGAAATACCAAAAATGTATTGTGTCGCTCTGATTGCAATTTTGTGTCTCTTTCTTTTTGAGAAAGAATATCCAAGTATTCTTTGTATGTAGTCCAAATTTCTTGCCATTCACCATCTTTCTCAATAATTTTTTTGACTTGCATCGTTTTAATATCTTTTGTAAGAGGTACCTTAACATTAACACCTGTATATCCAAAAGATGTTTCTAAAAGACAATGAAATTCTTTTTGATTACACATATACTGGTTTAATTTTTCTCTGTCTACAATAAAACCAAGAGAAAAGTCAATGTTACGCATAGAAGGAATAAAGATAGCTTCTAGAGTTGTACCTCTAGTAAAAGAATAGATATTAGTATAATTCTTTATATATTCCCAAATATATTTTACGCATTTATCTGCATGCTCGTGTGACTTACAACCAGTCATTTGAAAAGTTCCATTTCGACAAACTTTAAAATTAATAGGTTTGTCAAGAATAATAACAACTGTGATAGAATTACGAAACCATTTCTTTTTCTTTCCGGTTTTTGTCTTTTTTGGTTTTAGTTCGACACCTCGAATTTCGTTTTCGTATTTAACTGTGATTATAGATCCCGGTTTTATAGACTTATTATGTTCGATTTGCTCACACTTCTTTTTTCTACCTCTTTTTTTTGGAACTACGACATAAGGAGTAATCGGAAGTTTTTTGTATAATTCGTCTATCTGTATATTTAAATTAGTAGTGGCAGTAAAGGTTTTTGTCGAAACTTTTATATCATCAAACTCCGGAAACACTAAATCAGCACCTGTCTTTTCTTTATGGATAGAACTCATTTTACTATTTAAAAAGGATGTTTTCTTTAAATACCAATTTTATTTTAAGAATTTTTATATATAATATTTGAATAATACTAGTAATAAACTTATTAAAAAATTATTTATATTTTTTAATAATTAAATGTGTTGGAACGCAAAAGCTTCTTTGACTAGTTTCATACTAGGAACATTAATAAATATTTCTGTAATGTTATATTTTAAAAATACAATAGTAGCTCTTATATGTATAGTATGGCAATGGGTTTTAATGATGCAAATTTCCGAATATTTTGTTTGGAAAGGACAAGACCATAAAGATCGCAATTTAGCAAGTTTAGGCACTAAAGCTTCTCTTATATTCAATATAACACAACCTTTGGTTGTATTTTTATGCTTAATTCTTAACAGCAAAGTTAAAATGAGTTTTAAAATAATAGCCTCGATAGTAATATTGTTTTACGTTAGTTTTATGCTAATAAATTTAAATAAACAAAAAGAATATAAATCTCTAAAACCTTCCCCGAATTGTAAGCATATGTCATTACAATGGTGGAACGACATTAAAAACAGCGGAATTATATATTGTATAACACTTATAACAATAATTTTGTTATTACTAAGACCATTTAATCTTTCTATATTTATGTCTTCTTATCTTATAATAACACTTCTTATATCATCTATTTTTTATAGTTGTGGACAGGCAAGCATGTGGTGCTGGCTCGTAGTCCCATTTCCTATAATTTTAGGAATTTTTTATAAACAATTATTAATGTAAAATTTAAAATAAATTTATCAAAATTTAGATAATCAAGAATTTACTATGTATTTTGTCAGAAGAAGAAAAACAACGAATCAAATATTGCATATAATATAGTATTGATTTAAAAAAAATAATATATACTTATATAAATGACACCTGATCCTGATCCTGATCATAAAAATTATATATTTTTTGGACATGGTTGGAGTATTCCAGGACATATTAAATTAATTGAAAACGATAATGTTCAAGTTATATCTTTAAAAGATGAGACATTCCTTACGGAAACAAGAGGAAATAACATTATGCTTTCTATTAGAGATGTAAAAAGTGTATCAGATTATTACAACTCTATGTTAAGATATACAGAAAATACAGGAAATGAGTTGTGTGTTTATTCTTCTGATTCTTACCGTCTTGTACCTAATATGCTTTTGTCTACAGGTAAAATAAAAAAATCAAATGAATTAACTGGCTTTTTTGATATAACAGACTTCGATTCAGGAGGAGACACAATACAAGTGCAAACTCTTGAAGAACTTTTGATTAAACTGGGTAAAAATTTTACAATAATAATTTTTGCTTGCAGAGGGCCATTGAATACAGAGGATATTAGGGTTATGATGAATGAAGGATATTTTATGAATGATACGGATATAGTAAAGTATATTACTGAAAGAAATATACCAATTGGTGCAAAAACTAAGCAACCCAAAAGTTTATGTCAATCATTTGCTAAATGGCTACATTCTGATTCAATAACTGCTAAAAATAAAAGACGGAATGAATATAAGAAAGAACAAAAAAAACAAAAGCAAATAGAATACAGAAATAAAAAACTAAACAATTTTGTAACTGTAGAACCTTTACAATCATCATCAAATGCTTGGAGACCATCTAGAACTTATATAGATGAAGATTTGTGGCAAGAAGACAACTATGATCTCGAGTATGGTGAACCTGATTACTTTGAGAATGAATTAGATTACGAAATAGATCGCTTTTAAATTTATATGCAATTGTATATAAGTTATCGAATAATAAAAATGAATTAGAATTTGAATTAAAGTATATTGATTAAATGGCAAAACTCCCCATTGATCTTGAAGAATGCACTAGCTGTTTCGGTGATTATATTTTTTCAACTAATGAGATGAATCTTGCTAGCAAACAGATGGTATTAATGTATAATGAAGTGAATAAAAATATTAATGATCCGAATACATGGGATGAGAAAACAAAAAACAATTATGTTCGTGTTTACTTTAATCGTCCAATGAAAAAATCTTATCAAAAGAAAGTATTAGTAAAAATTTACCGTAATTGTGTATCAACTGGTCTTATTAAAGTTGATAAACAATTTGAAAGTTTTATTCGAGCAAAATCGATTAGATCTAATTCTGGAGTTGTGAATCTTACAATGGTTTTAGAATCAGGAAAATTTTCTTGTAAACATAATTGTTTTTATTGTCCAAATGACACAACAACTATTGTTCCAAAAATTTCAAACAAAGAACAGAAAGATCGATTTGTTAAAGTTGGAATATCTATTAAGAACCTTCAAAAAATGACTGATGAAGAACGCAAAAGTAAGTACGGAGAAGATTTTGAGTGGCATAAAGGAATTTCTAGAAGCTATCTCCTCGGAGAACCGGCTGTTGATCGTGGAGCACAAAATGGATGGGATTGTGGTCTCCAATTTATAAATAGATGTGATCAGCTAGATGATATGGGTCATGATATTGATAAACTTGAAGTAATTTTTGAAGGAGGAACTGTCGATGCATATCCAATGGATTATATAGAGAAGTTCTCTAGAGATTTATATTACAACGCTAATACGTATATGTCAGTTCATCGTGAGCCTCTATCTATTGAAGATGAGATTTTGATTAACGAATCTTCTTCACATGGAGTTATCGGACTTACACTTGAAACTCGACCAGATTCTGTTTGTATGAAGACTCTACAATTTTATCGTCGTCTTGGTGTTACACGTATTCAGATTGGTGTTCAATCTATTTTTGATAATATTCTTAATAATGTTAACAGAGATTGCACAACTAATTCCGCAATGCTTGCTAATAAACGTTTGAAAGTTAACGGTTTTAAAGTTGATAATCATTGGATGCCAGATCTTCCTGGATCAACTTTTGAGGTTGATATGTTAATGGCAAGATGGTTGTGTATGCAACCTATTGATTTTGATTCTATTAGTAATGAATCCAAGACTATTATCGGAAATCAAGGTATGAAAATTCTCCAAAGTAAGAACACCCATCTTCGTTCAAATCAATGGAAGTGGTATCCTACAATGGTTCTTCCATTCACTGAAATTAAGAAATGGAATGACAAAGCAAAGGCTCTTGGTGCAACTAAAAGTGATCTTAGTCAAGGTATTTATGTTCCGTATGGAACTGAAATTGGCAAGGCAGAAGAATTAATAAAGTTTGTAACAACTCACTGTCCTTATGATATTAGAATCAATAGAATAGTTAGAGATTTTAGTAAGAAGGATATTACAGGTGGAGTTGATCGTCTTAGTATGCGTGGTGATATTACAAATGAAGTAAATTTGGAGGGAGGTTTAGAGACAGATATTCGTGCAAGAGAAGTTAAAGGTAAGTTTATTGATATTAAGGATTCAAAAATTTTTATAGATGAATATGAAGCATGTGATGGAACTGAATATTTTATTAGTCTAGAAAGTTCAAAACGAGATGTTTTATATGGATTTTGTCGACTTCGATTTAACGGAGGTGAAAATCCAAACCAGTTTGTATTCTTTGAATGTTTGAAACAACGTGAATCATCTAAGACTTATCCAAATGGAGTTCGTGTTGCAATGATTATCGAACTTCATGTTTACGGTAGCCTTATCGCGAAGGGTTTTGATAATGTAACATCTAAAACTCAACATTTGGGAATTGGTAAGTTTCTAATGTATATTGCCGAGTACATTTCAATCAATAAGGGTTATAATCGAATGTCTGTAATTGCAGGTATTGGTACTCGTAATTATTATCGAAAGCTTGGTTACTATCTAGAAGAAACATACATGTTGAAGAGTTTGACATATAAAAATATTTGTTGCCCTCCATTATGGATTGAGAAGTCTCCTTGGTACTCTTCAAATAAATCTAAGTATGTCGTAGGTTTTTGCATTTTTGGAGTTGCTTTATCCGTAATTATTGGCAGAAAATATTTCTTAAGTAGTTAATTATGATTAATGAGTAGTATTGCATTTGTTTTTGGTTACAAAAATAATATAAAAAAAATTATATAATTATTGGATGTATAATTTTAATATCAATATCACTATTTGTAATTATATTGCTCTTAATTAATCATAATTCTAAACATAAGTACGTACCGCTAGATAATCCAACTAATAAAATAAAATCATGTTTCAACACTTATCCTTATGATAATGAAGATTTAACAAAGTTATTATGTGATAATAACGATGCTTGTAAAGGCTATTATATTTTGTCGGAACCGAGAGAAGATTATTCGACGTTTCTTCCTTTTAGTAGTTCTCCGGTAAGTAACCCCTCCGCCGATTATTGTCTCTATGGTGAAGTCAACCCCATCTACTCTAAATATACTACTTACAAAAGCAAAGTAGATAACTACACCACACCTCATAATAATCCTATAAATGGTATCTGTTATATAAATATATCACCACGTTTTATACAAAAAGGTGTAAGTGGTGAAGACACAATTCAAAAAATGTGTGATAAGGTACCTGATTGTAATGGATATTATAAACACAATACTAAACCTTATTATGTTGCATCAACATCTCAAAAATTACCTGATGATTTTGATAGTCGCGATTGCGACGATAGTGATGATGATGAAGATCTTACTAGTTCTAATTTCTCTGTTTTTATGAGTAAATAATATATGAGTCCATTTTATAATTTACCTTTTTGTTTTTTCCATTCTTTACTGATAGCTGTCATGCGTTCACTAGCGATAAGACCTTTATATTTACTTTTTTGACTTTCATCTTGTACAAATTTCTGGTAAGAATTTAGAGGCTTTTCAATACTTTTTTTTGGAGATTTTTGCTTTGCTTGTACTGGTAGTTCACATTCTTGTTTAATACGCAATTTTTTATCAGGGCTTCTTTTGGAACAAGACATCTTTTTAAGACATTCTTCATACGCAACCTCATATTTTCTCAAACGTGCAGATCTAGTCAAATATTTTGGACTTGACATTTTCTTTTATTTAACTAAATATATATTTTAGACCAATAAGATTATGTATATTATATTATCTTATTTATTTTTAAAATATACTTAAAGTAGTGTATTAAAAGTAATAAATGTCGAAGATAACTTCTTTAAATGATGTTCATCTATATAATGAATTGCTATCCTATTACGAAAAAAACAAGGATCGTCCTTGGCAGGAATGGCTTTCTTTCGACACTGTATTTGATAAACCAGGAAAACAGGGAGTTGTAGGTTTACTAACACTTACAGAAAAAGATGAGAAAAAACAATACATATTCAAGATTTCACAATATATCAATTATTTAATACAACACGAATCAACAGTGATGAAAGGTTTGAATGAATTATCTCCTTATTGTCCTCATTTTTGTAGATCTTTTGGTTCAATATTGTGCTCTACAGATCCTAGGTCAGGGAAAAAAGGTAACCCTTTTAACCTAAAATCGTCTCATCCTATTCAAAAAGAAGTTCTTCTTTGCGAATTTATAGACAAGAGTTGCAAATTTTACAATTACATTAGAGCGGTTGACAGGATTAAAGAAGACGTGTTGTATTCCAGTATAAAACAAGTTTTGATGGCTATATCTATTGCCCAGAAAAAGAAAGAATTTGCTCATTATGACTTGCATTCTTTTAACGTTATGATGCGTAAATGTGATAAAGATATTGTATTTTTGTATTCTCTTGATGCCGAAAATCAATTTGTTGTTCCTACTTATGGTCATTATCCAATAATCATTGACTTTGGATTTTCTTACATAAATAATATGAAAGATGGACCATTATGGCCAAGCATGGCTCACACGTCTGTTGGATTTATGAGTGATAGATTTGACTGGGTAGCTGATCCAAAACTTTTTTTGGTAACAGTATCAGGTGAGATAAAAGATAAGCGAAATACTAAAAAATCTAAAAAATTGAGGAGAATAGTCAGAAACTTGTTCGGTCCTCTAAATATTGACTGGAGTTCTGGATGGGATGAGGGAGAACAATACGGAGCTTCTGATTATGTTTCAAAAATGCTAGATGGTGAAAACCCGGGATCTTTACTGTTTGAAGATTATGGTCATTACTGCATTGATATTTTGCAAACTCTGATTATTATTCCAATAGAAAAACAGAATACTACAGATATTAAAAAATCATATAGGGCATTGATAGAAGAGTTCTTAAAAATTGAGAATCAAATCGCATCACCCTTTTACAATCTTTACATATTGAAAGGCATCACAGACGCTGCGCGCTTTGTAATGGCTGCTTATATTCAAAAAAATACTAGACTTGATTCTATTCGAACTTTCAGGCATCGCGTGAGCGAAAAAGTAGCTGAAGTTGCTGGTTTCTGCAAGTTGGACAAAATTAATTTTGAAAAGCTTCTCTGTTCTATGTTAATTTTTTCGAGATGCATGGAGGGAGTTCTACATGACGTTATAAAATCTAGAATGTCGGAAAAAAATAGGGAATATAAAAAGCTTCCGTTAAAATCTGTTGAACAAATATATGCCAGTATAGAAGCAAACATTCCAGATGATTACGTATATAATGAAAATACACGTGTTTTTATTGTAGATTCTCACAAAGAGATATGTGAATTTTACAAAATTCCAACGGATGAACTGGAAGTAATCAATGAATTACATCCGATGGCTCGTGGTACTTATATATATGACATATACACATCTGAAAAAGATCTACATAGTTAATACCATTTTTGGTATTAACATATTTACATTAAACTTTTCATTTCAGAGGAGACTTTTTGTTTCACGCGACGGAGGAGATAGAAATTTTATTTCTTCAAAATAATTTTCTAGTAATTTTTGAAATTATTAGAAAACAACTCATTTTTGAAAAGTTCGGATGAACGATCTGCAAAAAATTTAGATTTTGTAAAATGTGATTTCTTAAAAAGAGTCTTACACACACACAATTTTAAAAAATTGAAAAAAATAATTTTATCAGAGAATTGTGACTATTTCTATTATTTTTTAGTAATTTTAGTAATTTTTAGTACTTTTTATTTTATCAGAAAAAAACGATATTTTATCATATGAAAAATAAATTTTTCATTTAAAAATAAATGAATAAATTAGAAAGCAAATGGAGAGATGCAACTTTTGTAATAATATGTTTGGAAATACTCAAATGCTCAAACAACACCAGAAAAAAACTAAATATTGTTTAAAAATACAAGAAGCAGTTGAAGCAAAAGAGAAAAATGAAACAATAAAGCTTCAAGAAAAAGCTAAAGAATTAATTTGTCAATTTTGCGGTAATCAGTTCAAAACGAAATATTTGTTAAATATTCATCAGAAACAGACTAAATATTGTCTTAAGATACAAGACTCTCAGAATTCTGGAGAAGTTATATCATCTTTAGTTACTTGTATTTTTTGTGGTAAGAATTCGTCCGCTAGTAATTCTCTAAAACATGATTTAACATGTAAGAAAAAAATTCAATTTCTTACAGATGAAATAAGTAGGCTTAAAGCTACTGAAAAAGCTACTGAAAAAGATCAAGAAATTGCAATATTGAAAATAACAGCTGAAAAAGAACAAGAAATTTGCTCGATATATAAAAATCTTGCAGTAAGCGCTCATGCTACTATCGAAGACATAGCTAAACAACCCACTTATCAGAAAAACAGCACTAAAAACATTCAAAACAATTTGATGATATCAAGTCTTACTCCTCTTGATTTAACGCAAGCTCGTGTTGATAGTATAATAGATGAAAAATATACAAAGAACGATTTCTATGAAGGTCAGAAAGGAGCAGCACAGCTTATACACAGGTATCTTGCTACAGACTCAGATGGTAAATCTCAAATAATTTGCACAGATACAGAAAGAGGTAAATTTCATCACATTGATATTAATGGTGATCATGTTGTTGATTATAAAAATGTTCATTTGATTGACAAAGTTCATTTACCTCTTAAGAGAAAAGCAGGCAAGTTTGCTGCAGAGGAGTATGTAAAAAACCCATCTGCTTTAAAGGAAATAATTATGAATGAAACTTCTATTAGAGAACTCGAAACAAAACCTGGTTTGTTCAATAGAACATTGGCACAACTCACAGGAAAGAATTGCGCTAGATCACTTATTACATCTCAGCAGTCATCAGAAGAGTTGTTATTAGAAAATACAAACTTAAGTATAGAGAGTATTTTAAGCTATATATACAAGTACGAAAATGGAAATATTATATCAGATCAAGAAATGACAAAGATAACAAAAAGGTTATTTTCTGCTATTAAAGAGATAAATGAACAGACAAAATGAAAAAAATTCTTATCTGCATAGTTAACGATTTTTGTTATTTACATTTTACCTATCAACTTTTCATTTCACAGTAGATAGAAATTTTTCGGAATCATAAATGATCTTTTTTGAAATAAATTGATCTCTCTCAAAATTTGAAATTATAAAGATTATATTTAGAGAAATATAATCTTTATGAGATTTTTATAATTAAACTACAGATAGAATATAAAAATATTTAAATTAATATAATCTTATAATCTAAAGATATATCTAATAAATCTAAATGTTTGAATGCGAATTTTGTAAAAAAATATATAGTAGCAAGAGTAATTTAACATATCATAAAAAGACAACAAAAAGTTGTTTAGCTTTACGTGAAAATGTCCAAATAGAACATTATAAGTGTTCATATTGTAAATATTATTGTGAGAATAAAAATAATACAAAAAAACATGAACTAATATGTAAATTAAAACCAAAACCAAAATCTTATGAGATTCTCTCTTGTGATTATGAAAATGCTATGAAAATAATAGAAGACTTAAAATTACAAAACAAGGATTTACAAGACAGAATACAATATATTGCTGAAAAAGCAATTGAGAGAACATGGGAAACTATTGTAGAGATAGAAGAAGACACTACTGAAGAACCAACTGATGAACCATACGAACTTGTCCCTCTTGAACTTGATAATGGATATATTATAGAAAGCAGAGACTCAGATGGATATATTAACGTTACCAATCTATGCAAGGCTGGTAAGAAAGAATTCAAACATTGGAATTCTCTTAGTAAAACAAAAGATTTTCTTAAAGCTCTTTCTATGGCGGTCGGAATTCCGACCGCCGTGCTAATTCACTTAGGAACTGGTTCAAAATTTGGAACTACTGACGAAACTACTGGCACTTGGGTACATCCTCAGGTCGCGATTAATATAGCACAATGGATATCTCCTCAATTTGATGTTAAAGTATCTGCTTGGGTACTGGAAGTTATGATGACTGGTAAAATAGATATTACAAATACAAAGAGTTATAGAGAATTAAAAGAAGACAATAAGAACAAACAACTTAAAATACAGCTAATGACAAAGAAATATGTAAAGAAACAACATCGTATTCAGTATGAAGAGAAAAACGTAATATACATCTTAACTACTGCGAATATGAAGAAAGAGAGGAGATATATCCTTGGTAAAGCGACAAATTTAACTTCTCGTTTGTCCGTATATAACAAATCAGACGAACACGAAGTTGTATATTATCAAGAATGCATAAATGAAGAAAGAATGAGCGTAGTTGAAACACTCGTATTTTGTAAACTAAACCAGTATAGAGAACAGGCAAACCGTGAGAGATTTTTACTTCCAGAAGGAACTAGTATTAATCTTTTTTCGGATACAATAAGAGATTGTATCGAGTTTATAAAATAAAAGTTAATGGTGCTTTTATTTTTAATATTACTTTTTTGATAATAATACTCATAAAGTATTATTCATTTTTTTAACAAATCTAACAGATCAAATTGTTGACGGCACATTGGACAAGTTGGTTCACCAGGACACTTTTTGATCCACTCCAAAAGTAGATTCGTGCAAAAACTGTGTGAACATTTTAATCTGCTTGTGTGATGGACTCCGTTTTTATTCTTACCAGGTCTTAAACGAGAGTAACTAATTCCGCAAATATTGTCAGATCCCCATTTTTTATTCCACCAAGGTTTAGACATTTATTTTACACAATTAACTTTTAAATAGACGAATGATTTAAGAAAATGTAGAAACAAATTTTTGAATAACAAAATCTTTTATATTATTAATTTTCAAAAATTATTATAATTTTTCTGTTCCGAATTAAAAATCGGAGGAGAAAGTTTGAGAAAAAAACTAATTTTTGAAGTCTATCCATTTAAAAAAATTCCAACACACAGTTTTTGTGTGTTGGAATTAAAAAATAAATTTAAGGTATTTTATCGTAAAATGAAGAATATGTAGTTATAATTAACTTCGTTAATTGTGATTAATTGTAATTAATTATTTAAGCAATAGAATTACTAATTAAATGGAGTGTGAATTTTGCAAAAATAAATTTAATAGTAAGTATGTTCTAAGTAATCATCAAAAAAGAGCTAAATATTGTACAAAAGAAAAACGGAATAAATAACGAAACTGAATTATTTAAGTGTCAAGATTGCGGTATTGAAATCGCAAAAAATTCAAAAGATAGACATTTATCTGTTTGTAAAAATAGGTTTATAAATCATATCAAAGAGTTAGAACAAAAAATAATTGAGAAAGACTTACTTATTTTTGAACTCAAATCTGAACTAAAAATTTATAAAAAATTATCTGATAGAACACAAGAATGTATTGAAGAAATAGCAAAACAACCTAGAAATTATAATACATGGGAAACAATTGTAGAGATTGAAGAAAAAACTGACCATCCTCCTGAAGAAACAACTAATGAACCATATGAACTTGTTCCTCTTGAACTTGATAATGGTTATATTATAGAAAGCAGAGACGAAGATGGATATATTAACGTTACCAACCTATGCACAGCTGGTAAGAAGAAATTTAATGACTGGAATAGGTTAGATAAAACAAAGGCATTTCTTAAGGAGCTATCTTCGAGTACGGGAATTCCCGCCGTCGAATTAATTACACAAAATACAGGTGGAAATGGAAACAGACATACTTGGGTACATCCTCAAGTCGCGATTAATATAGCACAATGGATATCTCCTCAATTTGATGTTAAAGTATCTGCTTGGGTACTGGAAGTTATGATGACTGGTAAAATAGATATTACAAATACAAAGAGTTACAGAGAATTAAAAGAAGACAATAAGAACAAACAACTTAAAATACAGCTAATGACAAAGAAATATGTAAAGAAACAACCTCGTATTCAGTATGAAGAGAAAAACGTAATATACATCTTAACTACTGCGAATATGAAAAAAGAGAGGATATATATTCTTGGTAAAGCGACAAATTTAACTTCTCGTTTGTCCGTATATAACAAATCTGATGAACACGAAGTTGTATATTATCAAGAATGCCCTGATGAAGAGAAGATGAGTTTGGTAGAATACCTTGTATTTTGCAAGCTAGATCAATATAGAGAGCAGGCTAACAGAGAGAGATTCTTACTTCCAGAAGGAAATACCATTGATCTTTTTTCAGATACGATAAGAGAGTGTATAAATTTTATATATATATATATATCTTAGTTCTTATTTTTTAATGACAAAATTAAATTGAATACGCTGTTCATCCGAAAGATAGTTAATAATGTGATCATATGAAGATCGATTACATCCTAAGTCTCTAAGCTTTAAAGCTAAACCTAGTGTCATGATTTGAATGTTTGGTGTTTCAGTTCCTAACTTTTTGACTAAAGATGTAGTTATTTCTCGTGCCATTCCAAAATCAATAATATAAAGTTTACTACCTTTGTACATATAATTAAGCAAGTTAGCATCTCCATGAAATACACGAGCCTTATCTAATTTTTTATATATTGCAATGATTTGTTTTTGTTGTTGCTTTGTTACATTTCCTTCTTGATCTTTTATTATATCCACAAGGTGCCTATCCATTTTTTCCATCACGATATATTTTGAAACTGTATCAAAATCAACAACATTTGGTGAAGCTCCTAAATCAGCTGCTAGTTTTTGTAATTCCGCTTCTTTGATAAGGTTAGCAGACGATTTTTGTTTTCGAAATGTTTTCATAGCGTATTCAGAGCCATCTTTTGTAACAACTAAAAATGTAGTTCCTTCTTTTCCTTTCTCACCAAGTTGTTTTCCTCGTTTATATTTGTCAAGTTTTGATCTCTTATATTTTTCGTATTCCTTAAATGCTTCTGTCACCTGTTCAATTATACCAGCTTTTGTACGATGTATTGGAAGACTCATACTTTCGGCGATTTGTTTTAACTCTACATAAGTGTATTTCTCTAATTGAGAATAGTCCATTTATTTTAATACAAAACATCCTTAGATTAAAGAAATTTTATTCTATATTTTTGGAATAAAATTATGAATTAAAAAAATCTAGGATAGTTTATTTTTTCGAATTTCTCTCTTTAGAACCGTTTCTACCACCTTTCTTACCATTTTTTTTAATAACTTTCTTACTATCACTTCTTTTTTTTGGCCATACATTATGATCTTCAAAACATTTACAAGAGCAAAACCACACTGTGTGAAATTGTTTTTTCACATATATTTTTGATTTAAAACATTTATTTTTGTTTATCTTCTTTTTACAATATTGACATGCAGAATCTTCTATTATAATAGAAGTAGTACCTGGTGAATGAGCACTCGCATCATCTTCTGTACCCTTACGATACCATTTTTCACCTACTTTATAAATATCCAAACTGTTAAACATATCTATTGTGTGTTTATCATCAACATCATAGACCTTATATCTTGCATTTGGTTCTGACTCTTTAAATGTAATTATCACGCCTGCCTTTGGAAGTGATGCTGTTTTATCAGCATTAGATCGCAACGCTATTATTTCTTTAGTAAGTTTACCTTTATCATCTTCATCTTCATCTTCATCTTCATCTTCATCTACGTCTAAGTCTTCATCTTTAGAAACATCAGAATCACTGTCAAATAATTCACCAATTTCTTTAGAAGTTCTTGGTTTTAATTCATCTTCATCTTCATCTTCTTCTTTTATTTCTTCGCCTTCTCCTTCTAAAGATTTACACCTTTCTCCTTCTCCTAATGTGTCGTTTTTGATTTCTTTTTCACATCCTAATATATTTGACTTTATCATATCTAGCAAACCAGGTGCGTACTGACGTATTGGAATTGGAGTTTTTGGTTTTTCTGGCAAAATGGATTCTATCATATCGGGCTCAGCTAAATCAATATCTGTTCTATTAAATTTAGAATCATATAGTTGTCTGAATCTTTCTACAAAATCTTCATCAAGAGGCTTTTTTGTTGTTGGATTTATCGCGATTCCTGCTTCGCTATTAAGTTGTTCATATATATTTGATATAAGTAAACAATACACCTTTCCATCTTCTTTGTAATAAACAATGTGTTCATCTGGTACACCTTCTAAATCTTCATCACATGCGGATTTCCATTTCTTAACTTTGTATTGAGGAAGCTGTGCATATGGACGCATAGGAACTCTTTCTGTAGCGTTATTTTTTTGATATATACTATCTGCTAATGTTTGAACAAAATTATTAACTTGGTTGTCTATAATATTATTAATCTGATAAATATTTTTTTCTGTAGGGTCATCAAAAACTTCCGGAAGTTTTTCTTCTCTTGTAAGGGTTACTAGAATTTCTGGAATATAATATTCTTGCTTAATACGTTTGAAGAAGATACCATTATTATCTTTCAAATATACACCGATTTCAGCTATACGTGTTAATAAATCTCTATTAATTACAGAATTCTCCATCATTTTTTCAACAGCCCTTGTAATATATTGTCCATTTGGATCTTTATATTCTTCTACTTCAGGAGCTACAAAACTCAATATTTCAGCTAATCTATCCTTTGCAAACTTTTGTGTGCTTTCATCAATTTTTGATTTCAAGAAAAGAGATACTTTATCATGAGGATACATTTTTAAGTTTTTTATGTACTCTTTTTCTAGCTTGAAAATGTCTTCATCTTGTATAATAAAATCTTGGTCTTTTGTAACATAAGCAATTTGCATACGCACTTTCTTTCCATTGATAGTAGCAACAACTGAATTTGAATCTTCATCACGTGTACGAAAACTACGACACATTAAATTGTGAAATGATTTTTTAACACGATACCATTTTAATCCTTTGAATGAGTAAGATATATCTTTTTGTATATAATTAATGATTTCGTGTAAACTATCACCTGGTGCAGGTGTAATAATTGTAAAGTCTATGTTTTTCAACCAAGGTACGTCTCTTTGATCTTTAAAGCAACCATCGTAAGGAGTAATTGTAAGTCTTTTAGGTAATGGAAGAGGTTGTTTCTTTACTCTTTCTACAATTTTTTGTTCAATAATGTTTCCAATAAACTTTCCATTTGCACCCATTTCGTCGACTTCAATAACTTTTCTCTCTCCAGGCTTAAGTTCTTTTACTATCTTTTTTGGAGGAACGATTACCGGTTTATCTTCTACTGCAAATAATTCATCGTCTTCAAAAATGGAATCGTCAAATCTCTTTTCATCTATGGCAATTCTTACTTCCGGGCGAGTAACATAATAAGCCCAATATTCTGCTAGTATTTTTGGTTGTTCTGTATATCGTCTAGCCAAATCTTTGTATAATTTTTCTGGAATAGTATTAATTATATTTTCAATATCTATTTTTCTTTGCCATCCCCAAGAGCCACGATCTTGAGAAAACTCAATCATTTTTTCTTTCAATTTATCATCTTCAACAGCAATAAGCCTTTTAAAGAAAAGACGATTTGTTTGTTCGTACTCTACGATTTGTTGTGCTTTTCTATCGCTTGTTGGAACTTTTGGTTTTGAAACTTTTTGAGCGATTTCATCCTTTTTCTCGCGATCCAATTTCGCTTTTTGCGCACGTATTTGCGCCATTGCAGTTAATTTCTTCGGAGGCATTCTTTATTATTTACACTAATTTATATATCTAATTTAAAAATGATTATTTTTAAATTTTTTTTCATTTATATAAAAATGACACTCGATAATTTTTCTGATGATTTAATTTTACATATTTTTAAGTTTATTTCAAGCAATAAAAATATGATATCTTTGATCGGAACATGCAAATATTTTAAAAAATTAGGAGACGAATTTGGATATTTAAAATATATCAACGTAAAAGGATATAAAAATTTTATAAAGTTTATCAAGTTCTACTTTACTCCTAACGATTTTCTCCAGAGTGTATCGATAAAGGATATAGACAATCCTATAAGATGGATGATTGAAAGACCGTGGCCTAAAGAAATGATATTCACAAACTGTTTCATTGGAAATGATCTTGTTAACATTCCTGAATCACCAACCGAAAAATTGATTATACGTGATTTGCACAGTTCTACAAACAGGTCTACTATACATATTGATTGGCAAAAGCTTCCAAAATTAAAGATTTTAGACATACAAGCTAATGATATTGATTTTGTAGGTCTAGAAATGTGCACGGCATTAGAAATTGTTAGGATTGATTTGGGGGTTGATAAATATTTACCGAATTTTTTTGCAGACTTTCAGAACTTAAAAGTAATTGCATCTACGTGTTTTGCTATTGATCCTCTTCACTTTGTGTCTAAACAGTTGAAAGTATGTTTGGTGAACAAGAAAAATCCTTTTACATCAAATTCTGAATTAGTACCAAAAGCTCATTTAGGTTTGAACTATACAATGAATATTCAATGTTTAGAAATTTAAATAATATTAGTTTATAATTATTTGTATAATAATAAAATGACATTTGGTATTAATCCAATACCTGGTAATAAAGGTCGTGATGGAGATCAAGGTCCTACTGGCCCAGATGGTAGTACAACAAATACAGGAGCTACTGGTTATACAGGTTACACAGGACATACAGGACATACAGGACCTCCTGGAGATTTTTTGGGAAATACAGGTTCAACTGGACACACAGGTTATACTGGATACACAGGTTACACCGGATATATAGGATACATCGGTTATACTGGTTACACTGGTTATACTGGTTATACTGGTTACACAGGATACACGGGAGTTACAGGATACACTGGTTACACAGGGTATACTGGATATACTGGTTACACAGGATATACGGGATTTACAGGATATACGGGATTTACTGGATATACGGGATTTACTGGTTATACTGGTTACACTGGTTACACTGGTTACACTGGTTACACTGGTTACACGGGATATACGGGAGTTACAGGATACACTGGTTACACAGGATATACTGGATATACTGGTTACACAGGATATACGGGATACACTGGATACACTGGATATACCGGATATACTGGTTACACAGGATATACGGGTTATACAGGATATATGGGATACACGGGAGTTACAGGATATACTGGTTACACTGGTTACACGGGATATACGGGAGTTACAGGATACACTGGTTACACAGGTTACACTGGATATACCGGTTATACTGGATATACCGGATATACTGGATATACTGGATACACAGGATATACAGGTTACACTGGATATACAGGATATACTGGTTATACCGGAATATCTTTTTTTTCTGGAATAGGAGAACCTTCATTAGAACCTGTTGTATTAACAAAAGATTTTTATGTTAATGTCAGTAATGGTGATGTGTATAAAAGTTCTAGTTCTGTTGCAAAACCTGACTTTCCAAGTGTTCGATCAATTCCCAATTTTTTTTATGCAAGTGGTACAAATAGGACTTGTAATAGCGAGGCTTCACTTATAACTGCCTATGGTAATTCAGCAAATGGAGATACTATTACTATTACAGCTGATATTACTCTTACTGCCGAATTTGTAATTGGAAAGTCTATTAAACTTACTTCTACTGGAAATAAAGTTATCAGTTATAATGGTTCTGATCAAAATACAATTAATGTCAATTGTGACAATACTCTGATAACAAATATTGGTATTTCATCTCTTGGAAAAAGTGGAACTATTGAATGCGCAATTAATTATACTACTTCAACCGCTTCACAAAATTATATAGACAATGTAAGTATACTAACAAATGAATATGGAGTTATTTCTAATAACTCCCAAATTCAAATTATAAACAGTAAATTTACATTTTATGATACACCACAGGAAGGTCATATATATATTTCACTTTCAAGAAACACAGGAACTACTATTATTGATTCTAATACTTTTTCAGGTTCTTCAATTGGTTTTACTAATTTTAACGCAACTGTATGTATTGATTTAACTAAAACCAGCCAACCTACTAATTATAATAATGGTATATTTGTCATTCAAAATAATAACAATACCAGTTTAAATCCTATAAAGCGTGTATTAGAAGTTACGATTTCTCTTGCTTCAACAAACTGTGTTTTTATTGCAAAAAATAATATATTTTCGTGTATTAGTGGGTTTTTTGTTTTTGAGAATACTGCAGTTAGAAGTTGCCTTTCTGGTATTAAAGTTATAGTTATAGAAAATAACACTGAAAATGCAGTAGGAGATAGTATTGAGTCTGCTAAGTTTAGTAATCTTGGATTTAGCGGTATCATTTCATGTCAAGCTAGTACAAATTCAAATAGTCACACTATTACATCTGTTCCTATTTATGCTTGTGGAAATATGGTAATCGGTAGTGGTATTCGTGACAGTATTACTTATAAGGGTAGTGGTATAGCTTTTGAAAATTTATATCTAGGAGGAACAAATAATATAGTGACATATGAAAAAACTGCTTTTACATCAATTGTTTTACCAACAACATATTTATATGCATGGTCTATTGTTGGTACTTTAATTGGTGCTACAGGATATACAGGTTATACAGGTAAAACAGGAGCTACAGGCTATACCGGGTATACTGGATATACAGGTTACACAGGTTATACAGGTTATACAGGATACACAGGTTATACAGGATATACAGGATATACAGGTGGTACTGGATATACAGGTTATACAGGATACACAGGCTATACAGGTTACACTGGATATACAGGATATACAGGTGGTACTGGATATACAGGTTATACAGGATACACAGGCTATACAGGTTACACTGGATATACAGGATATACAGGATATACAGGATATACAGGTATTAGCTATACTGGATATACAGGTTACACTGGATATACAGGTTACACTGGATATACAGGTTACACAGGTTATACAGGTTACACAGGTATTAGCTATACAGGATACACCGGTTATACTGGCTACACTGGATATACAGGATACACAGGTTCTACAGGTTCTACAGGTTCTACAGGTTCTACAGGCTTTACAGGTTCTACAGGTCCTGATGGACCCTCGAGCACATCATCACTTAAAATAACAAATGGTGTAAACGCAACTACTATAACTTCAGGTGTTACAACAGACCATCCTTTAATTTTGCCAACTATTCAAGGATTAGAGGACACTGTTTTATCAAATAACGGAAGTGGTATTCTTAAGTGGGAATGTCTTCCAAGATTATATTATGCTTTACAAAAACTTACTATAAATTATAACGTTGTAGCAGGTACTAATGTGTTTCCATTTTTTACATCAACTCATGATACGACACTAGATAATCAATTAAGAAGAACTGAATATAATGTTTTTAATATGAGACAAGGATCAAATAATATACTAACTTGTAAAAAAAATGGTTGGTATCAAATATCTTATTATTTATATCATCCTACTCTTGAAGAAATAGATGACATTAATCTTGGTATTACAGTATCAACCATTAGTAATAGTACAAATTTTGTTATAACCGGTACGATGTCATTGGGTTTATTTCAAGTTAATGATATTATCAAAGTAGCTAGTTCTGGTGAACAATATCCAATCACATCGATAAGTAGTTATACAATTTCAGGAATTACTTTTACAAGTACTAACAAAACACCTATTTCAACAGTCACGGCTCGTTGGTCTCGTTTACGAAATACACAAGAATCATTAGATGGTTTTATGATTGGTGTTAGATTTAGAGGTGTTGGAATAATTGAAAATACAATTAAAGATTGGAATAATGAGGTTGGAACTGCGGCTATTTATATAGCTTCAGTGTGGTTAGCTATTAATGATACTATTGAATTTATGATTTCAACCTTTAATAATGCGACTGATGAAAATTTTTTAGTACGTATTAGTGTAATTAGATTGGCAGATATAACAAACAGCATAATACCATAAACTATTTAATTAAATTAAGTTTATAATTTATAATTATTTTATAATAATAATAAATGTTATCTTTTGTTATAACAGAAGCACCCGGTGATAGTGATAAAGGGCCTGATGGAGATCAAGGTCCTACTGGTCCAGTTGGTATTTCAACAAATACAGGAGCTACTGGTTATACTGGTTATACTGGTTATACAGGATACACAGGTCCTCGTGGGATTTCATCAAATACAGGAGCAACAGGTTGTACTGGTTACACAGGTTACACTGGGTATACAGGAACAACAGGTTATACGGGCTATACAGGTTATACTGGTTATATAGGTTATACTGGTTACACAGGTTATACTGGTTACACAGGTTATACCGGTTACACAGGTTATACCGGTTACACAGGTTATACCGGCTATACAGGTTATACAGGATATACAGGGTATACAGGGTATACAGGGTATACAGGGTGTACAGGATATACAGGTTATACCGGGTATACTGGTTACACAGGTTATACAGGTTATACAGGTTATACAGGTTATACTGGTTATATAGGTTATATAGGTTATACAGGTCATACAGGTTACACTGGATATACAAGTTATACAGGATATACCGGATACACAGGTTATACAGGATATACCGGATATACAGGTTATACCGGATATACAGGTTATACCGGATATATTGGTTACACAGGTTATACGGGATATATAGGTTATACAGGATATACCGGATATACAGGTTATACCGGATATATTGGTTATACAGGTTATACAGGTGATACTGGATATACAGGTTATACAGGTTATACCGGATATACCGGATATACCGGTTATACAGGTTATACAGGTGTATCTGGATGTTCAGCTACAGGAGTTACAGGTTATACTGGTTATACCGGATATACAGGTCACACTGGATATACAAGTTACACAGGTTATACGGGATATACAGGGTACACAGGTTACACTGGTTATACAGGTTATACAGGCTATACAGGCTATACAGGCTATACTGGTTACACAGGTTACATGGGATATACCGGATACACAGGTTATACTGGATATACTGGATATACAGGTTACACAGGATATACAGGTTACACAGGCTATACAGGCTATACAGGTTATACAGGTTATACAGGTTATAGAGGATACACAGGATATACTGGATACACAGGATATACCGGATATACAGGTTACACTGGATATACAGGTTATATAGGTTATACAGGTTATACAGGTTATACAGGAGTTACTGGAGTTACAGGAAGAACTGGGTATACAGGTTATACAGGAGTTACAGGAGTTACTGGAGTTACTGGAAGAACTGGAAGAACTGGGTATACAGGTTATACAGGTCCTACAGGTCCTACAGGTCCTACTGGTTCTTCGAGAACATCATCACTTAAAATAACAAATCTTGGAAAAGCGACTACTATAACTTCAGGTGTTACAACAGACCATACTTTAATTTTGCCAACTACTCAAGGACTTAATAGTACTTTTTTATCAAATAGTGGAACTGGTACTCTTAGTTGGGAATATATTCCAAGATTATATTATGCTTTACAAAGAACTCTCATAAATTATGACACTCCTGCCCCCGGAAAAGAAATCACAGACGGTAACTTTAATATTTTAAACATTAATGCAACTGAAACTACTGATTCTGGTATATTAAACAACACACAATTAAAACTTACTGAGTACAATGCTTTTGGTATGAAAGCAGGTACTATATTTACTTGTCCAGCAAATGGAACTGGTTGGTATCAAATATCTTATTATTTACATCATCCTAAATATGATATTGAAGATGGATCAACTTGGGATCAAAATGGTTTGGGTAATTTTACTATTGGTATTAGATTTAGTACTGGAAAAATTGAATATACAGGTCTAGATAAAATCAACAGTACTCCAGATACATGTAATTATATAGCTACATTATGGTTAGTCGCTAATGATCAGTTTCAATTTATTTTTTCAACTGGACCGACAGCGCTGGGTCTAACAGATGGTAAACTTGAAGATTATTTAGTTCGTATTAGTATACTTAGATTAACAAATGGAACTGGAAATACTATATTTTAACTATTTAAAATATTTGATTATTATATTTTTAAATTTACTTAGTTTATAATTTATAATTATTTTATAATAATAAATGTCATCTTTTGCTATGAAATCAACACCAGATGATAAAGGTTCTGATGGACTTCAAGGTCCTACTGGTCCAGTTGGTATTTCAACAAATACAGGAGCTACTGGTTACACAGGATATACAGGTTATACTGGATACACAGGTCCTCCTGGAATTTCATCAAATACAGGAGCAACAGGTTATACTGGTTACACTGGGTATACAGGAGCAACAGGTTATACGGGCTATACAGGATATACAGGGTATACAGGCTATACTGGTTACACAGGTTATACGGGCTATACAGGATATACAGGTTATACAGGTTATACAGGGTACACAGGTTGTACAGGATATACAGGTGATACAGGTTATACAGGTTATACAGGAGTTACAGGTTATACAGGTTATACAGGTTATACAGGATATACAGGATATACAGGCTATACAGGATATACTGGATATACAGGATATACAGGATATACTGGATATACTGGATATACAGGATATACAGGTTACACAGGTTACACAGGATATACAGGTTATACAGGTTATACAGGTTATACAGGTTATACAGGGTATACAGGGTATACCGGGTATACAGGTTATACAGGGTATACCGGGTATACAGGTTATACAGGTTATACAGGTTATACAGGTTACACAGGTTATACAGGGTATACAGGTTATACAGGTTATACAGGTTATACAGGTTATACAGGTTATACAGG
>Ga0247843_1003568_pt1 | contig 25153 bp, 20 predicted proteins | sample LaCruzMarch2017__FD_192420 | JGI IMG/M metagenome (GOLD analysis project Ga0247843, IMG submission 192420) | Freshwater microbial communities from meromictic Lake La Cruz, Castile-La Mancha, Spain - LaCruzMarch2017_8m | ecosystem: Environmental > Aquatic > Freshwater > Lake | place: Spain...
CCGCCCCACAGACCGCGCGTCGGGAAGGGCAGGTCGCCCGAGTCGGTCACGTCGTCCGAGACTCCAGTGAAAATGATGGGACGATTCGGTGTGCCGTTGGCGTTGAGCTTGCCACCAGCGCAAACAAACAAGCAGCCGAAGTCGTTGGCGGCACTGCTCGCCGTCCCGGTACCGGAGGCCCCCTGCACCACCGTGCCCGCCTCGATGTTCAAGACGGCATTGCTCATCACGTAGGTAAAGCCCGTCAGGATGTACGTGTTGGTCGCCACCCAGTTTTGGGTACCGTACAAGTATCCGGTGATGCGGTTGGTTTCGCCTCGGACCTGAGTGCCGATCAGCGCGGAGGTAAGGGTGACCCAGAGGATCAGCCAAGCTGGTAGCCGACGAGTTTTCATAATTTATGACCTGCAGCGCTCTTAATGAACGACAAATGAGGCATGCAAGGAGTTTCAATATTCGGAGCTCATGTGACAAATGCATGACGCTTGGATGTTTTTCCCGTAAAGACGCCCACGGTCCTTTGCATCTCGAAAGCGACCTCCGAGAAGGCGATTCTGTGACGCCGTCCGCCGATGGCATCAAACAGGATTCATAACGGAGAATTTTAGGTGACGCCCCGTTTCCGACTTGGACTCGGATGCCGACATCTTTAGCAAGTTAACGCGCACACCTTCGTTGCAACGAAGACGGCAGACGCCATGAAGTATAACGCCATCTGGATTTCGGACCTTCACCTTGGGAGCAGGCATAGCCAGGCGGAACTCCTGCTATCGTTCTTGCACAACCACGAGTGCCGGCACCTTTACCTCGTGGGGGACATCATCGACGGCTGGGAACTGCGTCGGCGATGGCTTTGGAGCACCGAGGCCAATACGGTCATCCAGAAAATCCTGCGGATGAACCGCAAACAGACCCAGGTCACCTACGTTTTCGGGAACCACGACGAATTCATGCAGCAATTCCTGGGTCTGAACCTGGGTGGAGTGCGCTTGGTGGAACGGGCCATCCACGAGGGTTTGGACGGGCGGCGATATCTCGTGCTCCACGGCCACCAACTCGATGGGTTGGTCCTCTTCAACCGACTGCTCGAACGCGTGGGATCACGCCTTTACGACTGGATCCTGGAGTTCAACCTGCTCTTCAACCGACTCCGACGTCGAATGGGCTTCGGTTATTGGTCGGTGGCCGCCTACCTGAAATTCCAAGCCAAGGGTGCGGTCCGCTACGTCACCCAATATGAGGAGGCCATGGTGCGATTGGCGCGTCAGGCGGGGGTCGAAGGCGTCATTTGCGGGCATATCCACCGAGCCGAGATCCGGACAGTTCAAGGGTTCGAATACCTCAATTGCGGCGACTGGGTTGAGAGCTGCACTGCCCTGGCCGAGGATTTTGAGGGCAACATCCACTTGCTGAGGCTCGACGAGGCCAAAACCCCTGGATTGCGCGGCCCGGCGGTGAATGGCGACGCCACTGCAGTTCACGCTCGGATGCGGAGTTCCGAACGCTCAGCCAGCCGAACGGTCCCCATGGACCGGGTGCGGGATCCCGGATCCTTATCGGAGGATTTGACCGGGTTCCAAGAGACTGGAACTGACGCTCGTCAACCGATGACCCAGGCAGCCGAGCTGGAAAGCCTCCGACACCACACCTGCCTCAAAAATTAGCGCTTGGGAGTCCGGCCAGGCGGCACGTTGCTGGAACCCGTGGTCCAGGAAAGCTGCACGTCCCCGGGGGTTGATGTAGACCACATGAACCGGCCAGCGAGTCGCATGATGCGCGAGGCGTTGGACCACACGCTCCAAAGTTAACCCCACGAACGGGTTGTACAGAAACACCACCAACGGACCTTCTGGGGGCTGAAACCGAGTCGCATCCATGGTTTGGATCTCGAGGTGGACTCCGGGATGCCTCAATCGGAGCGTTTCAAGGTTTTGCCCGGCCAGCGCCGCCAGATCGCGGGACACCTCAACTCCGATCAATTGTCGAAAGCCGGCGAGGATGCCAACGGCCAGTCCCCGGCCTTTCCCGCAACCGTAGTCCACGAATGTCGCGTCTGAACGCAACCCCATCGGCAGCCGTTTCAAGACATCCAGTGCCAGCACAGGGTCGACCCCCTGATACTGAACCGCATCGGCCAATCGAAACCCGGGCTCGCCTTCCTCATGCCGAATTTCCCGAGGAAGGAACGCCGACAGTCCATGGCGTCGATCAAAAGACCATTGGGCGGCCAATTGGCTCGCCCCTTGAAAGACACCCTGTTGCCGAATGGCTGAAAGGGCGAGGGCGGCATATTTCTTGATCACCCAGAGAAAGACTCTGGAGGAAGCAATCTGCATTTTGCCAAAATCGGCTTCCCATGCGTCCAAAAGGCTTCAGTCGGGTGACATTTCGGAGTCATTGACCTAGGGTCGTTGCCGTTTCGGTTGTCGATCGAATAGAATATGGTTTGATCGATCGCATGAGAACGCTGGCCAATTGGACGACGGAAACCCTCTTCAACTATGTCCACGGGAACTATCTGGTTTACAACACGTGCTGGGAGGACCCCCGGCTCGACCGGGAAGTCCTGGGCCTGAGCGCCGAGGATGAATTGGTCTTGATCACGTCGGCGGGCTGCAATGCTCTCGACTATGCGCTCGACGGCCCCCGGCGGATCCATGCCGTGGATATGAACTTTCGTCAAAATGCCCTGCTGGAGCTCAAGCTGGCCGGCATCCGGAATCTGGAACACGACGAGTTCTTCGCGGTCTTCGGTGATGGCGGAACGCCAGCCTTTCGGGCCTGGTACCAACAACGATTGCGGCGCGACCTCCCTCTTTCAGCCCGTCAATACTGGGATGATCGAACCCACTTTTTCGCGCGGAAAAAACCTTCGGACTCGTTCTATCACCGAGGCACCACCGGGTTTTTTGCCAAGTCCATGATGCGCTACTTCCGAATGACCGGAGTCTTGAATGACCTCCAAAGTATTTTTGCGGCTGGATCACTGGAGGAACAACGCGCGATTTATTTCGAGAGGGTCCGTCACAAGTTTTGGCGACCGTCCATCCGGCGCGCCCTGCGCTCGGACTTTGCGCTCAGCCTGTTGGGGGTTCCCGCTGCTCAAAAGGATCACTTGGAGCAGAGCTGCGGGCAAGATATCGCCGCCTTCATGGAGGACTGCGTGGAGACGGTCTGCACACGACTGCCGGCGAACGACAACTACTTCTGGCGCCTCTACCTGTTTGGTCGCTACACCCGGGACTGCTGCCCGGAATACCTGCGCGAACCGAACTTTCGACGCCTGAAGGACGGTCTGGCCGACCGGATCGAGACCCACACCAACAGCCTGACCGGCTTTCTCCAAACGCACACCCGCCCCCTGTCCCGATTCGTGCTGCTCGATCACATGGACTGGCTGAGCCACCGGCATCCCGAGGCGCTGGCCGAGGAATGGCAGGCCATCGTAGATCGGGCCAGTGCGGGCGCCCGGATATTGTGGCGATCCGGTGGCCTATCGGCTGATTTCGTGGACCCGGTATCCGTCCGCCACCTCGGAAGCCAGACACGAGTGGGTGAGTTGATTCGCTACGATCGATCTCTGGCCACGGATTGCCACCGGCGGGATCGTGTCCACACCTATGGCAGCTTCCACATTGCGCACCTCGCCGCCTGATTCCCCAGCACAAATTCTCTGGGCCACCGAGGCAGTCCAAGCGATCGGGGGCAGCGACTGCGGGGCGCCGGCCTATTGGCGACGGGTCGTGGGGGACGCGTTTCGGCCTGCGGTCAACCTGAATGGTCGCGCGGGATGGGTGACCCATGGCGCATTCGGTTGCCCCATCACGGTGCATGATCGCCGACGCACCGATTCCTATCCGGTGTCGATGATGACCCAATATCTCGACTATCCGCGGGCCGAATTGAACCTCGTTTCGAGCGGTGCCCCTCGACTGGCGGCACGATTAGGCCTGGTGGCCTTCGAGGCGATCTTGCAGGGAGCCATGGCTGATCGCTCCGTCCAATGGAATAGCTGGATGTTCTCGACCAACCCCGTGCCGGAAGGTCTATCGGGATCGGTGGAGGCCATCACCCGCTCGTTGGCGCGGGAGTTTCCGGGACATGCGGTCGTCCTGAGGAACATCGACGAGATGGGAGCCCCGGGACTGGCCGATCAGCTGATCCGACAGGGTTACCGTCTGTTGACCAGTCGGATCGTCTATTGTTTTGACGCCCGTCAAAAGCCCTTGAGAAACACCTCGACGCTACGCCGAGATGCGAAGGAATTCGCCGGTGAGACACGCTACCGGTGGGTGAGTCCTTGGGAAGTCCAGCTCTCCGATGCCGGCCGTATTGCCGAGCTCTACCGAATGCTCTACTTGGACAAGCATTCCCGACTGAATCCGCAGTATGACGAGGCCTTTGTCCGCGCCGCCATCCGCGACCACTGGCTGGAGTTCCACGGACTTCGCGATCGCTCAGGTCGACTGGTGGGGATTTGGGGGTACTTCGCCATCGACAACACCATCACGACGGTCCCATTCATCGGCTACGACACCGCATTACCCCCGGAATCAGGCCTTTATCGGCAGCTCTTTCTTGGCATCCACCGCGAGGTCAATGATCGAAAGCAGCTCCTCAACTACAGCTCAGGGGCGGGCGATTTCAAACGCCGTCGAGGTGCCGTGCCCGTGGTGGAATTCAACGCCGTCTTCGATCGACACCTGCCCGAACGCCGGCGCATGGCCTTCCGCATCGCCGCCCTGATCTTGAATCGCCTGGCCCGGCCCTGGCTAGAGGCAAGCGGCCTGTAGGCGGCTGGTCGCCAGCGCCCGAGTGTCATTCGGGAAACACCGTCACCGCACGGTCACCGGGAGTTCACCCACCGTTGTCCAGATGGACGCTTCTCGGTAACAGGGCAGCGGCAAGGTTAGTGGATGGATCAACAACGGTCGCGTTTCGGGCGGCAATCAATCACTTATTGGGCCTTCCTGACCGTCTTGATGAGTTACGGCGCCGCAGCTGTGGCCGAATCCTCTACCCCCGTCCGGCGTCCGAAGGTTGCAGTCGGCACCAACGGCCCGGTTTCCGCCAAGGTTCTTGCCCGAAGCCATCCCACCGAGGCGCTGAAATCGTGGGTAGATCAGCTGCCAGCCGCACCGGAGGGTGTCTCCGACCTGCGTTTTGATGAGTTTTTCCGAAGCCCGGTCGGACCGAAGGGCTTGGAGTTCTCACCGCGCCTGCTGGAACTCTCGGGCCAGCGGGTTCGAATCCTCGGATACCAAGTCAAACAGAGCCGTCCCACCCCTTGGACCCTGATGCTGGCTCCGATGCCTCTGGTCAGCAACGAAGTGGAATTCGGCTTGGCCGAGGACCTGCCGCCCTCGGTGGTCCGGGTGATCCTGCCCCGCGGCCACCAGCCTCTGACTCCACATTCGAGAGGTTTGTTCCTGCTGACCGGCAAGCTCGAGGTGGGCAGCCGCGAGGAACCAGATGGTCGGCACTCCTTGGTACGCCTTCAACTGGACCGCGAAAACCTCACAGCAGTGGTTGCGACCCCAGACATCCGGGCCGATGCCACACCCACCAACTCCCTTTCCGCTTCGGAGAGCCTCCGACGCTGAAACCGCGGCCGCCGCTGGGCGAGCCCGGATTCGAATCCATACCAAATCCAACTCATGAAACACTCCCTGACCCGACTGATGGGTTCGCTGGGCCTCTGCGCAGCAACCCTGGGCACCCTCGGAACCGCCTCCGCTGACCCGACGGTGTCCCGACTGACCCCGCCAAGCGCTCTGTTCAGCTTCGGCGACACAACCCCTCCGATCATCGCCCGGTTCTTTGCCGGACAACGTTTTGACCTGGCGGCAACCGTTCGACCGGATGCCGGAACCACCATCACCAGCGCTGTGTTTCAAGTGGACGGCGCGCCCGTGACCAACGAGGCGCTGACCTTCACCAGAGCAGACAGGGTCACCGTCACCAACAGCGTCCAAGTTGCCTTCCGGGCCTACTCCAACGCCAAGCCGGGCATCCACACCTTCAGTGTCTCCGCCACCCAGTCGGATGGGAAAACCGTGCAGGCTTTCGGTAATTTCGAGGTCATTGCAGCCATTCCGCAAGGTCGCCGCGCCAAGAACGTCATCTACATGATTGGCGATGGCTTTGGCATCGCTCACAGAACGGCCGCCCGGATCATTAGCCAGGGTGTGCAACTCGGAAAGGCCAACGCCAAGATGGCGATCGATTCGATGCCCTACACGGCGATCGCCCAGACTCACTCGCTGAACTCGATCGTGACAGATTCCGCCCCGGGAGCCCACTGCTACTCCACCGGCAACAAGGCCAACAACAACGAAGAGGGCGTCTTCCCCGACGACACGGCCGCCTTCTTCGACAACCCCCGGATCGAATACATGGGCGCCTACCTGCTGCGGACTTCAGGCAAGACCATGGGCATCGTCACCACGGCTGATGTGTTCGACGCGACTCCGGCCGCCTTCGCCATCCATACCTCCAACCGCGGAGCCGGCACCGGCATCTGCGACCAATACCTCGATGAAGGCGTGACCAACCGCGGGCTCCGCGTGCTGTTGGGCGGCGGTCGAAAGTGGTTCCTGGGCGCCGGCACCAATGGTTCGGTCCGTGCCACTTCTAGTGATTATGCATTGCCCGCCGACATCGCTTCCCGGTGGGGAGTTCCCGCCGGTTCAGTCGACGCCAACCGCGACTTGCTCGGTGACTTCGTCAAGGCCGGTTTCACCTACGCACCGGACAAGACCTCGCTCGACCTCCTGCCGTCGAACACCACCCGCCTGCTGGGACTGTTCTCCTTCTCCAACATGAACGTGGCCAAGGACAAGATCGACAAGCGCCGCGGCGCTTCGACCGTCGTTGATGACTTTGGTTTCCCCGACCAGCCCATGCTCGATGAAATGACCTCCAAGGCACTGCAAGTGCTCTCGAAGAACAAGAACGGATTCACCCTGATGGTGGAGGCAGCCTCGATCGACAAGCAGGCCCACGCCATGGACACCGAACGCTGGCTGCTGGACACCCTGGAATTCGACCGCGCCGTCGCGACCGCCCGCGCCTTCGCCGCCACCGATCCCGACACCCTGGTAGTCGTGTGCGCCGACCACGAGTGCGCTGGTGTCAACATCATCGGTGCCTCCCGCGTCACCAACACCAAATTGACCGAACTGTCCCAGGGCATCGGCAACACCAACAACGCGATCCGCGAGGCCGTGGTGGGTGTCTATGAGAATGCCGGATTCCCCGTTTACACCATGGCAGACGACGGTTACCCGGTCACCACCGACCCGGACAACAAGATGCTCATCGGCTACGCCGGCAATGCTGACCGGTACGAAAACTGGCTGACCAACCCGCTGCCGCTGCAAGACAGCCAGCAGCCCTTCGGCAGGGTGGCCCCGCTAAGCACCTACCCGGCGGGCCCCCTGAACCGGGACACCAACGGCACCTTCCTCGTCACCGGTCAGGTGCCCAGCGCCTCCGCCGGCAGCCAGGCGGTGCACACCGCCTCGGATATTCCGGTCTATGCCGAAGGACGTGGCGCGAGCCTCTTCCGGGGATCGATCGACAATACCGATGTGTTCTTCAACGTCATGCAGGCCCTCTTGGGCGGCGTGCCGGTGACCAAGTGAACCGGGTTCTCCACCCGAACCACCTATCGCCATGATCAACCATTCATCCCTCGCCGCTCTGGTGGCGGGCATGCTCTTCGCCACAGCATCCCAGGCGCAGTCCATATCGATCAACTTCGACACCCTGAGCTCGGGAACACCGGCCAACCTGGGCGCGCCGACCGGCGTCAGCTTCGGCGAAGCCGCTTGGTCTCCCGAAGTCGATGCCGACGGCGACGTAGTCGCGGGCACCGATCGCTGGCGCCTCTTCGAAGGCTCTAGCCCCATCCTGGTGCGCAACCCGTCGTTTTACGACCGCGGGAGCGCCCCATCCGGGTTGGTTGCACTCGACGGGGTATTCCAACCGACCCTCATTCGATTCAGTTCACCGCAAATGCTGGCACGGTTCTCGGTGACTCTGGACAATGACACCTATGGAGATCCCAGCGCGACGATTGAATTCTACCGCGTCGGCTCCGCAGGCAACACCTTGCTCGCTTCCATCCCTGCCAATCAGACAAGCCCGGGCTTCACCGCCGCATTGGCGGCACCGGTCAGCGGCGTCGACATGGTACTGCTGCCTTCGGGCGCCCTATACGACAACATCCAGTATTCATCCATTCCTGAGCCGAGTTCCGTGGCTCTGAGCTTGGTGGGATTGGCCGGATTCGGAGCATTCCTCTTCCTGCGGCGCACCTCGGCCCAACGCTGAGGCCTGCGCGGATTTGCAAAGTTCTTTCTGGATCACCCCTCGTCGCCACCGCGACGAGGGGCTTTTGTTTTTCGGCAGATGCCGGAAGCCAGACAACACCCAGCGCCCGCTGAAACGTCACTGCTCTGTTTCCTGTGCGTCATGCTCGCGTGACGCATCTGCCAAACGGTTGGGACAATTCGATGGGTCGAGATTCCTCACTCTTGCTGCACGAAGGGCGCCTCAACCCGGGCGAGGAGTGGGAATTCCCGGGCTCAGGCTGGAGCTTCCTATGGCCGGTGTCCGGAGACGGGTACCTGATGGGCGGTACTCCCTGCCGCTCCCTGTCCGCCGGGATGGTGGCAGTTCATGGCGGAACCTGTTCGCTGAGGCTGCGCGCCAGCCAACTTGGCAACTTGTCATTCCGATGGTTTCGGCTCGATTCAACCACACTCTTCGGGGTGTTCACACTGCAGGAGCGTCGCCGGATCGACCATCCGGACCAAATCAACCCCGCTCTTCCCTGGGTCCTAGACCGGGAAGATCCGGTCACCGAACACTTCGCCAGCACCCGCCCCTCCAACGACACCGCTTCGTTGGAGCAGCGGGCCCGGCTGTTGGAGTTGGTGTCCAAGGTGCTGTCTCCTCCAGCCTACAAATCCTCCATCCCGGTGGGTTCACCCCGGAATGCCGGTGATCGACTGGAGGAACTGCTCCACCAGCTCACCGACGCTGAATTGATGTCCCTGCCCGTGGAGGAGTTGGCTCGCCGTTGCCACTGCGAGACCCGGCGTCTGCTATTGATCTACCGGGAGCGCTTCGGCAGCAGCCTGCCGGGACAACAGCGGGAATGGCTCAAGGTGAAGGCTTGCGCGATGCTGGCCCAGGCCGACTCGGACATCGCCTCAGTGGCCAAGGCCTGCGGATACGAGGGTGTGGACGCCTTTCGGGCGTGGTTCCGGAGACAATTCGGAATGGCACCGACACAGTGGCAACAGCAGCGGCACCAGCAACAAGTCGCCGAGCATTCCAGTCTCGGACCCATGACGATCAAGTAACAAATTTGAGCGTATTTCGTCGCACGTTTGTTACAAACACGACAAACGGCTGCCATTTGAAATCCAGAGTATCAGCCCGCATGAACGCTTCGATCCGCCGGATCACCGTCCTCGCCGCTGCCGTTGCTGCCGCCGCTTGGATGACCGGTTGCGCCTCCTCCTCGGCCAAGCTCAACCACATCTCCCTCGGGATGTCTCGCGACGAGGTCGTAAAGACCTTGGGACGCCCCCACGCCGTTTCGGCCCAGGGCGATGTGGAATTCCTCACCTACAACCTCATCAACAAGGGCGTCGGTGACATGAAGGAATTCGTTGTCCGCATCCAGAAGGGCTCCGTCGAGTCCTTCGGCGAGCGGGGCAACTTCGGTTCCAGCCTCTTCGGCACCAACGCGCCGGCCGGGGCCACCGCGAAGTAATCGGCCAAGCACCCCAAACTCCTTCAACGAGAGACCGATCGATCATGGACCCGTTCCAACCCATCCTTGCCAACGCCCTGACCTTCGCCTTCGAAAAGGCAACCATCGAGGGCAAGATCACCATTTCGGCCTTGGTCCTAGTGTCGATGGTCTCCTGGTCGGTGATCATCACCAAGGGCCGTCAAATCTTGAAGGCGCGCGCCATGAGCAAGAAGTTCCTGGCCGCCTATCGGGACGCCAAGGATCCAATGTCGCTCTTCCGCGAGAAGCAGGAGTTCTCGGGAGCGCCTGCCTTCGAGGTTTACGCAATGGGATGCGGCGAGGTGGATTACCATTTGGAAAACAACCCGGTGACCGTCAAAGGCCAGAAGCGGATCAGCGTGGAGTCTTTCCAAGCCGTTCAAGTGGCCCTGGAGCGCGCGGTCAGCACCGAGGCACTCTCGCTCGAAAAAGGAATGATCATTCTCACGACGGCCGTCGCGGGCGGACCCTTCATTGGTCTTCTGGGAACGGTCTGGGGCGTGATGGAAACCTTCTCCGGCATCGCCATGGCGGCCAGCGCCAGCCTCACCGCGATGGCCCCGGGCGTCGCCGGCGCACTCATCGCCACGGTGGTCGGTCTGTTCGTCGCCATCCCGGCCATGTTCGCCTACAACCTGATGATCACCGCCATCCGCGGCATCACCCAGGAACTGGACAATTTCAACTCCGAGGTCATGACCGATCTGGAGCATAAGTATGTGGATAACCGCGCTTTGGCTGACGAAATCGCCGATGCCTTGCGGAACATCAACCTCGGTCAACAGAACAACGCCCGCCCATGAGCGCCGCAGCCTCAGGGCGTCGCGGACGCAAGAAATTCTCCGCATCGCACCACCATGCGATGGGTGAACTGAACATCACCCCGCTGTTGGATTTGGCATTCGTGCTTCTGGTGATCTTCATCATCACCACAGCCCCGTCGACCAACGATATCGACATCAACCTGCCCTCGGCCGCACAGCAGCCGCCACAGAACCAGGCCAAGCAGGACATCAACAACGTGACGGTCGATGCCGCAGGGAACATCTACTTCAATGCCGAGCCCATCACTTTGAAGAAGCTGGAAGACGAGATCATCCGCTTCCGCAAGAGCAACCCCGACCTGAGCGTCGTGGTGCGTGGCGACGAGAACGTGAACTACCAGAAGGTGGTGCAAGTTCTCGACATCCTCACCCGGGCCAACGTGACCAAGATCGGCCTCGCGACAGACACCGCGGGCGCCGCCAAATAGGAAACCGGCATGGCCCGCAACGCCAAGAAGAAGGGAGACCGCTCCAGTCTGGTCATCTCGATCGTCGTCCACGCTCTGGCCCTCGGGGGTCTGGGATACTTGGCCCACAAAGCCGGCTTCGTGCCTCAGGCGATCTACCAGATCACGGGCATCAAGCCGCCGGAGAAGCCCAAGCCTAAGCCCAAGCCCCCGGAACCGTCTCCAGAGATTCCCCAGCCCAAACCGAGCGACATTGTCGAAGAGACCGCGGCACCCCCCGCCAATGCGGCACCGGCGACGGCCGCACCGCCCACGGCCAGTGCTGCTCGATCCGACGCCCCCCCCGCTCAAGGCGGCGGCGCTGGCAATTTCTTCAAGGCCGAGGCCCGCAAGCCCGACGCCGCACCCGTCCGCCCCATCCAGGGAAAGCCCGGCACGGGCGCGGGCAATTTAGCAGCCTCCAAGTCGACCGCGTCGGCCACAGCGGCCAAGTCGGCCTTCGATGAGGCGTCCACCAAGCCCAGCACCGTGGCCGCGGTCCTCGAAGAGCGGAAAAACGCTGCGAGCTCCCAAGAGGCCATCAGTGCCGAGCAAATCGCCCGGACTGGCGGCGGCGATGCCGCACAAATCACCACCAAGATCACCGGCGTCGTGGCCACGGACAATCGACAGATCGTCATCCGCGGGCTAAACGACCGGTACAACATCGCCACGCTCAACGGCGCGGAACTTCCGAGTGCCGATCCCCGGCGCCGGGCCCCGCAGCTGGACCTCATTCCCTCGGCGATGATCGACCGCGTGGTGGTGAGCAAGACGTTCACTCCGGACATGCAGGGCGGCTTTGCCGGTGGCGCGGTGAACATCGTCACCAAATCCTTCCCGGCCAAGGGCTTCACTACGGTCTCGGCCGGAACCGGGCTGAACAGTGCGGCGACGCTGAATGACGGGTTCCTCAAGATACCCGGCGGCGGCAATGATTTCTGGGCATTGGATGACGGCTCCCGAGCCCTTCCCTCGGGTGCCTTGATCGACCCGTCGATCCTGACCGATGCCCAGCGTCCGTGGCGCAACAACAACCAGCAGGCAGTCGGTGCTGAGCGGCTGGCCCTGGCCCAGAAGTACGACGCGGCACTGCGCTCCTTCAACAACACCACCTTCGCGCCCTCGATGGGGCAACCGGGACCGAACTCCAACTTCTCGGTCTCCAGCGGCGACACCACCTGGCTCTTCGGCCGCCGTTTCGGCTGGTTTGGCACCTTCAATCACGACCGTCAGTTCCAGTTCTACGAGAACGCCTTCCGCGGCCGCTACGCTTACGGAACCGACCCGATGGACGGAGGGCCTCTGACTCGCACAGCCGAATTTCGACGCGACCAGTCGATCATGAGCGTGGGTTGGGGCGCGGTGGCGAGCACGGCCATGGAATTGATGCCAGGACACGAGCTGTCCTTCAGCTTCCTCAACAACCAGAGCGCCCAGCAATACATCACCGAGGAATCGGGGCAGACGATCAACCAGTTCCAACCGGGAACCGAAGAGCGCACCCGCATCGAGCAGTTGACCTACCGCGAGCGCTACCTGCGCAATTTCCAATTCAAAGGTCGCCACGAATTCCGGGAAGTCGGAGCCGCCCAGCTCGACTGGAGCTTCTCCAGTTCCGGCACCGGCGAGAACTCCCCCGACGAGCGCATCTTCCCGATGATCCTCTTCCCGGCGGGCAACGGTCTCACCAACGTCATCGCCCAGTCGGCGGAGTTGCCGAACATCAACCAACCTTCCCGCTTCTTCCGCGACTCGCAGGACAAGAGTTGGAATTTTCGCAGCGACCTGACGATCCCCTTCACGCCCGGTAACGGTCTGGAGAGTTCGATCAAGATCGGCGGCAACGTCCTCGAGTCCGAACGCCGATTGCGCGAGCAACGCTTCGAGTACGAAATCAGCCAGAACTCGGGATCCAATCAGTCGGATGTGACCGGCTACGCCAACTCGGTCCTGAACTTCCAAGGCCAGCAGTTCATCACCAACACCTCGGGATCCGGAGCCAATACCCGAACGGCCTACTTCTTCCCCAACGCTACCTTCCTGCGCTCTGGATTGCCCTTCGATGGCTACGGCTACGATGGAACCCAGTCGATTCCCGCGGTGTACGCCATGGCCGACCTGTTCGTGATGCCGAAGTTCCGCCTCGTGGGCGGTGCCCGCTTCGAACAAACCGATCTTCAGGCCGAGGTGCTGCCCCGCAGCCGAATCCTGGGTGCTTCCTCCAGCGGTCGCATCTCCACCACGGATGTGCTGCCTTCGCTCGGTGCGGTATTCCCGGTGACCTCCAATCTGAACCTGCGAGTCAATTGGTCGCAAACCATCGCCCGTCCCACTTACCGCGAATTCGCACCCTTCGAGTACTTCGATACTTTCGATGGTTTGGCCTACCGCGGTAACGCCGACCTCAAGCGCTCGGAAATCGAGAACTACGACGCGCGGATGGAATGGTTCCCTCGCCCCGGCGAATTGCTCTCGTTGGCGTACTTCCGGAAAAACATTACCAACCCGGTCGAACCCTACATCGCCGACAACGCGGCGGGCATCGTCAGCTTTACAAACAATGCCAGCGCCATCGTTTCGGGTTTCGAGTTTGAAGCGCGCAAGAACCTAGCCAGCCTCGACCCACTCTTGGCGGGCATCACCCTGGGCGGCAACGCAGCCTTCATCAATTCCGAGGTCGATGTGTTTTATCCGGTCGGAAATGGCGTCGGCCTCTACAACCGGCAACTGTTCGACCAACCCAAGTACATCCTCAACTCCGACCTCGCCTGGGACATCGCGCGGACCCGGACCACCGTCTCGGTGTCCTTCACGCGGAGCGGCCAGCGGTTGGCGGTCGATGGTGGCCAGGGCAGCCCGAACATCTACGAGCAACCCATCAACACCCTCGACTTCTTCGTGAACCAGCGTCTGGGCCGTCGGTGGAAGATGCGCTTCGGGGCCCGCAATTTGCTGGATCCCGACATCCGCCAAACCCTCATCAACGATCTCGGAGCCAGTGAGGAGCGCTACGGCGACAAGTACGTCTTCCGCAGCTACAAGCGCGGCGTCACCTTCAGCCTGACATTGTCGGCGGATTTCTAACAACCGGACTCACCAGCGAGGTCGCAGGTAAATGGGGTTGGAATACAGCCAAGGGCGACGCTCGTCGCCAATGGGCAGCCACAACTCCACCCGATAAACTCCGGCGCGGGTCACTGGATGGTTCAGGGACTCCCCTTCAGTCACGGTCTCGACCTGACCGTCCCGGATCAGTCGTATCGTCGCCGGCAATGGGGAGCGAATTTCCAGCCGCTGACCCGAAACCCAGGGTTGTTCATCACCCATCACTCCATCCCGGCCGCCGCCGGTCACCCGAAAGTCGAACCCGCTCGGGTCGCCCATCCAATCGTGGCTGACATAGACATGGCCGGCCTTCACCGCAGTTCTCAGCGCCGGCTCCGTCTGCTCCCGGGCCAGAACATGCGTGCAAACATTGCGGAAGGATCGCTCGTAAGGATCGAAATCCAGACGCGCCACAATGGCTCCATTGGTTTTGCCAGCCAGCATCGGGCGCAGCGTGGGTCGCAGGGAGACCCAGAGCTTCCGCATGTCTTCATCCTTGTCCACGATGGTCCCCAGCAGCGCCGTCTTGTCGTCGCCCTTCTTGAGCAGGAAGATCTGGTTGTGGTGGCAATCATTGGCAGCCACTCCCGTGAAGTGACCGGTGGCGTTGGCAGCATCCCATTTGTCGAGATAGGCCTCAGGGTATAGACACTGCGAAGCCAGACAGGCATCAGGGAATCGCTGCAGCAACTCCGACAATTCCTGCAACTTCTCCGGATTGGTGAGGCGCAGCACCAACTGCAAGATCCCAGTGAAATCGCGCTTGGCGTCGTAGTGGCGATTGTAAATCTCCAGCCCGGTCAACCCGCTCATCGAGTGGTCGGGCCGCTCTTCGATATGGGAAAGGAAGGCCATGCCGTCTCCGCGGACAACCGCCGGGATCAACTCAGGCACAGGCTTCTCCATGAGCGGGAACACCGAAGCCTCGGGGTGCAGCAGAAAGCCGCGGGCCTCGGAACCGGGGATGAACAGCACGCCCTCGCGCAAGCCGCGCCAGCTGTCCATGTAGTCGCGGGGCGGACGGAAATGATCCGACAAAAACACCACCCGTACGCCGGCCACTTTCGCTGCCGCGAGCATCTCCTCGGGCTTGCCACCCGTGTGCGAGGAATCGCCGGCATGGGCATGGAACACGCTCCGGAGATCCATGAGGCCATCGGCGCGGGGCAGCAGGTTCTGGCGCCGGGATGCCAGCGCGTCCACCGAGGCCTGCACCGCTTGCAGACGTACGGCATCCAGGCGCGCGTTGGGCGAATGACGCGGATTCTCGAGAGGCGGAGCTGCCTGGACGAGCACGCATGCCAGCGTAAGTGACAACGCTGTCCTCGCGGATTGGATCACGGTTGGGCGGACTCCAAACGTTGGCGGTACTCCTGACGGGCGTGATCGAAGGCGGCGACCGCCTGTCCGTGCTCGGCCCCGGTGAAGAAGCGCTCCTTCTGCTTCCAGCACTGCTCTACCGAGTCCAGACACCATTGGATGGATCGACGCTCACGAATGGGTTTGCCAGCGACCTCGATGAAAATTGGGTTGGTGTGCGAACTGGGCAGGATGCGCAGGGCGTACCAACCGCTGCGCTTCACCGGATGGGTGATTTCAATCGGTCGGAGAACCCCATCGGCTTCGATCTCCATCCGGGCCACAGGCACTCCGTTCTCGATCAATTCCACCGGCACCTTGCGGCTGGCACCGATGCGGGCCCGTTCCACATGCCAATACGGCTGCTCGCTGAATTTGCGCTTCTGGATGGCCACCTGCGGCTGTTCATCCAGTCGGGCCGCCGTTTGTACGCGGAAGACCACAGGGCGTCCCTCCGGCAGAGTCAACTGACTCCCCTTCTCGCCCATGACCACCGCGTCGGCCTGGAAATCCATCAAATGGCTGCGGCCATCTCCGACGTAATTGCGGCCCGCTCGAATGCCTTCGCACCAGTCTTCATAGGACCAGCGCTCCGGAAGCTTCACATAACTGCGCCCCAAGCCCACGCGCTCGCCGTAAATGCAGGGGAAATCCGTCTCGCCGCTGATGCGGGTGCGATAGCCGGCATTGAGCGTGTGGTACCAGATGTTCAGCTCCCACGGAAAGGGCGTGTCGACGGTGCTGATGAAGTCCACCGCGGGCACCAGCTTGCCATCCGGACCCGGAACATTGTGGGTCACGTCCACGATGTACTCGTTGGCTCCGATGCCGCTGAACGGGGGGATCTTGTCGGTGAGCAACTCGGTCGAATCGAGTTCCAGCCCCCAACCACTGTGGGCCGGGCCAGTCAAAGCCCCCTGGGCCTTGGCCCACTTGAGGGTGTTCAGGCCGAGCGTCGGCCAGTGCTTCTTGGAGTCGCCGCCCGGGTACAGTTGCTGACGCAGGCGCAGCAGGCACAAATGACCCGAGTTGTGAGACCCAAACCCGCTGACTTCCACGTCGTAGCGCAGCAAGTAGGGCCAGCGGCTGACCGGGTCGTCCGATCCGGTGAAGAACTGCTTCTGGTAGTCGAAGCACGGTCCCCAGGTGAGGTTGGCTCCGATCTTGAGGTCTTCACCCAGCACATGGCGCATCATGTCCGCGGCGTGGACTCCTTCGGTCGGCTTTTCATAGTGCGCGCAACCGGCGGCATGGATGTGGTGATCGCCTGAAATCCAGCCGCGCGTGGACGGGTCAATCCACCGCTGCACCTGGAAGTGCCAGCGATTGGTCTTGCCGGCCACAACTTCCAGTTCGTGCCGCTGGATGAGCGATTCCGGGCCTCGAGAAAATTCGACCGTGTACCGGCCGGCGGGCAAACCCATGGATTCGCCGTCGTTCCGATACACTTGCGGGTGGAAGAAGAAATCGGGAGCCAAGCGCTTGGACTGGGCCGGGAACACGTGACCCCGAGAGTCGGTGATGAGCAAGGCCGCGGTGGTGGGCTTGCCGTGCTCATCGAGCACCTCGAGCCGGACCGGATGGGCGGGCTGGCAAGTGAAGAGGGTGTCCACTTCGCTGCGAAAACCCAGGTCTTGAGAGCCCTGACCCACATCAAAGATCAACTTCGCCTCGCGACGGCCCGCGTCCCGGGAATAAATCTGAACCAGCCGGTACTCCACGGGCAGTCCTCCCAACTCCGGCTTCAGAGGCGCGGCCTGAACCAGCGCCACATCGAGCCATCGGTCGGAAACCGTCTCCGCGGGCGATCCATGCAATCGGGCCGCTTGCGGACTGCGAACCCGGAGGGCCGAGGTGGTCCCCGCCTCGTTGTGGACCTTCACCAAAAACGTGACCCAACCCGTCTCATTGAGCACCGCCGGGGCGGGCCCCGGTGCGGCCTTGACCCGCATCTCAGGTGTGACTTGCACGACCACCAGCACATGGGCATCCAGGATTTTCTGGGTGCGGGCGATGGCCTTGTCTGGGTTTTTATCCGTCAGTGCCGCCTCCAGATCAGCGCGTTCCTTCGCACTGAGAGGCGACCCCGCCAGAGTCAACGCCTCGGACACGCGACGCACCTGGGCGGCGAAGGGTTGCCAATCAGGCACGGCCAAAACGGGCAAATCGGCCGATTGAGCCGAGCCTGCCGCCAGGGCGAAAAGAGTCGCCAGACGGCAGAGGTGACGGAGTGCATTCATGATCAAAGGGTGCATCTAAATCAACGGATCAGGGAGTTCAAGAGGGGGACGACGAATCTCACTCCAAGACCCAAGACAACGCAAGAGGGCCCAGAGTCTCCACCAAGGTCCACCGAATACCCGAACGAACACCCATCTCAGGGAATAGGCACCTGCCCGGGCACCGCCGCTTGGATGCGCTGGAGATCAGGATCCAACGGACCGGACCCAGGCTGGAGCACCAACCAATCGGGCCTCTTGGCAATCGCCGCTGTGATCGGGTCGCGCCAGCGCCACGACTCGGTATGACCATCCGGAAAGGACACGGTGGCCGCACCGGCATGGCGCAAACCGGGAAAACTAATCCAGGTCGCCAATGACGTCCCGAAGAGCGTCAGACGATTCGGGGCGTTGATACCAAACGCACCCTGCTGAATGCTCTTCTCGTGCTCATCAATGAAATACAGGGCCCGTGACGGACCGGGGTCGGTGATCTGGCTCATCTTGTGCCAGCAACGGGGATAGTACTCGTCGGACACTTGAGTCGCCAAATTCATATACATGCTCATCGAGACACTCCGATTGCGCCGGATCACTCCCCGGTCGCGCACGGTCGATCGATCGGAGGGGCAGAGGTAGATGCCCGGAGATTGATTGTATTTCCAAAATACACCCACCGAAAGGTTCGACGATGAGGTGTCCGTGTAGGCGTTGCCCTGGAGCCAGGAAGTCGCGCGGATATTCCAATCTTCCCGACCACCCCCACCCGACGAGAGAAACGCCTCATTGGGTGCGAGCACGTCAAGATTGTCGTCGGCGTACAACTGGGCACAGATCTGGAGCTGACGGAAATTGCTCGAACAAGCGCTCCCCTGAGCCCGGCCCTTGGCCTTGGCCAACGAAGGCAACAGCATGGAAGCCAAGATGGCGATGATGGCGATGACCACCAAGAGTTCGATGAGCGTAAAGCCCCGTCGATACGGACAGCCACGAGACACTTCTACGCGATTGGGCATGCAAAAGGCTGCAACGCGTCATCCCCGCGCTCAAGCCGTATCCTGATTAGTGCAGCTTACGATCGAGTGACATTGGAGTCACCAACCGTCGAACCGGTGTTTCCACACAACCCTTTGACTGCTCCCTATCCACGGGCCGTGGCTTTGGGTAGAGTTCGTCGCGTCATGACGAAGACGTTCGCGGAACTGGGCTTCGAGGGTCGGCTCATCGCCGTCGAAGGACTCGACGGCTCGGGCAAATCCACCCAGATCTACCTCCTCAAGCGCTGGTTGGAGATGCGCGGATTCAAGGTCTTCTTCAGCGAGTGGAACTCCTCGGCGCTGGTCAAGAGCGCGACGAGCAAGGGCAAGAAGCAGAACCTGCTCACGCCCACGACCTTCTCGCTCATCCACGCCACCGACTTCGCCGACCGCTACGAGCGGCAACTGCTGCCACTGCTCAAGGCGGGCTATCTGGTGCTGTGCGACCGGTACATCTTCACGGCGTTTGCCCGTGACGTGGTCCGCGGATGCCCTCCGGCCTGGGTGCGTGGTCTCTACAGCTTCGCGGCCTTGCCCGACATCACCTTCTTCTTCCGCTCGCACCTCGAGGTGTCGCTCAACCGCATCCTGGATAATCGACCCACCCTCAAGCATCACGAGGCCGGCATGGACCTGGGACTCTCCAGCGATCCGTACGAAAGCTTCCGAATTTTCCAGGGCCGGATCTTCGAGCAATACCTGGCCATGAGCACCGAGTTCAACTTCGTGGTGATGGACGCCAACCAGCGCATCGAAGAACAACAGGGACTGGTCCGCCGCCTGGTCGAAAACCGGATCGACCTGCCCACCTTCACCGCCACCCAATAATCCGAGCCATGGCCAGGAAAACCAAATCCGCACCCACGAACGACGCCGAAGTGCTCGTCCCGAAGGTCACGCCGAAGCGCTTCTTCGGTCTGGGCCTGCCCGGCGTGGAGGTCGAGAAACTCTCCGGGAAGCTCATCGTGGTGGAAGGGGCCGACGGTTCGGGCCGGTCCACGCAAATATCCCGGTTGATCCAGTGGCTCGAGGCCTCGGGTCATCACACCATCCAAGTCGGCTTGAAGCGCTCGTCGCTCGTCAGCGAGGAACTCGAAGCCGCCCAGCAGGGCAACATTCTCTCGCGTACCACGCTCTCGCTGTTTTACGCGACCGACTTCGCCGACCAACTCGAGAACACCATCCTACCGGCGCTGCGGGCGGGTTCGATGGTGCTGGCCGACCGCTACATTTACACGCTAATGGCCCGCGACCTCGTGCGCGGCGTGGATGAGCAGTGGCTGCGCAATTTGTACGGCATCGCGCTGGTTCCCGACGCGGTGTTCTATCTGGAGGTGCGGCCCGAAAAACTAGTCCAGCGAGTCTTCGCCAAGCAGCAGGCGCTCGACTACTGGGAAAGCGGCATGGACCTGGGCCTGTCGCGCGACATGTTCGACAGCTTCCTGCAGTACCAGAGCCGCATGCGCGACACCTTCCGACGGCTGCAACGCCACTACGGCTTCGACCTCATCGACGCCGAGCGGCCAGTCGAGCGCATCAGCGCCGACCTGCAGAACAAGATCGAGACGGTGCTCGCGGGGGGCTGAAAAGCGTAGGAACTAGGCCCAAACGGAAGGGCCGGCTCGGAGGCGGCGACCCGGTCATTTCGGGCTTCTCGTTCCTGCGATGGAATTCGGGCCTTGGAATTCCTGCTCCGGGTTTTCTCTGCGGACTGAAACCTCAGGGCACCCCGCCCACCGGTACGGTTCAGGGCTTGAGCGAGGGGGTCGAAGGGGTCGGAGCAATCGGAGCGGTCGCCTTGGGAACACCTCCTGGCGGGACATTTTTCCCCCACCGGATCAAACCGAAGAACAAGCCGTTGCGCGCGCCTTCGGGGCCCGACTCCTGACGCCACAAGTTCCACAGCAACGAACGGCTCTGCCGACCGGTCTTGGCATCGCGTTCGTGGCGATAGAGCGACCAGAGGGGGCTCCAGCCGCGGGCAATGCCCTCGTTCGAGGGGAAGGCCCCTTCGGCCAGAGCGAGCACCTGAAGACGCTCACGCCCCTGCCGATCCCGCGCATGATGGAACAGCGGCCAGAGCGAGCGACGACGGTACTCCGCGCCATTGCGACGGTCGCGCTCCGCCAGGTCGACCCACAGGTAGAACACGCTGCGGGTTTGTTCGCGATCGAGGTCCTCGGCCAGCAGCCGCTTGTGGGTGTAGAAGGGCCACAGCACGAACTCACTCTGCTGCTCGGTGTTGGCGGCCCGACCCCAGATCGGCCACACCCGGCGAGCGTGTTTTCCGGGACCGTCGGCCCACCCGATGAAGGGCCACGGCGCGCCCCATTCCTCGAACTGGCGCTCTCGATCAACCGTGTGGGTGAAGAAGGGCCAAATCAGTGTGGTGTTGTCGCGCAGCTTCGACCGTTGCAGGGAAAACAGCGGCAGGGCCAACGTGTTGGTGATCGGATTCCCGGAGCCGATACCCTGGCGGTCGGTGATCCAGAAGGGCCAGGCGATGAAGCGTTTCTCGTGTCCGGGCACGACCTCGGGCAGGTCGCTCAAGGCATTGGTCCGCACCAGCGGCACCCGACGCTCCTGACCGTAAAGCGGCCACACCTGCCACCCCTCGGCGGCACCGGTACGCACATGGACGAACGGCGCGAAATAATTGTCGGTGACCACGTCGCGCTTGCGGGTCTGAACCCAAAGCGGCATCGCGACAAAGCGGATCTCGTCGCGGAATAGTCGGCCCTTCAGATGGCCGTAAAACGGCACCAGCGCCCGGTACGACTCGGCCGGGTCGTCAGAGCGCTGGCTGAACCAGAACGGGAACAACGTGAAACGGTCCTTCCCGAGTCCTGCGTTACCCTGCCCCCCGCTCCAACTCAGGAACTGCACGATGTGGAAGCGGTACTGCGAACCGTACTGATCGAAGGACACCAGCGGGTAGAGAAACTCGGCCTGCGTGCGCTCGACGCCCGGTTCGTGCTGGTAAGACACCCACGGCGAAAATCCCCAACCCCACGCCTCCGGCGTCTCCTGCCAATGGAAGAGCGGCCCCAAAGCTTCCCCACGATGCCCGGCGCGCAACGTCAGCGGGAACTCCTCAGCCAGCGGACCGAACCGCACCTCGGAGTCGGACCCGGCCGCGGCGGACAACCCAGGCAACCCACACAACCCGCCCCCGCCTGCCAGGAGCAGGGCGTAAAGCAGGGGTTGGAGGGCGCGGGACAATTTCGTCATGAACAGGCCACAAAGGTCTCGCGGCCACGGGTGCGGGTCAAGTTGTGGGGGCGAGGGTGGGTTCAAGGGTAGGTTCAAGGATGGCTGGAGCCGCCAATGGATCGGCCCGACTGACAGGAACCTCCACGAATCGATCGGCCGAAGGAATGAGTTCGGCGGACACGCTGTCGTGCTTGTGGGCAGTGACATCACCAATGACCCGGCCGTGAATTGGGACGAATACCTGAAACAACAGGACCAGCGGCGCAATGCGGTTCTATCCAAGCGCGCTCCACGAACCACCGTCCCACCGTCGGCCGCACATTGAAGGCCCTCTGTCGGCGGGCTGACGAAGTGGTCCAAAAAACGGCAAAATCGGACGCCCACCGAACCGGGTGGCGGTGACCTGGCCTCGTTCGGTGTCTCCGCCGTGGACGTGAGAGGCATCGGGTGGCTGCACCGGCATCGGTTTTCCTCGGCACGGCGCTGCGTTGTTTTTTTGATACCTTAAACTGAATGCTTTTAGTTTATTCGGTTTACAATATTTGTTATTTTTATTTGATTTAACGAATATGAGTGATTTCGTTGCGCGGACTCCCGAGCAGTTGGGGGCGATTCTTCGAGGGTACCGTCATGAACGGCAATTGACCCAAAAGGGGGTCGGCTCCCATTGCGGCCTGTCCCAAGCAGCACTCTCGCAAATCGAGTCGGACCCCACGACCACCAGCCTGTCCCGAATTTACCGGATCCTCTCGACCTTGGATCTCGAACTAGTGGTCCGTCCCAAAGGCCCCGACGGCCAGAAAACCGAGTGGTGACCCATGCCCCGTCCTCGTCATTCCAGAGCCCTGTCCGTTTGGATGAACGGCGAGCGGGTCGGCCTTTGGCGGACCCCCACGCGGGGAACCCATACATTCGCCTATGACGACCGTTGGCTGGGTTCCCCCCATGCCCGGCCCATTTCGCTGTCGCTGCCATTGCGACCGTCCGGCGAACCCTTCCGGGACGGGGTCGAGGCGTTCTTCGACAATCTCCTTCCCGACAACCGAGGGATCCGCGAACGCATCCAGCGCCGGTTTCAGGTTCCCAGCATCGCCCCCTTCGACTTGCTCCAAGCGATCGGACGCGACTGCGTCGGGGCGCTGCAACTGCTCCCGGAGGATGCCCTGCCCGGAGATCTGTCGCGGATCACGGGTGATCGACTCGGCTCTGCCCAGGTCGCCCAGCTGCTGGCCGCAACCCTGGCGGACCCGCGGGATGGAGACTCTCCATCCGAGGATCACTTCCGCATCAGCCTCGCCGGGGCCCAGGAAAAGACGGCCCTGCTCTGGCACGAGGGAGCCTGGCATCGACCCACCGGAGCCACGCCCACCACGCACATCCTCAAATTACCGATCGGGGCCGGCCCGCAGGGCATGGATTTGTCCACCTCGGTCGAGAATGAATGGCTTTGTGGTCGGATCCTGAAGGCCTACGGGATCCCGACGGCGAATTCGAAAATCCGGCGGTTCGGCGACTATCAGGTGCTCGTGGTCGAACGCTTCGACCGCCGGTTGTCATCGGACAAAACCCGGTGGCTGCGTCTTCCCCAAGAGGACTTGTGCCAGGCCACGGCGACGCCTCCCCACCTCAAATACGAGGTCGATGGTGGCCCGGGAATCCTGAAGGTCATGGACCTCCTGCAGGGATCCCTCCGGGCCGACGAAGACCGCACGAGCTTCCTGCGTACCCAGGTGATCTTCTGGCTGCTGGCGGCCATCGATGGGCATGCGAAGAACTTCAGCCTCTTCCTGCTGCCGCAGGGCGACTACGAACTCACCCCGCGCTATGATGTGCTGTCAGCCCATCCGGTCATCGGACACGGCCGTGGGAAGCTGTCCGCCCAAAAGGCAACGTTGGCCATGGCGGTCCTGGGCAAGAATCGCCATTACCGGATCGCCGAGATCGAATGCCGTCACTGGCTTGAGACAGCCAAACGGTGCGGCATGTCTGGAATGCGCCCCATCATCGCCGACATCCTCGACCAGACACCCCGAGTCTTGGATGAAGTGCGCACCCAGATTCCTGGGTCCTTCCCGGAACCGATCACCGAGGCGATCCTGAACGGGTTGAAGGTTCAGGCAGAACATTTGGGTCGGGGCTTGTCGACCGGCTGAATCACCGAAGGGCACGCGGCGGGACCCGTGTTTCAATGGGTTTAATCCCGTACTCTCAGGGCCTGTGGGGGCCGGAGGTCGATGGATACCTCTGGAGGCCAATAACCTCTGGACAGCAAAAAACCGGCTTCGAAGCCGGTTTTTCAACGCAGGAGAAAATGGCGGGAGTGGCGGGGCTCGAACCCGTAACCTCTGCCGTGACAGGGCAGCGCTCTAACCAATTGAGCTACACCCCCGCGTTGGGGAGCGGAAAGTGCTTTCTATTACCCCGTTTCGTCAACGATTTTGTCGCAGATTCTCTAAAAACTTCTCGGACAAGAGCCACCGATATTCCGAAGAACGGCCCATGGACAGACTCCGGATCCACAGAAAGAATCTGTTTCACCATGCCCTTCCCGCCCTGCGCACTGTGGCTTTGCTGCGCTTTTTTGCTGATCGCATCGACCGCCCTGACGGCCGCTGATCCGAAGGCGACAACTTCGTCCGCCTCGACCTCAACGATTCATTCTGCGGCCACCGCTGCGAAGGGCGATCCGGCCGCTTCGCCCTGGCCGGGCGGCCGCTTGGATCAGTGGCATGGATTCGTGCGGCATCGGTTCGCCGTGGATGGCGCCACCGCATGGGTCGTCGAACCGCGCCAGGCGGCACCCGGAAAACCGTGGAGCTGGTGTTTGGAATTCCCCGATGCGTTCACGGACCGAACCGGCGTCCTGCAACTGCTGGAACACGGGTTCCACCACGTTCACCTCGAGGTCGGCAACACCTTTGGTTCACCTCGGGCACTGGAACAGTTCGAGGCGTTCTATCAAGTGCTACAGCGTGGCGGTCTCGGACCCAAGGCGGCCCTGGTGGGCATCAGCCGCGGCGGTCTCTACGCCTACCGCTTTGCTGCCAAGAACCCGGAACGCGTGGCGTGCATTTACGGCGACGCGCCGGTGTGCGATTTCAAGAGCTGGCCCGGTGGCAAGGGGACCGGCAAGGGC